>ERZ779649.1653-NODE-1653-length-12081-cov-5.190753_pt1 | contig 12081 bp, 10 predicted proteins | sample MGYA00511882_ERZ779649 | MGnify/ENA primary metagenome ERZ779649 (study PRJEB29588, sample SAMEA2157793) | human gut metagenome | biome: human gut; feature: human-associated habitat; material: faeces | place: Denmark | collected 2008/2010 ... | reverse complement strand
CCTCCGTAGAGCAGCTGACGAAGGCGGTCGGCATTGCAAAGGGCTCGTTCTATAAATTCTACGAATCCAAGGAAATGCTTTTCTTTGCGGTTTTAGAGGGCATCCACGCCGAGCTTTACGGGGTAGCCGACCATGCACTGAGCGAAGCAAACGGCTTGCCGCCGTCGGAGCGTGCGGCAAAGGCGGTTCTTGCCGTCTGCCGGCGGCTGTCCGATACCGGCGACATGGTTTTCATTGAAAACGATGCGAAGCTGCTTTTGCAGAGACTGCCGGAGAATGTCAAAAATGTGCATTACCACGACGACGAGACGCACATTCGTCAGCTTCTGGAAAAATATGACCTTGTTCCTAAACGGGGGGCGTCACTTGCCGCCGCGACAGTACGCGGACTGATTCTCACCGTCTCCCACAAGGAGCAGATTGGGGAACTGTACCCGCAGGTGCTGGAAACGCTGGTGCGGGGCGCCTGCCTGGAGTTATTTGCATAAGAGGAAAAGCCGCAGCGATGCGGCTTTTTCAAAGGACTGAGGTTAGCCAACTCTAACCCATGCACCATCAATACAGGTTAGAGTGACTTAACATCTCGCTATGAGGACGGGACGATGGAAAAACGAAAAAATTTCTGGGACAAAAACGCCGGGCGGTACGACCGCTTCATGCACAAGGATGCCGCAGCTTATGAGCAGTTCGGAAAGGAGGTGGCAGAGCTTGGCGAGAAACAACGCTCCCAAAATCGAGCTGACCGCTTACGATGACCTGTTTCAGACAGATGAAAGCCGTGCTGAAGCAAAGCTGAGTAAAATCAGGGATATTCCCATATCGCAGATTGACGAGTTTCCAGACCACCCGTTCAAGGTTTTAATGGACGAGGATATGCAGCAGCTTGTCGAGAGCATTAAGCGAAACGGCATAATGACCCCTGCTACCGTTCGGCTCAAAGAGGACGGACGGTATGAGCTTGTAAGCGGTCACAGAAGAAAAAAGGCTTGTGAGCTTGCGGGGCTTGAAACGCTGAAATGCGAGGTTAAAGAGCTGACCCGTGATGAAGCCATTATTGTAATGGTCGAAAGCAATTTACAGAGGTCAACGATTTTACCGAGCGAGAAAGCCTTTGCCTATAAAATGCGGCTTGAAGCGATGGACAGACAGGGACAAAGGACTGATTTAACTTCGACACCATTGGTGTCGAAGTCGAGGTCAAATGAAGAACTTGCCGATAAAGTAGGTGAAAGCCGTGAGCAAATCCGTCGTTTTATCCGTCTGACCGAGCTTGTACCCGAAATCCTGCAAATGGTTGACGACAGGCAGATTGCTTTTCGCCCCGCCGTTGAAATCTCTTATCTGACCGAGGAACAGCAATATACCCTGCTTGAAGCTATGAGCTACAATGATGCTACCCCGTCGCTTGCACAGGCTATCAAAATGAAGAAGTTTATGCAGGAGGGTAAGCTGACAGGCGAGGTTATCCAGAGCATTATGGAGGAAGAAAAACCCAATCAAAGGGAAAAGCCTGCTTTCCGTGACGAGAGGATAACCAAACTCATTCCTAAATCTGTTCCCAAAGGACAGGAAGCGGATTTTGTTGTAAAAGCTTTGGAGTTTTACAACCGACACTTGCAGCGAAACAAAGCTCAGGAACGATAGCCGCACACCGAGGGCGAGGTCTGCCCGTTTTCGTGGATAGCCGCTTTTTCGGCTTCCCCCTCTCCACACCTCACCCCCTTTTTTACTACCAAGACTATCCGAAAAAGGAATATATGCAAAACTCTTTGTTTGAAAGATTTTCTACCTTTGAGAGCTTCTGAGGTTTTTCGTATAATGAAGCCGCAAAGGAGGTCTATGCTATGCGAAAAAAGATGATTGCAATGCTATTTGTGCTGATATTGACATTAAGCGGCTGTGCTGATGTTTCAACAGCTCCCGAAGAAAGTGATAATTATGAGTTTGTAGCGGAAACAGAAGCCGCCGCCGAAACAGAAAGCACAGAAAGCAGTTTTTTCTCGGAAAGTAAAGAAAGTGAAAGTGCCAAAACGGATACTGAGCTTGAAAGCAATGCCAAAGTTACAGAGTATGAGCCTGTTGAAAGCGAAACTTCAAAACAGAACGAGCCTGTATCGCAAGGAAAAAATCAAGTATCTGAAACAAAACCTGCGGTAACGGAAAGCAGCTCTGCTCCTGTCGAAAAGCCAGAGAAAACAGAGCCGCCTGCGGAGATACCACCGCAGACAGTTCCCGAAGATACAAAGCCTAAAACCGCCTATGATTATGAATTTGACATTGAAACGGTCAAGGAAGATTGTATCGGCATTGGTCTGGATATGGGGCTTGCCTTAGACAGCTCACTCACTCCGAGTAATTCTACTTGGTGGAAACCTGTAACGGCATCACAGAACAATCAGGGCGAAGCATTAAAGCAGAGCCTTGAACGCTATATCACATTCCATACTGTCGAAAATCTCGGCGCATACGGAATTGATGAAATCACAACTTTTAATATTTATTGCGAAGCAAGAGGAAACGGCAGCTACTCGATTTATTTCCTCTTTGCGTGAGCAGCTATCAGGCTTTTCCCTCTGTTCAAAGACAGAGGGATTTTTTATGCCCAAAATCAAGAAAGGACGGTTTAACAGCCTATGAAAACTAAGTTTACAAAGAAAGGCAGGCGTATCCTGTCGGCGGCTCTCTGCTTGCTGATGATGATAACAGCTCTGCCGATGTCCGCCTTTGCGTGGACGAGCGAGGAAGGTAAAAGCTGCACATCTTCCTTTGGCGATTACTATGTCGGCTCTGACGGCGAGTATTACCGAAGCAAAGCGACCTATTCCTTTATCGTTTATGACAGTAAAGGCAACATTACCGTGCAAAGCATTAACGCAGGTAATGCCAAGCGAAAATATCTGATGACAGATAATAGCGGAACACATCAGGTTTACTGCGTGGAGTCTGGCGTTGATTTCAACACGGGCAATTCCTATGTGTCCAAAAGCGGAAAGAACAGCTCGTATTTTCAAAACCTGCCGACTGACGCTCAGTTCGGTATTATGATGGCTTTGATGTACGGCTGGCACGAGGGTAAATCCTCTCCCGTTGCAGGCACAAATGTAGATGATTATGCTTTTGCGACCCAGACAATTATCTGGGAATATCAGCAGCAGCTCCGCACAAGCCCCTCAAACCGCCAGAGTGCAAACGGGATTGACGGGGACACTTACTACTATTCCCTGAAAGGCAGACCCGCCGAGAAATGCTACAACTGGATTTTGTCGCAGATGTCAAAACACTATACCATTCCGAGCTTTGCAGCAAGAAGCCAGAGCAATGCGGACACCTACACTCTCAAATACAATCCCGATACAAAGAAATACAGCCTGACGCTTGAGGATACCAACAACACATTGTCCGATATTAAGTTTTCCGCAAGCGGTATTTCCGTAACAAGAAGCGGCAACAAATATACTTTTACGAGCGATAAGATGATTACTTCTCCCGTAACAGTATCGGCACAGAAAAATGTCAATCTCGATTGCGGAGAAATGCTTATCTGGGGCTGTGTTGGTAAACAGACAATGGTTTCTGGAGCTTCCGACCCCGTATATTTCTATCTTAAAATCGACACAGAAACCTACGGCACAGGGCAGATTAAAAAGACCTCTGAGGACGGTGTTGTGTCTGGCATTAGCTTCAATATTTCTGGAAACGGTGTAAATAAAACCGTTACCACAGGCGCAGACGGTACGGTAGATGTTCAGCTAATGCCGGGGGTTTACACCGTCACAGAGCAGTCCATTGACCGATACGAGCCGCAGAGCGTTCAAAGGGTAACGATTGTAAGCGGTCATACTGCTACCGTAACCTTTAACAACACCTTGAAGCGTGGCAGTCTGGAGATTATCAAAAACTCTGAGGACAATCTTGTGGAGGGTGTGAAGTTCCACCTTTATGGCACATCTCTTAGCGGCTTGCCCGTTGATGAGTATGCTGTTACCGATGAAAACGGTGTGGCAAGATTTGAAAATGTCCTAATCAGCGGCGAAACACCTTACACCGTAGAGGAAGTAGATACGGCTATTCGCTATGTTGTTCCCGAAAGCCAGACAGCTCCTATTGAATGGGAAAAGGTTACAAGCCGCAGCTTTACGAACATTCTCAAAAAGTTCAATGTGACCGTGACGAAATCCGATGCGGAAACAGGCACGGCACAGGGCGACGCTTCTCTTGCAGGTGCAGTTTACGGCATTTATAAAGGCGAAGAACTGATTGACACCTACACTACGGACGAGAACGGGCAGTTTACAACAGACTATTATATCTGTGATGATGATTGGACTATCCGAGAAATCAGCCCGTCTGAGGGTTATCTGCTCGATACTACAATTCATCATATCGGCGCAGAGCCAGAGCTTTATACCGTAGAGCGCAACAGTACCGCAAACGATGTGACTGAGCAGATTATCAAGGGCAATATCGCCATTATCAAGCACACCGATGACGGAGAAACCCAGATTGAAACACCCGAAACGGGAGCAACCTTTGAGGTCTATTTGAAAGCCGCAGGCAGCTATGACGCCGCAAAGGAAACCGAGCGAGATATACTCACCTGTGATGAAAACGGCTTTGCTCAAACAAAGGATATGCCTTACGGTGTTTATGTCGTGGAGCAGACCTCTGGGTGGGAAGGTCGAGAGCTGATGAAGCCTTTTGAGGTATTTATCAGCAAGGACGGTCAGACCTACCGCTATCTTATCAATAACGCTAATTTTGAAAGCTATATCAAAATCGTAAAGAAAGATGCGGAAACAGGTGCTACCATTCCGTATGCAGGCGCAGGCTTCCAGATTTACGACCCCAACGGTGAGCTTGTGACAATGACTTTCACTTATCCCGAAGTGACGACCATTGACACCTTTTATACCACAGCAGACGGTTATCTCATTACGCCGCAGACTTTGGAATACGGCACAGGATACTCAATCGTGGAAGTGCAGGCTCCGTATGGCTATGTTCTGAACTCCGAGCCTGTCTATTTTGATGTAACGCAGGACGGCTCTGCCGAAGAAAGCGGCATTACGGTCATTGAGGTAGTTCGCTCCAATATGGCGCAGAAAGGCACAATTACCGTTTCTAAGTCTGGTGAGGTGTTCACTTCCGTTTCTGAGAATAACGGAATGTATCAGCCCGTATTTGCAGTACAGGGGCTTGAAGGTGCGGTTTATGAGATTACCGCCGCCGAGGATATTTATACTCTGGACGGAACGCTGAGAGCTTCTAAGGGAGAGGTTGTTGACACTATTACCACAGGCACGGACGGAACTGCAAAATCCAAAGAGCTGTATCTGGGCAAATATGAGGTCAAGGAAATCACAGCTCCTTACGGAATGGTGCTGAATGCCGAAATTCACGCTGTCGAGCTTGTGTATGCAGGTCAGAATGTTGCTGTTACCGAAACCGAAACGAGCTTTTACAATGAAAGGCAGCGTGTGGAAATTGACCTTGTAAAGAGCCTTGAAACAGACGAAGCCTACGGTGTTGGCAATAACGGTGAAATCTTTGATGTAACCTTTGGATTGTATGCAGAAACAGACCTTACCGCCGCAGACGGTACGGTTATCCCCGCCGATGGTTTGATTGAGATTATTTCTCTGGACGAAAATGGCAAAGGCACGGTCAATAGCGACCTTCCGTTCGGCAGCTACTATGTAAAAGAGCTGTCAACCAATTCCGCTTATGTCCTGAATGAGCAGAAATACCCTGTCCATTTTGAGTACGCAGGTCAGGACACGGCGGTTGTTCATCTTTCCGCCAATGACGGCGAAGCTATTGAGAATGAAATCATTTACGGCTCGGTAAGCGGTCTGAAATCCGATGAGGACGGAAACGCTCTGGGCGGTGCGGTCATCGGTATCTTTAAGACAGGTACAGAGGAGTTTACGAAAGAAAATGCTATCCAGACTACCACATCAGCCGATGATGGTAGTTTTTCTTTTGAAAAAGTACCGTATGGCACTTGGGTAATTCGTGAAATTGAAAGTCCCACAGGTTTTGTACTCTCAGAGGAAGAAATCGCCGTAACTGTCGGTAAGGTTGATGAGGTCGTGGAAATCGAGCTTGTGAACTACTTTATCAAGGGGAATATTGAACTGACTAAGGTTGACGCAGATTATCCCGACAATAAGCTCACAGGTGCGGTCTTTGAGGTGTATGCCGATACAAACGGCAACGGCGAATTTGATAAAGACGATGAGCTGTGCGGCGAAATGACTGAGCTTGAGGGCGGCGTTTATCAAATGACCGAGCTGCGCTACGGCAAGTATTTCGTCCGTGAAAAAACAGCTCCAGACGGCTTTGTGCTTGATGAAAGCGTGTACGGCGTTTCCATCGAGGAAAACGGCAAGACCTATACCGTAGAAAACAAAGCAGGCGTTGGCTTTATCAATGACGCACAGAAAGGCTCTCTCAAAATCGTAAAGACTTCCTCTGACGGCAAAGTTGAGGGCTTCTCTTTCCGTGTGACAAGTGCTGACGGCTACGACCAGACCTTTAAGACCGATAAGAACGGAGAAATCTTTATTGAGGGCTTGCGTATCGGTGAATACACCGTGTCCGAAGTCAGCGACTCGGCTTCCGCAGGATATATCCTTCCTGCCGACAAACAGGCAACCGTCAAAACAGACTCTACTACGATTGTTGAAATGCACAACGAGTTCAGGGATACGCCAAAAACAGGCGATGACTTTAATCTGGGCTTGTGGGTAAGCCTTGCGGCTGCTTCCGTTATCGGTGCAGGCGTTCTCGGCTTTGTCGGCTTCAAGAAAAAGAAAAAGGAGGACTGATTTATGGACGCTAAAACCATTATCGCCATTGTGCTTGTAGTGTTTATCGTCGGTGCGGCAATATGGCTTAATATCCGAAACAGAAAGAAGAAATAACCCGATATGACAGGAAAAGGGCGGCTTATGTTGATAAGCCGCCCTCTTTCCATATATGGAGGCAATCTATGAAAAATCTGAAAACCATTGAAGCTAAGGTGAAGGCTATTCTGCAAAAGAACGAGGACGCAAGAAACGATGATATGACCCTCTATCTGATTGTGTGCAACACCTATTTGAAAGGTGCAGGAGCAATGCCCTTTGCGGAAGTAATGGAACAGTATAAATATCTCGGTCTGCCGAGTTTTGAGAGCGTGGGCAGAACACGCCGTAAGCTGCAAGCAAAATATCCAGAGCTTGCGGGGAACGCCCGTGTAAGGCGGCTCCGTGCCGAAGGCGAAAAGGCATACCGCAAATACGCTAAGGAATGAGGTGTGAAATGGAAGAAAAACGCATAAACGGCGGTTATGAAATCATCGAAAGCTGTACTATCGGGAACAACGAGCTTGTCATCGGTCATAACGCCAAAGCCCCCAACCCGTATGTGTGTTGGTACTGCAAGGACGGCTCGGATTATTTTTGGGGATATTACTGCAATCAGTTATCGGAAGCGAGGGAAAAGCTGAATGAACGCTACCAAAGAGAGTGCTGTATGCCCTACAACCAGCCCGATAAAAAACAGAAAAGCCGTGATGACCGTGAGCGATAAACGAAAATATGACTGCACAACCTGTCCTTATCCCCGATATAAGGACGGGTCTGTTATTTTCTGCGATGTCTGTATCCGCAGGATTTTAGACGAGCAGAAAGAGGAAAAGAAACGAAAGGAGCAATCGAATGAGTGAAGAAAAACGAATGCTCGGCAATTATGAGGTCGTGAACAGCATTTATATTGGCGACAAAGAGGTTGTTTTCGGTGTAGATAAAAGCGATAAATACCCTTTCCTTGTAAGCTACTGCGACTACCATAATCCGTTTGGTGTGCCGTGGGCAACAGAAAGCGTTGGTTGTGACGATTATCTGGAAGCTATGGGGATTTTCATTCAGCGAGTACAGTCCCAGATAGAGCAAACCAAATCCGAATTATCCAAATTCGCTTTTGACAATACCGTGTTCACGAAAGACCATTGTATTCCCGACAAACGCAGCAGCAGTATTGTCGGCAAGGTTGTCGTTATCAATGCAGAGCCGAAACGGTATGAATATCAGCACCCTGCTTTTCAGCTCGTTTTGGCGGACGGCGGCAATGGAGCAACAGGCGGCAGAGGTAACGCTGTCTTTGGTACTTGCCTTGCCACAGGCGAAAAATCCAGATGGGAACGGTACGATGTGTTAGGAGAAATCAAGCCCGAATGTATGCCTGATTGGGCAAAGGAAGCTCTTACAAAAATCAAGGAGCAGCAGAAAGAGAAAAAACAGAAAAATCGGGAGGAACGCTGATATGGAGATACGAGCCTTAACCCCTGCCGAACAGAAATACACCTACGCTCAAAGTATGCAGCTTGAGGGACAGACAAGTAATATCGGACACTTGCGTGGAGATTTTGCATCTTCTGGATATGGCTTTTACACTACTTGGTTTGATACAAGACCGCAATGGAAAACGGACGAGTTTAAGAAAGAGCTTGACGAGGTTATCAATTCGCTTCGTGAGGACAAGGGACTTTTGCACAACCGCTATGATATGAGTGCGTTTGCAAAGCATTATCCCGAAAGCGCATTTGCAGGAAGCTATTGCACCGAGTACGGTTTCCGTGTGGATACGGAAAAACACGCCTTTCTGTTTCGGTGCAATCCGACTAAGGGCGATTACAATTTTTACTGCTATTGCTTTGTGAAAGAATGGCTTGATAAGCATATCCAAAAAGCTGAACAGGGTATCCGATTTATCGACCCAAATTACAAAGAGCTGTTTCGTATCCCAGACGGCGGCAAAATCATCATCACATCATCGTGGGGAGAAAAAACCGAACGCCCCTGCCGTTTTATTGACGAGTATCATACCGAGATTGGAAATAACATTTTCCATATCTGCGAGTTTGCCGAGCGTATGGAACAAAACGGAGCGACCTATGAGCCAAAGCCCACAGAGCCGCAGACGGTAACAAAAGCCCCAAAGCATAAAGATTTAGAACGATAGGAGGTTTTGAAAATGGCACTCAACCAAAAGGCAATCAAGGTGCTTGGTAAGGTCTTTGAAGCAGGCTTTACTGATGAAAAGTCGATTGCCGCTATGACAATGGACGATATTCTTGCGATACAGGGTATCACCATAGCCGACATCGGTATTATCAATGAGCTGCAAAAGAGTATCAAGGCAAATAAGGTCATTTCCTTTTTCGGGGGTAATGCTGAATGAGTACAGAGCTTATCAACCGTATTACAGTAAAGAAAGACGGTGTATATCTGTCCTCACACAGTTCAAATGATACCGCCCCCTTTCACTCTTGGCGGTGTAAAAGCCTTTCGGAAATCTATGCCGCCGAGGGACAGGCAGGACTTGACCGAGAAATCGTTTGTATGCTGTATGAATACGCACAGCTCCGTGGCAGTCATAAAAGCCTTGACCGTTATCGCTATGCGATTGAAAGTCCTGCTGCTCACGCCATCTATAAAAAATATACCGACCAAATTGACGACAAATACGAACAGATGGACAAAGCAGATAAGGACAGCGTATGGTACAAGCCGACAGAAAAGGCAAAGGAATATCGAGCCTTTGAGCGTGAAATGCGTAACAAAATGTATGCTGAGATTGCCGAGCGATGCGGCGAGTATGACCGCAAACACAAAAACCGAGATTTAGAACGATAAGGAGGTGTGTAAAGAATGGCTGCGAAGTATCAGCTAATTACAGAGCTGTATCGGCGCACAGGCGTGGCGGTTGCTAAAAATCCGCAGGCGTGGCAGAGCTTTTTGTCTGCCGCTTGCCGCAACTATAAATGCCGATTTGATGAACAGCTCTTGATTTACGCTCAACGCCCTGACGCTGTTGCGGTAGCACAGCTTGAAACTTGGAACAAGCAGTTTAAGCGTTGGGTAAATAAAGACAGCAAAGGCATTGCGGTGTTCGACCCGAAAGGTCGTAGGAACACGCTGAAATACTATTTTGATATATCCGATACGCACGAGGGTTATTACGGCAGCCGCCCTGTTCCGATATGGCAGATGAGTGAGCGATACGAGCAGGCAGTTATTGAACGGCTTTCCGACAGATTTGGCGATGTGGAAAGCACCGACCTTGCTTCGGTGCTGATGGAAACGGCAAAAAACGCAGTTGAGGATAATTTGCAGGATTATATGCCGCAGCTCAAATCCTGTACGCAGGATAGTTTGTTAGAGGGTCTTGACGAATATAATATCGAGGTCATTTACCGACAGCTTGCGGTCAACAGCGTAGCATATATGCTGATGAGCCGTTGCGGTGTTGATACCGAAGCGGTATTTGAGCGTGAGGATTTTGCGGAAATCATTAACTTTAATACTCCTGCCACTATCAACGCTCTCGGTATTGCTACAAGCGATATTTCTGAAATGGCACTCAGAGAAATCTCTCAGACTATCCGAGATGTGCAAATTGCGGAGAAAAGTCAAAATCGCACCTTTGCGCCGCAATCTCAAACACGCTATGATGTAGGCAGAGAACAAGCCGAAAGGAGTAATCATAATGAGCGAAATCACATACACCAAACAAGGGGATTATCTTATTCCCGACCTAACATTACCGACAGAGCCAGAAATTCAGCTTGGCAGATACGCTTTGATGCACAGGGATTATCTGGAGCAGCACAAACGAGTGACCTACCTCAACCTGCTGACATCGGGCGAGCTGAACAAACATCTTTACGAGGTGGAACAGACGGCTCTCACGAGGTTGGAGCTTCTGACAAAACAGCTTTGCAAGGAGCAGGGCGTGACGGAGGAACTGAAAGAAAAAGCACCGATGCAATGGGTCGGGCTGATGAACAATATCCGCAGTCAAGCGGAGGAAACGATACTGAACGAGCTGATTTACAGCTAAATGTCGCTGATGAACAGCAGGTCACAGTTAATCTCCCCACCGTAGAAGAACAGATTGAAATGTTAGCTGAAGCAGAGGACGAAAAATCCTCTGCTTTTGTTATTTCTCAGGAAGATATTGACTCTGTTCTCCAAAGAGGAAGCGGATTTCAGAATGGTAAATACCGTATCTACCGTCAGTTTCAAAAGAATGAGGACGGCAAAAGCAATATTGATTTTCTCAAAAAAGAGTACGGCACAGGCGGCGGTACGCATTATTTCCCAGACGGTACGCAGGGACACACTTGGCACGATGGGAAAGGCATTGCGATTGAAAAGTACGGCTCATCTGTAACCCCCGACCTTGTTCTTTCTTGGGCAAAGGTAGAAAAACGGCTGCGTGAGCTGATAAAGAATGACCGTTACCTGAATGAAAAGGAAAAAGACCATTACGCCGATTATCTCGAAAGTGAGGAAGCTCCGCAGCACGAAATCGACACGCAAAGGAAAATGGCAAGGCAGCGTTTCATTGACGCAAACCGTGACCTTCCGCCTGCCGATAAGAGAGATACCCTTGCTTTGCGGCTGTCCGATTTTATCCGTGATTTAGACAATTATGAGAAAGACCTGCTTGAAAATGTGGAGCGTACCGACCTTGCAGATGTGACCGCCGAACAAATGGAACAGCATTTAGGCGACCCCGCTACTGTTCAGCAGCTCATTGATTTTCTTGCTTTGGTACAGGGAAAGACCGCCGATGTTTACAGCCGCAGCAATGCGTGGCGGTTTTCACAGGAGCTTATGGAGCTGTATCCTCTCCGCTATGTCTATCACGAGGACGATGTTGTATATATCGGGGCAGACAAATATGAGATTGCGGCGTTTGATGAAAACGCTGTTTCTCTGCGTAATCCCGACTTTCCATTGTTCGGCAAGGAACTCAGCCGAGCTGATTTTGAGGAAAAGTTAAAGGAAAACCCTGCTAATGACCATTTGAAAGTAGTCGTTACCGAAAAGCAGAGTGTTCAGACACCGTCCGAAGAAAAGCCAGACGGCATAAAGTTCTCTATCGGATTTTCGGAACACCCCGCCTTTTATGACAGGCAGTTTAATGACCGATATACCGATTTGAGCTTTGCTCTGGGTAACTATCTTCTCGGCGTTCTGGACGAAAAGCAGCATAGAGAGCGTGAAAGCAAGGATAATGTCGGGGGGG
>ERZ779649.1641-NODE-1641-length-12162-cov-2.885025_pt1 | contig 12162 bp, 6 predicted proteins | sample MGYA00511882_ERZ779649 | MGnify/ENA primary metagenome ERZ779649 (study PRJEB29588, sample SAMEA2157793) | human gut metagenome | biome: human gut; feature: human-associated habitat; material: faeces | place: Denmark | collected 2008/2010 ... | reverse complement strand
TTCAGTACCATGCAACAGACGCTGAACCAAGGGGATATCATTCACTTCTTGTGCGTGAGCGCCAAACCCGGCTATAAGATCGATCCGGTGATCACACAGATCAAGGATATCGTAAAGAGCCAGAACCAGATCTCTCCTACCGACCCGCAGGCCGTGACGGTGATCAACTTGGCGGCTCAGTTCGAGACCTTCAATATGCTATTTATCGGTATCGACATCTTGATCTGGCTCGTGGGTATGGGTACGTTATTGGCAGGTATCATCGGTGTAAGTAATATCATGATGGTAACGGTTAAGGAGCGTACCCGGGAAATCGGCGTACGCAGGGCTATCGGAGCGAAACCTTGGAACATCATCTCGCAGATCATGAGCGAGAGTCTGCTACTTACGGCCTTAGCGGGTTTGTTGGGGTTAAGCGCCGGGGTATTCCTGCTCGATCTGGTAGATAAGATCATGAGTGCCCAGCCGGCTTCCAACGGAACCATGATGGAGCATCCGGAGGTAAGCATCCAGATCGCGGTAGCGGCCACGGTGATCTTATTATTCAGCGGTCTGCTGGCCGGGCTGATCCCCGCATGGCGAGCTATGCAGATCAAGGCAATAGATGCCATACGAGAAGAATAAACAACAATTGTCAATTAATAAAACTATATAATCATGAAGAATCGCATTGTAAAAAAGATCCTGCGTATCATCTTATTAGTACTTGTGGGAGCAGCGGTAATCGGTACATTCTATTTCTTATGGAAGAAAGCGCAACCGGTCATCACCGTTTATGAGATCGTAACCCCAGAAAAAGGGGATGTGGAAACCAAGACGGTCGCTACCGGAAACGTAGAGCCTCGTTTCGAGGTGGAGATCAAGCCGCAGATTTCCGGTATCATCTCCGAGCTGAAGAAAGAAGCGGGGCAGATGGTCCAAGCGGGAGAGATTATCGCCATTATCAAGGTAATCCCCGAGATGGTACAGCTCAACAGCGCCGAATCGCGTGTGAACCTTGCCAATATCTCTTTAATGCAAGTGGAAGAGACTTATAAGCGGGATACGCAATTATTTAAGCAAGGTGTTATCGCCCAAGAAGATTTCGACCTTTCCAAAGCGAACTACCTGAAAGCCGTGGAGGAAAAGGATAACGCGCAAAGTGCCTTGGAGATCATCCGCGACGGTATAGCCAAGAACTCCAGCGTAGCCAGTACGACCCAAATCCGTAGTACCATTACCGGTATGATCTTGGACATCCCCGTTAAAGTAGGTAACTCGGTTATTCAAGCGAATAATTTCAATGATGGTACGACGATCGCTACCGTAGCCAATATGAACGACATGATCTTCAAAGGAAACGTAGACGAGACCGAGATCGGACGCATCCACGAGGGAATGCCGATCAAATTGACCGTCGGCGCCATGGAAAGCCGTTCATTCGACGCTTTGCTGGAATATGTATCGCCCAAGGGAGTAGACAAGAATGGAGCTATTCAATTTGAGATCAAGGCGGCCGTAACAATCCCCGAAGATGCTTTCATCCGTGCGGGATATAGCGCCAACGCCGAGATCGTGCTAAAACGTGCGGAAGACGTGCTTACGATCCCGGAAAGTACGGTTGAGTTCCAAGGGGATTCCGCATTCGTTCAGTTAGTTAAACAAGAGCAACCGGAGCAAGTCTTCGAGAAGCATCCGGTAAAGGTAGGTCTGTCCGACGGTATCAAGATCGAGATTCAAGAAGGACTGGCCGCGACCGATAAAGTCCGGGGCGCAGCTATTGACCCGAATAAGAAATAAAAGAAAGATTGTATGATGAGAAGAAACTTATATATACTGGCAATCGCTTCCCTCCTGTCCGGAAACTATGTTTTCGCTCAGGATGCGGTGAAGCAATGGAGTCTGGAGGAGTGCATCCAATATGCCATCGAGCATAATATCGACTTAAAGCAAAAGGAGCAGGAACAGGAAAGCCGAAAGGTAGACTTACATACCAGCAAATACAGTTGGCTCCCGGCCCTAAATGGTAGTCTTGGACAGAGCTTCCAGTTCGGACGCTCCACGTCTAAATCCGGGATGATCGTGGACCAGAACGCCGCCAATTCCACATTGGGGATCAATCTGGACATGCCTTTATTTGACGGGTTAAAAATACCGAACGATATCGCCGCCCGCAAACTTGATCTAAAAGCGTCTATCGAAAACTTGAATAAGGCGAGAGAAGACCTATCCATCAATATAGCTTCCTACTACCTGCAAGTACTTTATAATAAAGAACTACTGAAAATAGCGCAACTACAAGTGAAACTAGACAAGGAGCAGGTGAATAAAACGGAGGCCATGGTGAACGCCGGAAAGGTGCCTCTTTCCCAACTGTATGATATCAAGGCCCAATTAGCGAAAGATGAGGTCACGCTTACCGAGTCGCAAAACAATGTGAACCTCGCTTTATTGGATCTGGCGCAAAGTCTGGAACTAGAGCGAAGCGACCGGAATTTCGATATACAGACTCCTGTAATTGAAGATGCGGTGGCTGATAATATGAGCAGTATCCTACCTCCGGAAAACATTTACGACCATGCGGTTACGTTCAAGCCTCAGATCAAGGAACAACAGTATTTGCTAGAGAGCCAAAAGAAAATGTTGCGTGTCGCGCAAGCGGGCTATTACCCCAAGTTAAATTTCGGGGCTAGTTACAGCAATGGATATTATCATTCTACTTCCGGAGGTGAATTTGCCGATACTCGTTCCTTTAGCGAGCAGTTTAAGCAGAATGGGCAAAAGATCGTCGGATTCTCATTGAGCATTCCACTTTTCAACCGCTTCCAAGTACGCAATAGCGTTCGTACCGCAAGGATCAACATTATCAACCGGGAATTGCTGATGGAAAATACAAAGAAAACATTATACAAGGAAATCCAGCAAGCGTACTACAACGCAACGGCTTCCCAAGAGAAATATACGGCTTCCGACAAATCCGTCACGGCGAGCAAGGAAGCGTTCAATTATGCCCAAGAGCGTTACAACGCAGGTAAAAGCACTGTCTTTGAATTTAATGAGGCTAAAACAAAATACGCACAAAGTCTAGCGGAACAGGCACAGGCCAAATATGATTTTATCTTCCGTACGAAGATTCTAGATTTCTATAATGGCAATCCGATCCGTTTATAAACGTTAATTAACACTTCATTTTTTTCATTATACACACAAAGTTTAAGGGAAGATGGTCTTTATGGACATCTTCCCTTTCAGCATTCATTAATGCATTTAGTCTGCACAGAACTACAGTTAAAATACTTATCAAAAAATGTACATACCAAGACTCTAGAAATTCACAGCCGCAAATATACTAATTTTTATTATAAAAAAGCAAACTGTTATAAAACATTCTAAAACTAATATAATATTGATTGATATTACCAAATTCAATTTAGTTCTACTGGGGGAGTTCTTGCATTATGATAGCTGGCAGGGGAGTTTTTGGTCTTGGTTATCTGTCTGTTAATTATGCTTTTAAACATAGTTCTGTGCAGACTATGGTCTCTCGAAAAAATAATGTGTGTCTAATTAACAAACAAATTCATTCTATGAAGCACAAATTAACGCTTGTACTACTCTCATTCTTTCTGGGAGTGCAGTGTATGGTCGCCCAGCAAATGAAGGTGACCGGTGTAGTGATTAATGAAGATGATGGGGAGCCTGTTATAGGTGCATCCATCGTAGTAAAAGGAACCACTATTGGAACCATTACCGATTTAGATGGTAAATTTGAGTTAGAAACTCAGAAAGATGCTAAGCTAATTATTTCTTATGTAGGTTTACGGACTCAAGAAACTACAGCTCAGCAAAACATGAGAATTGTTCTTTCTTCAGATTCTCAAGCTATAGATGAAGTTGTTGTCGTAGCTTATGGTACCGCAAAGAAAAGTTCTTTTACAGGTTCCGCATCCACGGTGGGTGCCGCTTTGATGGACAAACGTCCATTGAGTAACGCCCTCTCCGCATTGGAAGGAAACACTTCCGGAGTACAAATGACTTCCTCTATCGGACAACCGGGAGAAGCTGCCAAGGTAACGATCCGTGGTTTTGGTTCAGTAAACGCGGATAATGCTCCTTTATATGTAGTGGATGGTGCCATCTTCAGTGGTGATATCTCTTCTATCAGCCCATCTGATATCGAATCAATGACAATTTTAAAAGATGCCGCTTCTACATCTTTGTATGGATCTAGCGCAGGTAACGGTGTGGTTTTGATCACGACTAAGAAAGGTTCTAGCAGCAGTGGCGCAGGTGTTACCTTGAGTATCTCACAAGGTTGGTCTAGCAGAGCTTATAACGATTACGCAAAAGTAGGTGTATACGATTATTATCCTTTGCAATGGCAAATGTTGAGAAACGCAAATATGTCACTCGGACAAAGTGCTACCGACGCTGCCGCTAATGCTTCTAAAGATATTATCAACAAATTAAAATATAATCCTTTCGTAGGAATCGCCAATGACGCAATCGTGGGCACAGACGGTTTATTGAATCCATCAGCCTCGGCTTTAAAATGGGGTGAGGACCTTGATTGGGAAGATGCCGCTTACCGTACCGGACATCGCCAAGAATATAATGTAAGCTACAATACAAAAACAGAAAAGAGCGACACATATGCTTCCATAGGCTATCTGAATGATAAGGGATATATGATTAAGACAGACTTTGAGCGTTACAACGCACGCTTGAACTATAATATCTATCCGGTGAAATGGTTCAAGAGTGGATTGAATTTAGGTTTAAGTCGTACAAACTCCAATTATTCTACTTCTACTTCTAGCAACTCCGCTGGTTATGGTAACTTATCTCGTTTCATTCGTTCTATGGCACCGATCTATCCGGTACATAAGCATGATATTGAGACAGGGGCTTATTTGGATAAAGAAGGAAACGTAGTTACTGATCCGGCTTTATATACCTACGATTATGAAGGAGCCCGTATCTCCAGCAATGGACGCGACGGTATCGCTGAGGCCCTGTGGAACGATCGCTTGATGTCTACCACAAACTCTAGTGCCCGTACTTATGTAACGATCACTCCGATCGAAGGATTGAATTTAACAGTGAACTACGCATTTGACAATAAGGATGAACGCCGTAGAGTATATGAGAACCCAGAGGTAGGTGACGGAACCGCAGGACCGGGACGTTTGAACATCCGAAATAGAAACTTCTTGACACAGACATTCAACCAGTTGATTAATTACACAAAGACTTTTGGTAAGCATAACATCGAAGCTTTGTTAGGCCATGAGAACTATAGCTACCGTTTACAATATAACTACGGTATGAAGACTAATGAGATCGTTTCCGGAACGTATGAGTACAGTAACTTCGTAAGCATAAGCTCAATGGATTCTTATACACGCGAATATAAGAAAGAAGGATACTTCGCTCGTTTGAACTATGATTTCGATGATAAATATTATGTAACAGCCTCGTATCGTCGTGACGGTTCCTCTCGCTTTAGCAAGGATAACCGTTGGGGTAACTTCTGGTCATTCGGAGCATCTTGGCGTATCAGCCAAGAAGATTTCATGGAAAACTTGACTTGGGTGGACAATTTGAAACTGAGGGCATCCTACGGTGAAACCGGAAACGATGCCATCTATTATACAGATGATGACACACAACAGGATTACTATCCTTATCAAACCTTGTATAATTTGGGTATCAACAACGGTTTGGAAGCAGGTCTCTACTTCCCGACTATGGCAAACAATAATTTGAAATGGGAGACACAGGTTTCTACCGATGTCGCTTTAGAATTCGGATTGTTCGGTCGCTTGAATGGTACGGTCGAGTTCTTCCGTAAGGCCTCCAGAGACTTGTTATTCAATGTTAGCCAACCGTTATCCAGTGGTGTCGAAAAGATCGTACAAAACATTGGTAAAGTTCGTAACCAAGGGGTGGAAATCGACTTAAACTACCAAGTATTAAAATCAAAAGATTGGAAATTATCAGTCGGCGCAAACGCTACATTCATCAATAATAAGGTGACTCGTCTGCCTGATGCCAACCGGAAAGATGGTATCATCAAAGACTCTAAGAAATTGATGGAGGGACATTCAATCTATGAGTTCTGGTTACGTCAATGGTGGGGTGTTAATCCTGATAACGGAGATGGATTGTATATCTTTGATGCCGAAAACAACACCGATGCGAATGGTAATATTAAAGATGCGGTAAAAAAGACACTTGTAGAGAAAGATGGTCAAGTATTGACAAACTCTTATAGCTATGCGAAATATGATTTCAGTGGTTCTGCCGTTCCGAAAGTATATGGTGGTTTCAATATCAATTTGAGCTATAAGGCATTCGACCTTTCTACCGTATTCTCTTATTCATTAGGAGGTAAGGTGCTTGACTCGAGTTATAGAGGATTGATGGATGTAGGTGAGTTCGGTTATGCGATGTCACCGGATCTACATAACGCATGGACAACTCCGGGCCAGATCACAGATGTACCTCGTTTGGACAATAACTCAGGTCATGCGACTAGCATCGGACAATCCTATTCTACACGTTGGTTGACAAACGCAAATTACTTGAACTTGCGTACTGTCACTTTGGCTTACAACTTGCCTAAGTCTATCCTAAACGTTATCAACATCAAGAGTGCACGCGTCAATGTCAGCGCAGAGAACTTATTCATGTTGAAAGCCCGTCAAGGTCTGAATCCGCAAGCTAACTATGCCGGAGTATCTTACAATGAATATATGCCGGCTAAGAACTTTACGATCGGTTTAAATGTATCGTTCTAAATTCATAATACATCAAACAAAGGAAAAGATATGAAAAATATACAATTATTCAAACACATCGCAGCAGGACTGCTTCTAAGTGGCTCTCTGATCGGCACAAGCTGTTCCAGCGATTATATGGATACAATCCCAACCGAGAACGTTTCATTCACGACAGTATCCACTTCGCTCGACAATCTTTATCTTGCACTGAACGGTATTCATCGTAAGATGGTATCTCAAGACTTAGGCAACCAAGGTTTGGGAGGTGAGCCCGGTTTCATCATCGGTCGAGAAGCGTTAGCTGATGATTTGACATGGGACACGCAGACTTGGCATCAAGGTTTCTTAAACTGGAGTTATCCAACGAACGCAACAAGTTCGTACAACTCCGGTGAGTGGGAAACTTATTATAAGTTCATTTTGAATGCAAACAACATCTTGAAAGCGTTGAATGATAACTTTAGCGATGAGTCAAAACTCACAGATAGCGAAAAAGCGCTTGCGAACCATATCAAGGGCGAGTGTTTGGCAATTCGTGCATGGAGTCATTTCAATCTAGTACAATATTATGCGAAACCATATCGTAACGGACAGGACAACTCTCAACCGGGAGTTCCTTATCGTACGAGTCCGGAAATCGAGCCTATGGCACGTAATACGGTAGAAGAGGTGTACACAAAAATTCACGGGGACTTAGACGAAGCATTGAACTTATTGGCAGACTATGAGCCAAATGATAAGAATCATTATAGCCTAGCATCGGTTTACGGATTGAAAGCACGTGCTCTTCTGACTCAACAGAAATACGCAGACGCAGCTACGGCCGCAGTGAATTCTATCAATGAAGCAGAGAAAGATGGCTGTAAGATCATGTCTCAGTCTGAATTGATGAATGGTTTCGCTAATATCACTTCCGCTACGAAAGAGGCGATGTATGCCGCAATGACACAGAATGACCAAACGGTTTATTTCTACTCTTTCTATGCGTATATGTCTTGGAACTTCAACTCCAGCTCTATCCGCACAGGTATCAAATGTATCAGCCAAAGTACTTACGACTTAATGTCGCCAACCGATCTTCGCCGTCAATGGTGGGATCCGACAGGAAAGGCAGAAGTACCCGCAACTTCTTACAACCAGCGTGTTTATCAGAACCGCAAGTTCACGGCACGCTCTACAGCTGATGCTGTAGGTGATTTTGCCTTCATGCGTATCAGCGAAATGTACTTGACTGCAGCCGAGGCTTTCGCTCGTTCCAATCAAGACGCAAAAGCAAAGGAATATTTGCAAGCCTTGTTGAAAGAACGTGATCCAGAGTACAAGGATTTGGGTAACACTGGCGCAAAACTAGCGGATGAGATCATGACACATCGCCGTATCGAACTTTGGGGCGAAGGTTTCCGTTGGTTCGACTTGAAACGTCTAGGTTTGCCATTGGATAGAACCGGGTCTAATTTTGACGCTACTTTCTGTGGTTTCTTGCACAAGGATCCGAATGCTGATGGTTGGATCTTCGAGATTCCAAAAAAGGAAACAGATTTCAACGACTTGATCGAAAAGAACTATTAACACTCTTTTTACGTTAACTTACATTAATCACAATCCCCAAAGTATACTTTAACAGGTTATCTTTGGGGATTTCTTATATCACTATTTATGAAAACAAATCATTTATTTTCAGCTCTGCTCTCTTTAGCGCTTATATGTCCTGGAATAGCGCAAGAAACACATTATCAACGTCCTCCAGCCGTAATAGAGGAAGTGGCCCTAGCCAAATTATCCCCGATCATCCGAATTAGTGATAACAATCAGTGGGCACTCCAGTTAGAGCGTTCCACGTACCGGTCTATCGCCAAGCTTGCGCAACCGGAGCTTAAATTAGCGGGAATGCGTATCAGTCCCGAAACATTCAATACGAGCCGGCAAGCCGAATATACGGGTGCCAGTTTAATGAACATCGCTACTCAAGAAGAAATCAAGATTGAAGGAATTCCTGACAACGCGGTAATCACAGAAGCCTCATTCTCTCCTTCATCCAATAAGGTAGCTCTATTCGTGGAAGAAGCGAATGGCGTATATCTTTATAACTGTACCCCGGAACAGCCCGTAGCTCAGAAAGTAAGTACCCGTAAAATCAATGCGACAAGTGGAGCGGAGATCTTATGGATTAGCGACAATGAGTTTATTACGCTTATGGTTCCAGAAAACAGGGGAAAGGCACCGGAGAAACCCACAGTCCCATCCGGTCCCATCATTCAAGAAAGTACTGGAAAGGTGATGCCCGCTCGTACCTATCAAGACTTGCTGAAAAATCCGTACGACGAGCAATTATTCGACTATTACTTCACCTCCCAATTGGTACGTATAAAAGAGGGCATTGTGTACGAGATCGGAAAACCGGCAATCTACGGCAGTACGCTTTCATTATCCCCGGATAAATCTTTGCTACTTATCGCGACAGTTCATCGTCCGTATTCCTATCAAGTACCGGTATATAACTTCCCACAAAAGTTCGAGGTCATAGACTTACAAGGCAATTCCATTTATACGTTAGCGGATAATCCAACCGTCAATATTCCGATGGGATATGACACGACCTCGCCTTATCCCCGTCAATTCGGATGGAGATCGGATCAACCGGCTACCGTTTACTGGGCGGAAGCGCAAGATAAAGGAGATCCTAAGCAAAACAAGACCGATTTCATGGATATTATCTACCAAATAAGCTATCCGTTCAACAGCGAGAAACAGGAAGTCGCAAAGACAGAGAAACGTTTCCGCAACATCCTGTGGAATGACGATGCTTTCGCTTTATTGATCGAGACTTCCCGGGAGACTCGTAAAAACAGGACATTTACTTTTAAGCCTTGCTCTTCTGAGTCTCCGGTTCTATTATTCGATGTATCCACCGACGATAATTACAACAATCCGGGAAATCCACTTACGATTAAAAATGCGTATGGTAAATATATCGTTTATACCAATAAAGCCCACAATGAGTTATTGATGCTTGCCCAAGGAGCCTCATCTAAAGGGGATATGCCTTACCTTAGCCGTTACAATTTGAAAACAAAAAAGAACACGGAACTTTGGCGCTGCGAGGACGGATATTATGAGACCATCCTAAAGGTAGCGAATCCGGAAAAGCTTCAATTGATCACTTCACGTCAATCCATTACAGAACCAGCGAATCTCTGCTCTCGTGACTTGAAAAAGAAAAAATTCGCTCAATTGACTCATTTCGCCAATCCATATCCGGCCATGGCAAACGTTAGCAAACAAAAGATCAAGTATAAACGTGCGGATGGTTTGGATCTAACAGCGACCGTATACCTCCCTGCCGGATATGATAAAGCGAAGGACGGTCCATTACCTGTCTTAATGTGGGCCTATCCGAGAGAATATAAAAGCAAGGCCGAGGCTTCTCAGGTACGAGGTTCTCAATACATGTTTACGAATATCAACTATGGTTCTCCCGTCTATTGGGTTTTACGTGGATTCTGTATAATGGAAAATGTCGAGATGCCGATCGTTAGTACCAGTGAGGGAGCGGAGCCGAACGATGATTTCATTGAGCAATTGACAATGAACGCCGAGGCGGCCGTAAAAGTTATTTCCGAGATGGGTGTAGGTGATCCGAATCGTGTAGCCGTAGGAGGACATTCCTATGGAGCTTTCATGACAGCGAATCTATTAACACATACCAAACTGTTCAAAGCCGGCATCGCACGTAGCGGAGCTTACAACCGTACGCTTACCCCGTTCGGCTTCCAAACAGAGACCCGTACTTATTGGGAAGTACCGGAAATATATAATGCCATGTCGCCATTCATGTCTGCCGATAAACTACATGGAGCTTTATTAATCATACATGGTGAGATGGATAACAACTCCGGAACCTTTCCGATCCAATCCGAGCGCCTGTTCAGTGCCCTAAAAGGCCACGGGGCGATCGCACGTTATGTCGTATTGCCCTATGAGAGTCATGGCTACGCCGCCAAAGAGAACATATTACATCTATTGTATGAATGTGACCTATGGCTGGATCGTTACGTCAAGAACGCAAAAAAGTAAGTAGTACAGACTTTGTCAATGAAGTATATATCCTCTGACAGGAAAAGTATATTTCCTCTAACCAGTGAAGTATATCTTCTATGAGGAAGCCAGCCGGCAGCCACCAATTGCCCTAAAACAACGATGCCCATCGTAAGGTTATAAGAATGCCCATCGTAAACTCCTTACAATGGGCATTCTTAACTCCTTATGATGGGCATTAAAAGAAAGCCCTATCTGAGATTCGTTTATTTTAGCAATGAACAAGGACAAAGATGATCCTTCTCGATATCCTTGAAATAGTTATAAGTACCTACCTTAAGATCCGCGCAAGCCGCCTCATCGCAAACAATGATTCCCTTCGGATGCAACTGCAAGGCGGTAATTGTCCACATTTGGTTCACGGCGCCCTCAACGGCTTGTTGCAACGCACGAGCCTTGTTATGACCATTTACCATGATCAATACCTCCTTAGCGTCAAGAACCGTACCTACACCAACCGTTACAGAAGTCTTCGGAACTTTATTCACGTCATTATCAAAGAAACGGGAGTTAGCGATAATCGTATCTGTAGTTAACGTCTTGATACGAGTACGAGAACTCAAAGATGAACCCGGCTCATTGAACGCGATATGGCCATCAGGACCGATACCACCCAAGAACAGGTCTACGCCACCGACCGCTTTCATGCGAGCCTCATAAGACGCACACTCAGCCTCCAAATCCTCGGCGTTACCATTCAAGATATTTACGTTCTCCGGTTTGATATCGATATGACTGAAGAAATTATTCCACATGAAAGAATGATAGCTTTCCGGATGATCTTTCGGAAGGCCGACATACTCATCCATATTGAAAGTGATCACGTTCTGGAACGATACGACACCCTGCTTGTTCAATTCAATCAGGTTCTTGTACATACCCAGCGGAGAAGATCCGGTAGGCAAGCCCAGTACGAATGGTTTTTCAGCGGTTGGATTCGCGGCTTTGATCTTCGCTGCTACATAATTGGCAGCCCATTTTGAGAGTTGCTCGTAATTAGGTTCGATAATTAATCTCATAACGTTACGCTTTTTTTAATTGAAAATTGAAAATTGGAAATTGAAAATTAAAGGATTCCCAATCTACGCATCTCGCCTTTCTTTTGTTTATAAATTAGATCTATTGTTAATAGCTTTCGTTTTATCTGTTGTCGGAGCCTTTAGACTTTTCAATTCTCAATTCTCCATTTTCAATTTCCCAGCCATTTCCTTGCCCAAGGCTAAACACTCCTCGTATTTAGTAGCGCTTAAACCTTGCTTCTGCTCAACCGGCGTACCGACAGTCTCCCACTTCATCTTCTCGC
>ERZ779649.1640-NODE-1640-length-12169-cov-3.963183_pt1 | contig 12169 bp, 13 predicted proteins | sample MGYA00511882_ERZ779649 | MGnify/ENA primary metagenome ERZ779649 (study PRJEB29588, sample SAMEA2157793) | human gut metagenome | biome: human gut; feature: human-associated habitat; material: faeces | place: Denmark | collected 2008/2010 ... | reverse complement strand
TTCAGGTTCTAATCGGGGCAACTCGGTGGAGGTTCAAGTCCTCTTATCCGCACCATGACGAATGTTCTTACAGCATTTAGCTGTCAAAGAACATTCGTCATTTTTTATTTGCTAAATAGCGACATCACAGGGGGCGTAGTTCACAACTACGCCTTTTCTTGTATTCACCGACACATCAGGTGTCGGCAAAGGAAGTGCGCTTGGAATCTCGATGGTGCCCACGCAGTTGTAGTGAATGCGGAGCCGCTGCTCCCATACACCGTTGACCTTTTCTGCATTGAACACTTCGATTTTTTCCACCAGTTCATTCAGCATCCGGGGTGTCAGCTTTTTTGCTCTGGTGTACTTGCGAACCAGACTGATGAACATATCCGTTGTCATGGTGCGGCTGCTCTGCTTTTCGATTTCGGAGCGGAGCTGTTTGATTTTCTCGGTCAGCTCCTTTTGCTCGTCCTCGTATCTCCGGGACATTCTGGAAAAGCGTTCGTCAGAGATTTTGCCGGAAACATTGTCCTCATAGATGCGCTCAAAGAGGCCGTCCAGTTCTTCATCACGGGCAAGGAGTGCTTTCAACTCTTTCACTTTCAGCTTGCGGTCGGCTTCGTCCGCCTGCTGGGAGTGCCCGATAACAGCCTTCAAAAAGTCGTCCTCATAGAGGCTGGCAAACTTGGTCAGCCGCCGAATCTCGCCCAGCACCACTTCTTCCAGAAAGTCTACCCTGATGTAGTGGGTGGATTGGCAGGTGCCACGGTTGCCCTTGTAGTTGGAGCAGTTGAAATACTTGATTTCCGGGTTGCCCTGATTGAAGTGGAAGTGCAGATTGCAGCCGCAGTCTGCGCAGACAAGCAGGCCGGAGAACATATTGTGTTCTCCGTTGCTGGTACGACGTTTGCGCATCTTTCCGCGTTTCTGCTGTACCTGTTCAAATACGGCACGTTCAATAATGGGCTCGTGAACATCTTGGAACACTACCCAATTTTCCGGGTCGTTATGAATCCGCTTCTTGTTCTTGTAGGACTTGGAGTAGGTTTTGAAGTTCAGAACATCACCACAATACTCCTGCTGGTACAGAAGATGGGTAATCGTGGAGCCATTCCACTTGGTGGCGGGGCGCATCTTGGTCTTTCCGGGACGGCCGATGCCTTTCTGAATCCAGTAGGCCTGCGGCGTCAGGATGCCTTCCTTTTCAAACTGGGTGGCAATCTGTTCCGTACCAAAGCCCTCCAACGTCATATCAAAAATGCGCCGGACAACTTGTGCAGCTTCTTCATCAATGACCCAATGCTTGGGATTGTTCGGGTCCTTGATATATCCATAGGGAGGAAGTCCCATCGGTTCGCCGGAGTTGCCTTTGATTTTATTACTGATACGGCGTTTCTTGCTGATGTCACGGGCATACCACTCATTGAACAGGTTTCGGATGGGTGCCAGTTCATTTTCTCCCTCGGCCGTGTCGATGTTGTCCGAAACGGCAACAAGTCGGATGTCATGGTCTGGGAAAAATTCTTCTGTCAGCCGCCCGACCTCGATATAGTTTCGGCCCAGACGGGAAAGGTCTTTGACGAACACAGCGGAGGCTTTCCCTTGTTCAAGCTGCTGCATCATTTCAACGAAACCGGGACGGTTCATGGTCACGCCGGAAATGCCATCATCCAGAAAGTGAACCAGATTGGTATAGCCTTTTTCCTTTGCAACTTTGGTGAGCAGTTTCTTTTGGTTGCCGATGCTGTAACTCTCGCCCTCCAAATTATCATCACGGGAAAGACGCTCATAGAGAAAAGCGGTTGCTTCACGGGATTTCTTGTTACTCGACTGTTTCATACTCGCTCCTTTCTTGGGACAGTCGAATAGCAAATTCACTTGTACACCTATATTATAACACAATCCGCTTTCTCTGTCCGCTGCCTCCCGAAAGGTCATTATAATTTTTCGCTTTCGGATTTCATCAGCCGGAGAAGAACTTCTCCTAAGGTCTGGGAACTTTCTTCTTTGAACACCGGCTCAACGATAAAGGAGCGATTGCCAATACGATAAGTCGAATCCAGAGTAAGCATCTCTGGATTTTTTGTTTTTTCCGGGTTTGTCTTTTTCGCTTGCATCGTAAAAATCCCCTTTCTTAAAAATCAAAAAACGAGCCAACGGACGGCTGCTGGCAGCAGCCCACGGGAATCTCACCCCTGCATTCCTCATGCAGCCCTACTCATTGCCTGCGACGCTCTGAACGCTCGGACTTTGACGGTAAGGGAGTATCAGCCTGCCTGTATGTCATGGCCCACAAGCAGCCGCGCTTGCATTGCGGCATGGTGATGATCGCTCCACTTTTCAGAGAAAAGCATCATGGCGCACCCGCCGTCCGGCTCGATACAGACAGCAACGTATCCGTTTGCTCTATGATGCACCGCCATTGTCCTGCGGGCTTTCTTTGTCAAAGAACTAGAAAAGGCACCGTATGGAAAGGGGAACAGCACACGATGCCTACGTTGAATCAGGTTAAGTCAAAATCAAGGATAGCAATTATCAGTTTTGCTTCCAGACGATTGCGCAGTTCTTCATCAACTTGCAGACGAGGATAGCCGTCAGAGCCATAGCTCGTCCGAGTTGACAGTGCAGCAATGTAGCTAGAATAATGCCGGACTACCCGGCTCACTGCTTCGGCGTCTCCTGCAACAGCGGCAGCGATTATCGGGTAAGGAAGCAGCGATGCCCGTGTGTGCGCAGATTTAGTCATCCGCTTCACCTCCCATCAGCTTTTTCAGCAGCCGATAGGCTTTATACCTGCGAGTATTGACCGTTCTTCTGGCCATGCCCATGCACTTTGCTATCTGTTCGTCTGTCATCCATAGAAACCAGTGCATCATAAAAATTTCCCGGTCTTTTGGTGACAGCCGTAGAAGTGCTGTGGCCAATCGGTCGTTCTCGATTAGCACAACAGCATTTCCCACGGGAAAAGCCGTATACTCCCATGAGTAACGATCGTAAACTGCAAGCTGGGCCACATCTGCCTCGGACAGTTCTTCCAAAGATGCAAAACGTTTTTGATGACGGCTGATCTGCCGATAGCCGTTACATGCCTCGCATTTCAACACCTTTTTGCAATAGCTGTCAAAGGCGTGCTGCTTGTGTTCGTAGTAGCGGTTTAGTTTCAAGTTTTCACCTCCCCTCGTGCTGGGAGGCAGCTCTTTTCTTCCCCTTTCGCTCACTACTCGTTCACCAACGGGTTCATTTGGCTGATTTTTAAGATTGGTATGAAAATTTTTCCTGCCGTTCATAGAATTGTTCCTTTCGTTCTGTTCGGGTTTATAGGCCGGAGCAAAACGAGGCGGAGAACGGCATCCGATACCCAATCGTAGGTTGTCAAAATGCGGGGCTTTATCGGATGTGAATTGAAGTATATAAAAAGCGAGCCACAACTCACTTCTATGAGTATGGCTCGCCCCTACGTTATTTGAATATTTTTTTAATTGGTGTTAGGGCTTTTCGAGTGGGCGGTAAGCCCCATTTTATTTTGCGCTCCTTTATTTTGATACTCTTATCCATATAGCTCTTTGCTTCAAATTATGAGCTATAACTCACACAATATGAGTTATATGGTTATTTATATGAGCGATAGCACACCCTACAATGAGGTAGAGGTGATGTATAGTGAACAATCCTCTTGACTTGTTTGCATGGAAAGTGCGGTCAGAACGTAAGCGGCAGCATTTGACACAGAGAAAATTGGCTGAACGGCTCAATATGAACGCCCGTACAATCATAGATTTGGAAACCTGCCAGAGTAACCCCAAATTTGAAACGGTGGCTCTTGTCGCCAAAGAGTTAAATATCAGCGTGGATGCTGCCATTTTTCCAGACATGGTAAATCAGACGGTTTCAAAAACAGTTGTAGACTTCTTTGCCGGGAAAAGTGAGGCGGAAATTGAAAAATATATTGCGCTTTGCAAACAGGCGGAAGCATTTCAAAAAGACGAATAACGCGGCCGGGTTCGATGTGCCCGGCCGCGTTACTGTTTTACCCGTTTGCTATGCGGGCGGATCATTCCTTTTTGGTTTTATAGGCATCGCGCAGACGCTCGAAGGACTCCTGGCTGATGACATGCTCCATCCGGCAGGCGTCCTTTTCCGCCGTTACCGGGTCTACGCCGGCCTCGATCAGCCGGTCGGTAAAGAAGCGGTGCTTTTCGTAGATCTGCTCCGCCACTTCCCGGCCCACATCGGTCAGATGCAGGAAATAGTCGCTGTCCATCGTCAGGAACCCCCCGTCCCGCAGGGTTGCCACCGCATGGCACACGCTGGGCTTTGTGACCTCCAGGTGCCGGGCAACATCCACGGAGCGCACCATACCCATCTTCTTATGGAGAACGAGTATGGCCTCCAGATAGTCCTCCCCGGACGCATGAAGTTTCATGGAACATCTCCCTTCTAAAACAATTTACACAGCCCAACCAAGACTCTCCTGTTGGATATGGAACAGTTTATGGTACAATCCGTTCTTCTTCATCAGCTCATCGTGGGTTCCATGCTCTACCAACCGTCCATTTTCAAGGACGAGGATTTGGTCTGCATCTACAACTGTACGGAGCCGGTGAGCAATCATAATGACCGTCTTACCCTCCACCAGTTTGGCAATCGCCTTTTGAACCAGGACTTCATTTTCCGGGTCAAGGGATGCTGTTGCCTCGTCAAGCAGAATAATGGGCGCATTTTCAGCAATGCGCGGGCGATGGAAATACGGTGGCGCTCACCGCCGGAAAGAGTGCTGCCGTTCTCACCGAGGACCGTCTGATACCCGTCCGGCATTTCCCGGACAAATTCATCACAATAGGCGGCTTTGGCCGCAGCAATTACTTGATCGTCCGTTGCGTTTGGATTGCCAAGACGGATATTGTTCATGACCGTATCATTGAACAGGGTCACATCCTGGAACACGAAGGACATATAAGACATGAGACTTTCCGGCTCCATACTCTTAATGTCTTTTCCGCCCACGGTGATCTTTCCCTGCTGAACATCCCAAAACCGGGCAATCAGTTTGGAAATCGTGCTTTTACCGGAGCCGGACGGACCAACAAGGGCAGTCACGCTCCCCTGGGGAATTTTACAAGAAACATCTTTGATGACATCTTCCTGATTGTAGGCAAAGGTCACATGGGAAAGCTCAATATCGCAGTTCGGGACCGTTTTTCCTTCACCGTCCATCGCAGGGGTAGTGAGCAGGGTACGCATACGACTTGTGACCACATTCAAATTCAGCAGTGAGGACAGGTTCGCCAGGATCGCCAGGATCGGTCCATAAATCCGTGTGACCATCAGCAGGAACATAAGCAGAGGAAGAAGCTCAATCTGTCCTTGTGTTAGAAGAATAGCGCCAACAAAAATCGTGATACCGATGCCAGCCTGCAAAATCATACTTGCACTGGACATGAACACGCCGACAGCCATCTCCACTTTGATGGCGATTTTTTTCATTGCTAACAGAGCTTTATCCAGCGCGCTGAAATGAGAACCGGACAGCCCGCAGGACTTGATGATCTTCATGCCTTCCAAGTATTCCTGTACCTGGTCAGAAGCATCCAGCTTTGCGTCAACCTGTTTTTCAAACAGCTTCTTTTGATGGTTCCGGCTGAGCCAGATAATGAGGAAGGCAATCGGAACCGTGATAAATACGCACAAAGCAAGCCGCCAGTCAAAGAAGGCCAGCAGGATGCAGGTCAGGGTCACCGTGATGCCGTTTGCAATCAGCGGAGGGATCGTGCTGCTGAGCAGGGATTCCATGCTGCTGCAATCTGCCATCATATTTGTGGTCAGTTCAGAAAGGTCCTTGGTGTTAAAGAAATTCATCGGAAGTTTCCGCAGATGCTCCGCAATCCGAAGCCGGGTCGTGTTTGACTCTTTATATGAGGCAATATAGGTTTTGCGGTAATCGTTTTTGGCAGCCAGAAATACCAGAATGGCCGAAACAATACCCGCGCCCCACAGCATCCAGATATGGTTCCACTGAATGGAGCCGCCATTGACAAAGGGAGTCAGAATTTCACTGAAAATCATAACAGTTACACAGAACGGAAGAAGCATAGCCAAGTTCGTCAATGTGCAGGCGAAGATTGCTTTTTTCAGATCTGCGTAACCTTTGTCTGATAAAAAGAGAGCTTTTTGTAATCTGCTCATAGTTACACCGCCTTTCCGCTGATTTTCCAGCCAATCGCTTCTGTATAGTGGTTCCACATTTGCGCATAGCGTCCGCCTGCGTCCACCAGCTCGTCATGTTTTCCTTCTTCGATCAGGTGCCCTTTCTCCATGACAATAATCTTATCTGCATTGCGGATCGTGGAGAGGCGGTGTGCGATGATGATAACTGTCTTACCCTGCATCAGCTTTTCAAAAGCTTTCTGGATCAGGTATTCATTCTCCGGGTCGCTGAACGCCGTTGCCTCATCCAGCACGATGATGGGCGAGTCCTTGATAATGGCCCGCGCAATGGCAATTCGCTGGCGCTCGCCGCCAGAGAGATGGATGCCTTTGGAGCCGACCACCGTATGATACCCGCCCGGTAGTTTGGAGATGAACTCGTGGCACTGCGCCGCTTTCGCCGCCGCAATCACTTGTTCCTCACTGGCCGAAGGATTGCCCATACGGATATTATCCAAGATGCTCTGCTTGAACAGGAAAATATCCTGGAACACAAAGCTGACATGGCGCATCAGGTCATCCTCCGCCATATCGCGCACATCTACGCCGCCGATGGTAATGCTGCCGGAAGATACGTCCCAAAACCGAGAAATCAGATTGGCAATCGTACTCTTGCCGCCGCCGGACGGGCCGACAATAGCTGTGATCTGTCCCTGTTTTGCTGAGAAAGATACATTTTCCAGGGCTTTCTCGGAAACATCCCCCGTGTAGGAAAAGCTGACATCGTGGAAAGCAACATCATCCCCAACAGGTTTCTTAGGATGAGATGTTTCCGGCATTTCAGGGATGTTCAGAATTTCATCCATCCGAGCCACATTCCCATCAATCTGCATGAACGATTCGGAGATATACATGATTTTGTTCAGTACACCGGAAATTGCAGGTACAAAGAGCAGATAGAAAATGAAGGTCATGGCAAACCCAGCAAAATCATCTGACCTGGAACCGATCAAAATCCCGACAGGTACAAGGATCAGATAAACATTATTGATGATTGTGGTGAAGGCGGGCATACAGTTCTGCCAGCCCAGGGAAAATTTCAGGACCCACTCTGTATATCCGGTAATTGCTTCTTTGAGTTTTTTGAAAGAGGATGCGGTCTGGTTAAACGCCTTTACAACCGACATTCCACGAACATACTCCACAGAAGCGTTGTTCATTTCTTCCAGGGCTTTTTGGTACTTACCCATATTCTCTTTCATCTCGCCGCTGCCAAAGCCAATGAACTCCGCAACAAACGCCAGAATGATACCGACCAGAGAGGCAAGACCGAACCGCCAGTCAACGGCCAGTAGGATGATGACCATGACAATGGGAGCTGTAATAGAAGCGACAAAATCCGGAAACTGGTGAGCAATAAAGCCCTCTACGCTTTCAATGTTTTCATCCATGATTTTCCGCAGACGTCCGCTGCCAATCGTCAGGTGATACCCCAGTGGGATTTTGGTAATATGGTCTGCAAAGAGAACCTTCAACTCGTACAGCGTTCCGAACGCTGCCATGTGTGAACTGAAAATAGCCAGGAAGTACAGCAGGATATTCGCCACGATCCCGGCGAGCGCCAGCCAGCCGTAATTCATGACCATCCCCATATCCAACTGGTCAAGGTTCGGGAAAACACCGATAATTGAGCGGATCATAAAATAGACCGCTATGTACGGGATGAACGAAGCAATGGCCGCCAGTGACGAAAGAACCGCAGCTAAGAATACAAGGCCCTTTCTGTCAGAAGCCAATTCCATGCATCGCGCCAAACCCGTCTTTGGTTTTGCTTGTTTCGACTTTGCGTTTGACATAGCATGAACCCTCCTTAAAATTGAAAATGGTGAGGTTAGCAGTTTCTAACCTCACCACTCATTTTATCAACCTTTGGAATTGCCTGCTACTCCATAACTCTGTTCCACTGTCCAAAATAGCCCAAAGATACCAGAGAGTTAGTCGCAACTATATCGCCCTTAGATAATGCCTGCCTTCTGGAAGTGCTTTTTGAACACACCTTTTGCAATCAAAGCGCCGATGATGCCTGCAACGAAAGTCACAACGGCGATAATGACTACCATTGTTCCATTCATAAAGCTATGTAACTCTGCCAGATACTCAGCACTCACACCGTTAGAGGTGGACATATCATCCACATAGCCGGTCATAATGACCATAGGGAGATAGGTTCCCAGCGCAAAGAACATCATATACACGGAATAGCCAATGGTATTCAGCCAGAAGCTCTTGTAGTGGCCGATACGGGCCAGAAGCTCCGCAATTGTGGCACCGGCAATAAAACCGACGGCAACCGCCCATCCTGCGCCAATCAGAAACTCAATCAGGCCGATCACCACACCGCTCAAGAGAACGCTCCCGGACTTTGGCACTTTAGCGCGCATCAGCATATAGATAATGCCTCCAGGAATTGCAGCAATGGCGCTCCCAAACGCAAAGGTCACCACGGTAGCTGCGGAGGCAAAGATGCACACCATTACTACGGCAAAGAACAGAACCGTAAAAATGCCCAGTGTAATATAGTCCTTTGCCTTCATTTTGTCGGACACGCCGACAGCTTTTGCTTGTTCACTCATATAGATAGCCCCTTTCTATTATTGGTATATAACTAAGATGAAGTCTTTTCATCCATGCGAATGACACGGGAACAAATCTTCATCAGTAGTTCATTGTCATGGGAAATCACCAAGATGGCTTTCCCTCTTTTGGACAGCGCACTTAAAATTCCTGCAACACTCTCCATGTTTTTGTAGTCCAAGCCGCTTGTAGGCTCATCAAAAATAAGTACCTCTGCATCCCGGAGAGCCGCAACGCCGATAGCAGTGCGCTGCTTTTGCCCACCTGATAGGGACATTGGATGCCGCTCTTTATAAATCGTCAAATTCAGCTCATCCAGAATATCGTCTATTCTCTTTTCGTCTTTATCCTTCTGGTCAGATAATGCCAGCAGTAGTTCCTGGTAAACGCTATCGGTAAACAGTTGATAGTCCGGGTCCTGCATGACAAGATATGCTTTCCTGATCCGCCGTTTGCTTGGGATCATACTGTTTTGGTATAGAACTTCTCCACGGAGTTCCTTCTGCAAGCCACATAAGGTCCGGGCTAAAGTTGATTTCCCACAGCCATTTTTTCCTACCACACCAACAATTTCTCCTGGGTAGACACGAAAATTCAGGTGCTGCGCCACGGGTTTCCCTTTCTCATATCCTATCGCAAGATCTTTAACTTCGACAGCCGGGGTATCGTTTCGAGATGGCATTGTTTCTGGAAGTTCTAACCTTGCAGGCGTATAGCTTCTAAGTCCCAGCGCCTTGATTTGCTCGGTACTGAGTAAAGCAAAATCACGGGCGGACCAAGATTGTTTCAGCTTACCATGTTCCATAAGGACAATGCGGTCTGCAATCCCATTCAAAAAGTAAAGGCGATGTTCGGATACAACAATCGTTTTTCCCTGCGCCTTAATCAGTAAAAGTAGCCGTCGTAGTTCTTGAATGGCCTCTGGGTCCAGGTTTGACGAAGGCTCGTCCAAGACAAAAATATCAGGATTTAATGCGTAAACGCTGGCAAAGGCTATGGTCTGCTTTTGCCCGCCGGACAAGTCAAACAGGTTGCGATCCTTTAACTTTTCAATATGTAATTCCCGGATAGTCTGTTGGTAACGATCCAGCATCACTTGATAGGGCATACCCTTATTTTCCATACCAAACACAATCTCGCTGTCCGTATCCAGGCTGAAGAATTGACTGCGCGGATTTTGGAAAACAGAGCCTATCTTGTCTGACAAATCGTGCGGTTGGATCGTGCGGGTATCAACTCCGTCAATGAGGACTGCCCCGGACATTTCCCCTTCGTAAAAGTGGGGAATAAGCGTATTTATCAACCTGGTCACACAAGTCTTTCCACATCCAGATTCGCCAGTGAGAACAACACACTCCCCCTTTTTAATCTGCAAATTGAAATCTTGCAGATTTTCCTGTTCAGCGCCGGAATATTGAAAAGATACATGGTCAATATCAATCATCATCATATCCTCCCATATATCTGGTATTTGCAGAAAAACAGCACAACGAAGGCAACAAGAAAGAAGCACAGTACCATCCAATCTTTAGCATGAACTTTTAGCTGAATGAACGAAGTTCGTTGTGCCGGATTATCAATGCCTCGTGTCACCGCAGAAGCAGATAATTCTTCTGCAATCGAAGCAGAGCGCATCACAATGGGGATAGCGATTGCCTCCAGAATGAGCACAGGGCGCGTGAATACATTTTTCCACGAAAGTGCGATGCCTCTTAACTTCATCGCGTCATAGATATTGTGGATCTCCTCACTGAAAGTAGGAAAAAAGCGCAATACCATAGCGAATGTAATGGTAATGCTCCGAGGAATTTTTAGCGAGTACATGGCCGCAATCAATTCGCTGACTTTCGTTGTAGCGATAAAGGTTGAGGCAAAGAGTACCACGGGTATCATCACCCGAATAAACAATGTGAAGATCGACAAAATAGTTTCGATGGCCTGGGGAAGGAAGGCGCAAAGCTGCTGTATGGCCGCAATCACCACATAAAAGATAAGGTATTTCAATACAATCTTTTTCTGCCCCATCAGGCACGAAAGGATACAGATAAAGAAAAAACACACGCTGCCAAGAATGAAATCCTTCAAGCCGAACACCATAAAGTTGATAAGAATGAATAACAACAACTTTATTCGTGTGTCTATAACAAGCACAAATCACCACCTCCTAAAAATGGGTTGATGCAGTTAGACAAAGCTAACTACATCAACCCATTATACACAGTCCCTCAATTTTTTTCCGCTCCATTCCTTTGAAATGATGCAGAAAATAGCCCGTTCTTTCTATTTATTTTTTCGATAGTCCTTTGGTAACATCCCATACACAGATTGAAACGCTTTAGCAAATTTGCTGGCATTGCTATATCCGAGTTCTAAAGCTATATCCCCGATTTTCATTTTATCTTCCGAGAGCCACTGGGCTGCTAAATTCATTTTGTATTTTTTGAGATACGCATAGGGTGTGTCTCCGTAGATATGAGAAAAAACCAAATGAAAAACAGAGAGGTTTAAGTGTGCTTCCTTTGCCAACTGCTCCAGAGACACTTTTTCATCCAAATGGGAAATGAGGTATTCTCGTATCGCTTTTGTGGTCTGTATCTGTTTCTTATCAAAATACTTCAAATCGCACCCGTTAATCTGTGTCAACTGATCCATGTGGTATAGTAATTCGATAGCTTTGATTTTGAAATAGCCGATCGGCTCCGTCTCAGCGGCAGAATATAATTCTGAAAACAGATGCTTCAACTGCGCTGGGGTATCACTGACATACCACCGTGTTTCAAGTCCCAGCGTTGTTCCTATTTTATCAAGGTCAATAGGGATTGTCTGCATCATCCGGCGTGTTCCATTTGAAAGCGCCTGACGGTCAATGACGAGGCTGACGCCGTAATATTTTCCCAAAGGGAAAGAAAAGGAAACCGGCAAATGCTCTGTTGTCGCAACGCTAAAATAGCCCTCTGGCAAATACGATACAGTGTGGTTAGCAAATTCACATTCATACCGGCCGGTCTGGCAGTGCGTGATCTGAATAATATCTGGATTAAACTTTTGTGTTTCCATAGACTCATCTGATTCAAAATCGAGAAAACAAAGCTGTATTCCCTCAAACAGATTATAGTTTTTTACGATTCCCCGGCCTTTGCAGCCATAATCTACGACTACACGATCATCACTTTGCGCCAGAACTTTGGCCTGCATACCGTACCAGTCTTGATTGAAACTGGCATTTCCCATTATCCTCACTCCAATCAGTTAGTTGTAACTTACTGATTTTATAATAACACACGCCTGGACAAAATTCAAGAAAATAGCCCATTTATAAAAAGTATTTTCTTGAATGTTCGGCCAAAATCTCCGTTTCAAATTGTAGTATTAGTAGAGGGAGAATACGAGGAAAGAGTTACGGTAGCAA
>ERZ779649.1631-NODE-1631-length-12212-cov-3.050588_pt1 | contig 12212 bp, 12 predicted proteins | sample MGYA00511882_ERZ779649 | MGnify/ENA primary metagenome ERZ779649 (study PRJEB29588, sample SAMEA2157793) | human gut metagenome | biome: human gut; feature: human-associated habitat; material: faeces | place: Denmark | collected 2008/2010 ... | reverse complement strand
TCACCTCAAGCACAACCTGTGGCGGCCGGAGTGCACGATCCTTTTTGTGGGCTATCAGGCCGTGGGAACGCTGGGCCGCACCCTGATCGATGGTGCCGTCAATGTCAAGCTGTTCGGTGAGACCATCGACGTGCAGGCAGAGATCTGTCAGCTGACGGGCCTTTCGGGCCATGCCGACCGCGAGGGCCTGCTGGCCTGGGTGAACGCGTTCAGCCCCAAGCCCAAGCGGGTGTTTGTCATCCATGGCGAGGACGAGGTGGAGAACATCTTTGCCCAGACCCTGACCGAGCAGGGCTTTACCGCTTGTGCGCCATATAATGGGGAGCAGTGGGCCATTGGGGCCGAAGGTGCGGTCTGCTTGCAGGAAGGCTCCCGTGTCCGGCTGGAGCACAAGCCCAGTGAGAGCGCGTCCCGCGCCGCAACGGTGTTCCAGCGGCTGGTCAGCGCCGGCAAGCGGCTGCTCCGCGTCATCGAGCACAACGAGGGCGGGGCAAACAAGGACCTTGCCAAGTTTGCCGACCAGATCAACGCCCTGTGCGACAAGTGGGACAGATAACCATAGAACCAGAAAAAACAGCACGCCGTTCGGTTTCGGCGTGCTGTTTTTGGTTAAAAGGGAAAAGGCTCTGCCGGGAGAAACGGCAGAGCCTTTTCGGGGTATGGAGAAAAGTGTGTGGGAGAAGAGCATGGAGGGCGCTACTGGTCGTCAGAGAGGCTTTGGGAGGAAGCCTTGTCTGCGGCATCCGGGGAGAAGGGGCGGTGCAGTGCTTTGTACTGCCTGTACCGGATGCCGAGCAACGTGAATACAACGCCGGTGACAAAGGAGCCGACGCTGACCACGATATAAGCATCAGCACCGCTGTGCAGCAGCACCGAGCCGTACCCGGCCAGAACGATGGAAAGACCCGGAACATGCTCCTGATACAGCAGGGACGCAATGCCGACTGTCAAAAACAGACAAACTGCGGAGAGAGTGCAGTTGATTCGATGTGCCCGCCTTTGACGAAGCCTGTGTGTGCGGCGGCGAATTTCCTCCATACGAACACTCGCCTTCTGGGTCATGGACAGTCCCTCCTTTTGAGAGATCATCAGAGCGGCTGCTTTCCGTCCTCTCTATCTCCTATAATACAGTTCGCGCCAATTCCTTTCACCCAAATTTGAAAAAAGTTCAAAAAAATTTCCCGCTCCGGAAAAGAGCGGGAAACGGTCAGTGAAAAACAGTGTGCCTGCCCCTGTGGAGCAGCCTTGCTGCAAACAGGGTGACGATGATGGCAGAAGGAAAGAAGTACCCGACCATCTGCCAGAAGCCGTCGGCGGTGATCAGCAGATTGTAGATGCCGTGCAGCACCATGCAGACCCCCAGAATCCCCACCGTGCCGGTGCAGGTGAGCCACGGACGGCGGAACACATAGGCCAGTGCCAGACCGGTCAGGATGCCGCAGACCAGATGCAGGGCCCCGGCGGACATGCCGCGGATGAGCAGGAAAACAAAACTTCCTGCACCGTTTTCGGTCAGGTAGCAGACGTTTTCAAAGGTAGCAAAGCCCACTGCAATGCCAATGGCCGCAGGAGTCAGCTTGTGGGAATCCGGCTCAAAGATCAAAAAGTAGAGCAGCAGAGGCAGCAGCTTCAGGATTTCCTCGCAGACAGGCGCGATCTCAATGGCGGTGGTCACGGCACTGCACTGGTGCCGCCCCATGAAAAAGCTGCTGACATAAGCCGAAAGCAGGCAGGTGGCCATGCCCAGCACCACGAACAGGGTAAAGCGCCGGGGGCTGCCCGATGTGAACAGCAGGGAGAGCAGCATGGGAAGCGCCAGGCACAAAAAGATATTTTCAATGTAGGTCATGGGGCTCCTCCTGCAGGATATGGGGCAGGAAGCTGACCAGCGTGAGGGTCAACAGGATGTCCACAGCATAGTAAAGGCTGAACCGGGTGTAATCACGGATGAACTCGGAGGCAACAAACAGAAGGATCTGCAAGGACATTTCAAACAAAAGTGCGATCTCATAAGGCCGGAGCCGTTTTTCCTTTTGCAGGGCCGAAAAACAGAGGTAAGCCAACGCGCCAAAGGTGAGCGCCAGCGCGCCGGACATCAGCGGAGAGGGGCCAAACACCTGCACCCGCATGACAACTCCGGCAATGATCACCCCGGCCGCCAGCGCAAAAGGGGAGAACGGCGGGCGCAGGCTCTCCCAATAGAGGATCTCCAGCGAGAGAAAAAAGAAATACGAGGCCATCCAGGAGCATTCGGCCACATAAAACACCTGCGGCCCATGGCCCAGAATGATCAGATGGAGCAGGTAGTACAAAGTGCCCATCATAAAGCTGGCGTAGCCGAACGCCAGGATCAGGCAGGAGCGGCTGCTGCGCCGGAAGGCGAGGAGAAAGGCGAGGAGCGCCATCGCAGCCAGCACGATCACCTGAAAGGTGTTGTCAATGATCTCAAAGCTCATCGTCGTCCCTCGTATGCTTCTTTTCACTGCTGCGGCGCAGGCGGTAGAGCAGGATGGTCACGCAGGAGCCCAGCAGGAACGAGAGTACGCCCACCAGGATATAACCGTCGGCTCCGCGCTCACTCAGCATTCCGGCGGTGCCGGTGGGGGAAACATGCAGCGCGACCGATGTGCCTGCCCAGCCGGGCATGGCAAGGCCCAGGCAGACCACCAGCGCCAGACAGGCCGCCATACAGCCTGCATCGATCAGCAGCATCTGCCGTGCGCGCGCCTGACGCTGCAGCTGGGCCGTGCGCTGGCGGATCAGCGCCATCCGTTCGGCATCAGTTTTCATACTGATATCCCTCCTGTTCCAAAAGTTGTTTCAGCTGCTGCTTGCCCCGGTACACAAGGTTCGTTATCTGCTGCTCGGTGCGTCCCAGTACCTGTGCGGCCTGCCGGTAGCTCAGTTCTTCAAAATAGACCAGAAAAAGTGTCTCCCGGTATTCCTTTTTGAGCTTGCCCAGTGCGGCGTACAGCTGCTGGTGCTGTTCGTTCTGGAGCGATCCAGTCTCGGCCAGTGCCTCGTCCGGCAGTTCAAAAGGCAGTTCCTCCAGCGGCAGAAAAAACCGCCGCCGGGTCTTGCAGCGCAATGCGAGATTGCGCCCGGTTTTATAGAGGTAAGCCTTGAAGCAGCCATCCTGAATGGGCCGCTCTCTTGCAAAAATATGGGCAAAGGCTTCGATCATCAGATCCTCTGCCTCGTGGATATCGCCCAGCACGCCGTTGATGTAAAGGGTCAGCGCGTCGCCATACCGCTCCACCAGCAGCTGAGCGGCAGCTTCGTCTCCGGCCAGATACTTCCGGTAGGCTGTTTCGTCTGAGACCATCCGGTTGTTCCTTTCCGTGTTGTACACATTTCATCTTGTCTATTTTATATAAGATGAAAGAAATTTGCAAGGGAAAATACGAAAAAGCACTCCATTCTCTTCCAATTTGTGATATAATAAACTGATTTCGCCTGTTTTTCGTGCAGAAGGCGGGCGGCTGAAATTATTGGAGGGGACAAATTTATTATGGAACGTGAAACGCTGAAATCGCGGCTGGGCTTCATCCTGCTGTCGGCAGGCTGTGCCATCGGCATTGGCAACGTGTGGAAATTTCCTTATATGGCAGGTCAGGGCGGCGGAGGAGCCTTTGTACTGTTTTACCTGCTGTTCCTGGTCATTCTGGGTCTGCCCATTATGACCATGGAATTTGCTGTGGGCCGTGCCAGCCGCAAAAGCCCGGTGCGGGCCTATCAGGTGCTGGAAAAGCCGGGCCAGAAGTGGCATATCCACGGCTATTTTACGCTGATCGGCTGTTACCTGCTGATGATGTTCTACACCACCGTTGCAGGCTGGATGCTGCACTATTTTTATATGACTGCCGCCGGAAAGCTCTCCGGCCTGAACGCAGACGAGGTGGCGGGCAAGTTCACCGAGATGCTGGCAAGCCCCGGCATTATGACCTTCTGGATGGTGTTCGTGGTCGTTCTGAGCATTCTGGTCTGCGCTAAGGGCCTGCAGAATGGTCTGGAGCGTGTGACCAAGGGCATGATGATCGCCCTGCTCCTCATCATGGTCATTCTGGCCGTGAACAGCCTCTTCATGGACGGCGCAAAGGAGGGCCTTTCCTTCTTCCTGGTGCCTGACTTTGGCCGTATGAAGGAGGTTGGCATCGTCAACACCCTGGTGGGTGCGATGAATCAGGCCTTCTTCACCCTGAGCCTGGGCATCGGTGCCATGTCTATTTTTGGCAGCTACATCGGCAAGGAACACTCCCTGCTGGGCGAGAGCGTCCGTGTGGTGGTGCTGGATACCTTTGTGGCCATCACGGCCGGTCTCATCATCTTCCCGGCCTGCTTTACCTTTGGCGTGGATCAGACTGCAGGCCCCAGCCTGATCTTCATCACCCTGCCCAATATTTTTGCCAACATGGCGCTGGGGCGGCTGTGGGGCAGCCTGTTCTTCCTGTTCATGGCATTTGCTGCCCTGTCCACTGTGCTGGCGGTGTTTGAGAACATCATCTGCTGCGGCATGGAGCTTACCGGCTGCACTCGTAAAAAGTCCAGTCTGATCAACCTGTTCCTCATCATCCTGCTGTCCATGCCCTGCGTGCTGGGGTATAACCTCTGGGCCTGGGATGGCTTTGCCGTGTTTGGCGGTGCAGTGCTGGACTTTGAGGATTTCCTTGTCAGCAACCTGTTCCTGCCGCTGGGCAGCCTGGTCTACCTGCTGTTCTGCGTTTCCCGCTATGGCTGGGGCTGGGACAACTATAAGAAGGAAGTCAACACCGGCGAGGGGATGAAAATCCACGATTGGATGCGTGGTTACCTGACCTACGGTCTGCCCGTGATCGTGCTGTTCATCTTCGCCTTTGGCATCTACGACAAGTTCTTTGCATAAGGGAATAAACCCTCTCCGTCTCGCATTCGCTCGCCAGCTCCCCAAGGGGGGGCAACGCATCTGATGGGGAAGCAACTTGCACAGCCTGAAGTCAGAGCAGTAATTGCCTCGCCCTTTGGGAGAGGCGGCAGTGCGAAGCACTGACGGAGAGGGCGTTTTTGTTGGAGGACACAATGCACATTTTGATCTGTGATGACGATGCGGTATTTGCTGCCCGCGTGGAAACGCTTGTCCGGGATTTCTTTGCGCGGCGGGGCCTGCAGGTGGAATGCACCGTCTGCCACAGCGGGGAAGAGACACTGGCCCGGCGGGACCTTGATCTGTATCAGGTGGCGCTGCTGGATGTGGATCTGGACACCATGAACGGCATCTCACTGGGAAAGCAGCTGCGCCAGTGCAGCCCGGAGATCTGCTTGGTGTATGTGTCGGCCTATCTGGAATTTGCCCCGGAGGGCTACACCGTGAATGCGTTCCGCTATATCCTCAAGCGCGACCTGGACTGCCAGCTGCCCCGCTGTCTGGATGCCATTCTGCACGAGCAGGATCACCGGACTCCCAAGACCCTGACCATCCGGCAGAACCGCACCGAGACTGAGCTGCCCTACGACAGCATCTACTACCTCGAAAGCGACCTGCGCAAGATCAACGTTTACGGAGATGTGGCTCATCAGCCCCTGTGCTCCTACTATGGCAAGCTGAACGAGCTGCCGCAGGCCCTGTTTGAGAACGGCTTTCTGCGGGTGGGGCGGAGCGCGGTGGTCAATATGAAGTACATCCGGCAGATCAGCAGCTATATGGTCACCCTGCGCAATGGGGTCAAGCTGGGTGTGAGTCGGAACGGCTATGCTGAGATTCGCAGCACCTATCTGGAATGGAAGGGGCAGTTTGGGGATGACTAAGGAAATGCTTTTGATGGGGCATCTGGTCTGCATTGGCCAGTGGGCGGCCTTTATCATGGTGGACCATGCATTTCTGGGCCGCGGCAGGAGATTCCGCTTCCCCTGCCTGTGGGCAGCCCTGCTGGCAGCAGTATTTCTGGCGGCTTCGATCCGGCATGACATTGGTTTTTTCAATATCGGATCTGTGATATTGAACATCATCTACCTGTTGGTCACGGTGCTCTTTTTCGGCGGAAGCTGGAACCAGAAGCTCTCGGCCTGCCTTGTCAACGGCATCATGTGCCTGCTGACGGAAAACACGGTCAGCTACACCTTTGCCTGGTGTAAGCACATTCCGGTCCGGGAGGTCTGGCGCTACCGCAGCTGTCTGTTCCTGCTGGTTGCTGCTGTTGTGGGGGCTGGCCTGCTTGCAGCCTACATTATCCGGCGCTGGCGGCGGGAGCAGGCGTTGACCCCGCTGCAGATGTTGGTCATGTCCTTTTTTCCTGGCATCGTTGTGGTGCTGAACATCGTGCTGATGGTATCCGGCGGCAGCGAAGTGCCCAGCATGATGAACATGATGTTGACCTTTGGCCTAACCATAGCAGTGCTGATCCATCTGGGGATCGTGCAGATGGTCAATGACCAGATGCTACAGCAGCAGACACTGATGGTGGAGGCTGTGCGCCAGAAGAAGAGCGCAGAAGCTCTTCTGGAATCCTACAAGACCCAGCGGCGGCTGACCCATGAGTTCACCAACCACACCGAGGCACTGGCTCTGCTGCTTCAGCAGGGCGATTACGAGGGCGCAAAGGCCTACCTTTCCACGCTCACAAAGACCATTGCGGCGAATACCACCATTATGAACACCCACAACCCCTTATTAGATGCCCTGCTCAGCAAAAAGTACGAGGAAGCCAGCCGAAAAGGGGTCATGGTCTATTTTGATCTGCCCGATCTGCGGGATATGCCCATGGGCCAGACGGATCTTGTGATCGTGCTCTCCAACCTGCTCAACAATGCCATTGAGGCCGCCGCTCAGGCTGATCCGCCGGAGGTCTATGTGCGGATGCGGAAGAGCGAGGACGAGGTGGTGCTCTCTGTCCGCAACCGGGTGAAAAAGGACCTGAATCTCGCGGACGGTCAGCTGCCCCGCATCTCTCAGAAAGGGGCGGGCCACGGCTTCGGGCTGTGGAACGTGCAGGATGTGCTGAAAAAATACGGCGGCGAATATACCATCAGCTGCCGGGGGTGCTGGTTCCGCTTTACCTGCACCATCCCGCTCCGCAAGTTATGACATGAAACCCTGCAGAATATGACATTTGGGGTGAAAGTTTCATCGGAATCTGCTACAATGAAATCAAGTTAAAGGCAGGAGCGCCTCCCCACTGTATGGTTTGCGGCCGACAGAGGAAGGAATATCCGGGAACGCAGGCGTGTGTGCGTGGGCCGGAACGTCTTTACGAATAAAAAGTCTGACGAAGCTCTGAATGGCGATCTTGGGGGATTGCTGCAGATAGAGACCTTCTGAATGCACTGCATCTGCACGGTATCGTATGTGGGAATGGGATGCCGGGCGGTGCTGCCGGAGGGAGCTTTGTCGGGCTTTTTTGTTTGAGATCGGGCCGGAAGGAGGACGGTGTGGAGCATGGCTGCACCTGCACGGAAGCGGGCATCCTGCTGGATATCTTCACCCCGATGCGGGAGGATTTCGTGTAACAAACAAAAAAAGGCAGTGCGCCGCGTGGGACGCACTGCCTTTTGCTTTTGTACCGATTATTCCGGCTTCACCTGCAGCTCCTGCTCACAGTAGATGCAGCGGTATTTGCCGTTGGAGCTCATCTCAAAGATCTGGTCGCATTCCTCTTCAATGGAGGAGATGCAGCGGGGATTGCGGCACCGCACAATGTTCACCAGACGCTTGGGGGGCTTCGGCTTTTCCTTGCGCACAGCCTTGCCGTTTTCGATCACGGTCACGCTGATGTCAGGGTCAAGGTAGGCCAGCACGTCCAGGTTCAGCCAGGAGGCATCCCCCTCGACCTTGATGATGTCCTTGCGGCCGCAGTCGGCCTTGTGAGAGCGCGCATTCTGGATCAGTGCCACGTTGGCAGTTTTGTTGCCGGTGATGCCCAGCAGCTCCATCAGGCCCACAGCGGTGCCTGCCTTGATGTGGTCGATCACAATGCCGTTCTGGATCTCGTCAATATTCAGCATATCAGTTGCCCTCCTTCGGTGCCTTGGGGTCGGCAAGACCCAGCAGCGTCATGATCAGTGCCATGCGGATGTATACGCCGTTCTGCACCTGCTCAAAGTAGGCAGCACGGGGGTCGTTGTCCACATCCAGTGCGATCTCGTTCACGCGGGGCAGGGGATGCAGCACTGCCATTTCAGGCTTGGCAAGGGCCATCTTCTCGCTGGTCAGGATGTAGCTGTTCTTCAGGCGGATGTAATCCTCCTCGTTGAAGAAGCGCTCCTTCTGCACGCGGGTCATATACAGGATATCCAGCTCCGGCATGGATTCCTCCAGACTGCGGGTCTCCTTGTAGGGGATGCCGTTGGCCTCCAGCACGTCGTTGATGATATAATCCGGCACCCGCAGCTCCTCCGGGCTGATCAGCACAAAGCGCACATTCTTGCAGCGCGCCATGGTCTTGAGCAGGGAGTGGACGGTGCGGCCGAACTTCAGATCGCCGCACAGGCCGATGGTCAGATTATCCAGCCGACCCATCCGGGTGCGGATGGTCATCAGATCGGTCATGGTCTGGGTGGGGTGCTGGTGGCCGCCGTCACCGGCATTGATGACCGGGATGCGGGAGTAGCGGGAAGCGCGGAACGGCGCACCCTCTTTGGGATGGCGCATTGCCACGATATCAGCATAGCAGGAGACCACACGGATGGTATCTGCAACGCTTTCTCCCTTGGAAGCGCTGGAGACGGTCTCGCTCGGGAAGCCCAGTACATGGCCGCCCAGGTTCAGCATGGCCGCCTCAAAGGAAAGGCGGGTGCGGGTAGACGGCTCATAGAACAAGGTGGCGAGCTTTTTGTGAGCCGCAACGTCCTGATAAGCGGCAGGGTCGGAGCGGATGCGGTCGGCCAGATTCAGCAGAGAGGTGATCTCCTCCTGGCTGAAATCCAAGGGATCGATGAGATGGCGCATGAATTTTACCTCCGTCAAAGTAATTTTCGTAGAATGGAAAAATCGAAGAAATTTGTGTAATAACTCAGTGAGCGCATGACCGGGTGGCACAGACGGTTGAAGCAGATCTCATCCAGCAGCAGCATGGCCTCGCCGGGGGCAAGACGCATGGCAGCCCGGATGGCCTCGTCGCCGCAGCTGGCCTTAAGGTGGGCCACATTCGAAGAGATCTGCTGGTTGCATTCCTGCTCCAGGATATCGAACACGCCGCCGCTCAGGTCGATGCGGGTGTAGTCCCGGCTGCCAAAGAGGGCGCGGGGCAGATAATCGATGGAGTAGATGACCGGGGTGGTGTCGGCCAGGATGCGTTTCTTGATGCAGATGACCTCATCCCCCGGTGCAATGGCAAGATCCCGGGCAAGCTCGGCCCCGGCGCGGATGGGATAGATCTGGATGCCATCGGCGTGGGGGTAGCTGCCAAAGCTGCGGATCAGCGGGTAATATTCCAGCTTCTGGTCAAGGCGGCTGCGCAGGCCGAGCACGGTGCGGTTGACCACTGTGCCAATGCCGCGCACGCGCTCGATGTAACCGGCGCGCTCCATCTCGCTCAGCGCATCCCGGATTACGGTACGGCTGACACCGAGTTCCGCGGCCAGATCGACCTCGGCGGGCAGGCGGTCGGCATCGGCGTAGCGGCCGGTGCGCAGTTCTTCCAGAAGCGCCGCGACGACACGGTCACTGATGACCGCACCGCCAAGGCGGATGGATGACGAAGAGCTGGATTCTTTCATGGGCTGTTCCTCCGGTTCGCGGGCGGGGCAATGCCCGCCTGGACTTGGGAAAACCTGCCCTGCATCCCAAAAGCTGCGCCGGACAGATTTTCTTGCTTTCATTATAGCATGATTTGACTTTATTTTGAATGGTAATTATACTGGAATCCAGCAGAAAGTATGATTTTATTTTTGGAGGGTTCACAAAATGGAACTGATACTGCAAAAAGTGTGTGGCCGGCCTGCACAGCTTCCCATTCGCCTGCGCCGGTGCGGCCCTGCGGATGCCGCCGCATTCTTTGCTTTGCAGAACGAAGTGCGGGCCGCTATGCCCCACCCGGAGCAGTTTGTGCCGGACACGCTGGAAAACATCACGGCCTACCTGAGGGAGGACCTGTGCATCGGGGCATACGACGGCGAACGGCTGGGGGCGTACTTTATCCTGCGCTACTGCGGCCGGAGCGCACACAACTATGCAGCCTTTCTGGGGGTGCCCCGGGAGGAGTGGGAGCACTGGGCCAATGCGGACAGCGCCATCGTCCACGCAGACTTTCGCGGCAACGGCCTGCAACGGCTCATGCTGGAAGCAGCGCTGCCGCTTTTCCCGAAAAAAATCACCCACATCGGTGCTACCGTCAGCCCGCAGAACCAGTACAGCCTGCACAACGCCCTTGCGTCCGGTTTTGCCATCGTCTCCCGGCGGGAAATGTACGGCGGCCACGACCGTTACCTGCTGAAAAAAGACTTGTAAAAAACAGGGCTGCGTTCCCAAATGGATGCAGCCCTGTTCTTCAGTCGATAGAAAGTTTAAGCCTGTTTTTCATCTTGTGCCGCACCACCAGCAGGCAGGCCAGATGCACCAGTGTAGTGAGGATCCAGCTGACGGGGTAGCTGAGGTAAAGCATCGTGGTGGTGTGGAACAGCCGGAAGATGGTGGCGATCCAGACGAGGCGGAGCAGGCAGCTGCCCACGAGGCTGACCACCATCGGCAGGACGGAGTAGCCCCGGCCGCGCAGGCAGCTGGCCAGAACATCCATGCCGCCGCAGAGCAGATAGGTGGTGCAGATGATGTGCATACGGGCCAGACCGGCGGTCACCACGACCTCATCGGAGGAGTAGAAGTGGAGCAGCTGTTCGCCCAGCAGGGAAGCACCGCCGCCCAGCACGAGGCCGGTGACGATGGAGCAGAGCAGGCAGTTGCGCATGACGCGGTCCAGGTTGTCGTACCGGCGGGCGCCCATGTTCTGGCTCGTGAAGGTGACAGCAGCCTGGGCGAAAGCGTTCATGGCGGTATAGACGAAGCCCTCCAGATTGGCGGAGGCCGAACTGCCTGCCACCACCGTGGAACCAAAGGAGTTGATGGCCGACTGGATGACCACGTTGGACAGGCTGAACACGGTGCTCTGCAGACCGGCAGGCAGGCCGATGCGCAAGATCTGGCCCAGAGCCCCCGCATGGAAGCCCAGATGGCCGAGGTCGAGGTGGAGCGGGCCTTTCTCCTTCACGAGCAAGGCGGTGACCATGCAGGCGGAGACGGTCTGGCTGATGATGGTGGCCAGAGCGACGCCCGCCACGCTCATGGAGAAGAGGATGACGAACACGAGGTTCAGCACCACATTGATGAGGCCCGCCACGGCCAGACAGAACAGAGGCCGCCTGGTGTCGCCCACGGCGCGCAGGAGGGCCGAGCTGAAGTTGTACAGCATGGTCATGGGCATGCCGATGAAGTATATCTTGAGGTAGAGGGTGGACAGGCCGATGACGTCCTCCGGGCAGCTCATCAGCTCCAGCAGGACGCGGGCGGCAAAAAAGCCCACCACGGCCAGCAGTACGCCGCTGGTAAGGCCCAGCGTCACGGCGGTGTGCACGGTGTCCTGTATGCCGTGCTCGTCCTTTGCGCCAAAGCAGCGGGCAGCTACGACGTTCGCGCCCAACGAGAGCCCAACGAACAGGTTCACCAGCAGGTTGATGAGGGAGCCGTTGGAGCCCACTGCCGCCAGCGCGTCTGCGCCGAGAAAGCGGCCTACCACCCATGTATCCGCAATGTTATACATCTGCTGCAAGAGGTTGCCGCACATCAGCGGCAGGGCAAACAGCAGGATATTCTTTGTAATGGGTCCTTGGGTCAGACGGTGCTGCATGGGGTCATTTTCTCCTATCCCTATCTCAGACATTTCAGCAGAATTTTGCGCGGTATTCCTTGGGTGTGCAGTGCTTGATCTCCCGGAAGGTTTTGATGAAGTAGCTGCCATCTGCAAAGCCGCACTCCATCCCGATCTCGCCCGTCTTGAGCCGGGTGGAACGAAGCAGCTCGGCGGCCTTTTCCACCCGGAACTGCTTGACATACTGGATGGGCGTGATGCCCAGCATCTGCCGGAAGCTGCGCAGGCAGGCGCTTTCGCTCAGGGCCACGCTGGCCGCGATGCGTTCCACAGTCAGCTCCTCGGCGTAGTGCTCCTCCACAAAGCGGAGCATCTGCTTCATCCGCTCGGCGGCGATCTGCTCCTGCTGGGAGACCTTGGTCTTGCCGCCCACGCACTGGGTGC
>ERZ779649.1630-NODE-1630-length-12212-cov-4.560829_pt1 | contig 12212 bp, 3 predicted proteins | sample MGYA00511882_ERZ779649 | MGnify/ENA primary metagenome ERZ779649 (study PRJEB29588, sample SAMEA2157793) | human gut metagenome | biome: human gut; feature: human-associated habitat; material: faeces | place: Denmark | collected 2008/2010 ... | reverse complement strand
ACCTGGAGAAAAAGACCTTCATGAACAGCTTCATCGAGCGCGTGGAGATTTACCCGGAGCGTCGGAGCGACGGACGCATCGTGAAGCGCATCGAGTTCCGTTTTCCCGTGTATTTCAAGGGCTCGGAGATCAGCGGACTTTGTTGGGACGAAACGGATATGTCGAAGCCGGTATGCGTATTGTCCAAACTTCAAGAGGGGAAAACATATCGAGATTGAAGCATTTGGGAATGATTTGACTTCAACATAAGGAAAACCCGAAGCAGCACTGGAAAGGTACTGCTTCGGGTTTTTAGTGTTTAGTCTTATATGCTTCGCCCCATGCTCGCATGGAATCCAGAATGGGTTTCAGGCTTTTGCCAAGTTCGGTCAGCGCATATTCCACCCTCGGCGGCACTTCGGGATAAACCGTGCGGGTGATGATACCATCGGCTTCCATCGAGCGCAGGCTGTCTGTCAGCACCTTCTGGCTGATTCCCTCCAAGTCCTTTTTCAGTTCATTGAACCGCCACGGACGGGCCAGCAGATTTCGTATGATAAGCAACTTCCACTTGCTTCCAATCAGCGCCACGGTAGTTGCTACCGGGCAAGCGGGCATTTCTTCTTTTGTCAGCATCGCAGCCCCTCCAATAGTTCAAATTAGAATGTTACCCTAAATTATAATCCAGCGCCCTCTAATTTTCAAGCAGTTACTTTCAGGTGAGCTGTGTTGCTTCTTGTGCCCCAGTAATCAATTTGTGCGTACTTGTGGCTGGGCATTGGTCTGTACCTGGAAAAGCAGAAGGACGGCAGCTGCATCAGGAATATGGTGTTTGCATTCCCTGTTCCAGTGAGCGGTCAGAAAGTGAAAGAACTTTCCTTGGAAAATGAAGCAACAGTCGAAATGGTATGCCTCTTAGTTCTGAGAAATCCAACGGCACATATCAACATGGATGTGGATGTGGACGAAATGGTGCAAAAAAGGCTCTTCACGGAATCTTGTTGTTTGCCCCCAAGATTCCGCGAAGAACCAAGTGATGTGAGAATTACTCCGTAATGTAGGTGTACCGCATGCTGTAGTTCTTTGCGTACTGCTCAGCGGCGGAGTCCGGCAGGACTTCCAGGACAAGGTTCGGACAGTTATGGAAAGGGCTGTTAACGAAAGGCGAGTAGCCAAAACTCGTTAGCTTGCGAAGATTGCCCAGCAATGCAAGCGACTCGCATCCGGAGAAGGCAAATTGATCGACCCTTTCCAAACTGCCCAGATTCGGAATTGAGGTCAACTTTTTGCATTGGTTGAACCCGTATGATCCGATAATGGTTACGTTGCTCAAATCGCCGATGCTTACCAAAGAGGTGCAGCCATCAAACGTCTCAGAGGGAATCTCTTTCAGGCTGCTTAAATCACCGACGGTTTCCAGCGCAGTGCATCCCATGAAACACTGCATCCCAATTGATTCCAATTTAGGCATATTGCCGATTGATTTCAGCGCGATGCAGCCCCTAAAGACAGAACTTTCAATGCTTGTAACATTGCTTAAATCACCAATGCTGACAAGCGCTTTGCAGCCAAAGAATGCACTACTCCCAATGGCGGTTAGTTTGTCAGAACAGTCAACGCTGATTAACGATACACAGTGTGAGAAAACATCGTATTCCAAGCGCGTCAAGCTGTACAAATCATCAACATGCTCCAGTGCACTGCAGCCGCTAAAAGCACCTTGCCCGATAGTTTCCAAGTTGTGCAGGGAACCGATACTCTTCAGTGCAGTACAGCCCATAAATGCATACTGACCGATGCTGGTAATCTTGTCAAGTTCATCAACGTGTTCCAAGGCGCTGCAATTCACAAAACCGTTAGAATCAATGGATTCGACATTACTCATGTTGCCGACACGCACAAGCGAAGAGCAGCCTTCAAATGCGTAAGAATCAATCGAAGTTACGCTGCTCATGTTGCCTACGCTCTCTAATGCGGTGCAGAAGCCAAAGGTGGAATATCCGATGGATGTGACTTTGCTTAAATCGCCAATGGTTTTCAGCGCTTTGCAGCTATTGAAGGCACAAGTGCCGAGTGTTGTGACATTGGTCAGATTCCCGACGCTGGTTAAAGCGGTGCAGTCAGCGAATGCACTGCTGCCGATGCTATTCAGCCGGGGCAGTTCAGGAAGGCTGGTCAATGCTTTGCAATTAGAAAACGCATATTCGCCGATGGTGCGGACGTTGGACATGTCCCCGATACTCGCCAGTTTGCTGCAGCCATAGAATGCATCTTTCCCAATGCTGGTAGCGCTGCTTAAATCGCCGACTGAAAGAAGATCCTTCAAACAGTAGAACAGCTTGTCAGGAACAGCCTTCAAGCTGCTTAAATCGCCAACTGTGGTTAGCGCAGTGCAGCCATCAAAAACTTTCTCGCTGATGCTTGTCACACTGCTTAAATCACCAACGGTTTTCAGCGATTTGCAATTGCGGAATGTCTCTCGATTCAAGACGGTCAGCTTTTCCAAGCCGCTAATGCTGGTCAGTGATTCACAGCCGTAGAAGGCACCATACGCGATGCGTGTAACATTGCCGAGTTCCCCGATGCTTTGCAGGGAAGTACACTGCTTGAACGCATTTGCGCCGATGAAAGTAACGCTGCTGAGACTGCCGACGGTTTTCAGCGAAGTGCACTGATAGAAGGCGTTTTCGCCGATGGAAGTAACGCTGCTGAGATCTCCGATGCTTTCCAGTGACGCACAGGCATAGTCTTTTGACATGCCTTCGTCCGGAATCCAACGGCTGGAAACCCCAAAGGCAGAGTCGCCGATGCTTTCCAAATGGGACATATCACCAACCCGAACCAAGGAGGTGCAGCCTACAAAAGCACTATTGCCAATACTTGTTACATTGCTCAAATGCTCCATGGATGTGAGCGATTCGCAATCTCTGAAAGCGTAAGCACCAATAGTGGTTACATTATCGGTGATATCAAGTGTTTCCAACGCATAGCATCTGGAGAATGCGTATACGCCAATGCTCGTCACATTCTCCAAACCTTCTACGCTTTGCAGATTGAAACAGCCGGCAAATGCGCTATCCGGAATGGCAGAAATGTTCGTTAGACCGCTAATGGTGGTCATGGCGCAGGACTCGAAAGCACCGCTGCCGATGCTTGTTACGTTGCTTAAGCCCTCGATGCTTGCAAGAGAATTGCAACTGAAAAATGCTTCCGCCCCAATGTGGACGTCATTTCCTCCGATTTCAAGCGTATTCAACTGACAATCGTAGAAAGCCCATCTTCCAATCTTTTTAATATTGTCTAAGCTGCTGATTTCTTTGAGTGAAGTGCAATACCCAAAAGCCCAATCCCCAATTGTTGTGACATGCTGCAAACTTCCGATTTCTGCTAAAGACGCGCAGCTGAAAAAGGCTGAATCACCGATTTGTTCGACATTAGAAATGTCGCCAATACGCTTCAGTGAATCGCAATATTGTTCTGTTCCATCGTCCCAACTGATACTGTATGAAAAAGCAGACGCGCCGATACTTTTCAGATGGGGCATATCACCGAGCTGCGTCAGTGATTTGCAGCCTGCAAAAGCAGATTCGCCAATGCTCGTCAAAGAAGTCAAATCCCCAACATCTTGCAGTGAAATGCAGTTATAGAACGTGAAGTCGCTGAGATTTGTCACATTCTCCAGCCCCTGCAACTTTACCAGCGCCGTGCATCCATCGAATGCGTGCGCGCCAATCTCTGTCACGCTGCTGGGAATCGTGATCTCTTTCAGGCTCGTGCAGCCCGAGAAGGCGTAATCCCCGATGGCAGTTACAGAATCAGGAATTTTCACGCTGACAAGGCTCGTGCTGTTTGCAAACGCATATTCATCAATGCGTTTTACGTTTGCGGAAATTTCGTAAGTCGCGACATTTCCGCCGCTTGGAGCGTCCGCGCTGTCCGCCAGTGCGGGTAGGACCAGACAGCTTCCGATCAGCAGACTGGTCAGCGTAATCGTCAAAAGTTTCTTGGATTTCATGCGTATCAACCCCTTTCTTGATTTCCAGCATACAGCAATTTCAAGAAAAAGTCAATAGAAGAATCAAGAAAATTAAGGGAAAATACAGAAACTAAATCGAATGCTATGTCATGCACCGTCAAATCAATAAGGTGCTAATGCTATATTCAGAAGAAATTGTCAAGAAACGATTACCAATCATGTTGACAAGCTGGGAAAACCTGCGTATAATAAATATGGAAAACTGGCAGTTTGCAACAGGGAAAAAGCGGATGGAGGAGAATTGCACATGAAACGTTGGAAAGTCACATTCGGACTGTTTTTGCTTCTTTTTGCGCTGGCAACGACAGTTGCTTGCGCGGAGACAAAGGAAGCGAAAATGGATTGGAACGATCGGACTGTCATTTTTGCCCAGCCGGGGGAAACAATCCACTTTACTTATGATGTCCCAGAAGATTTCGTTGTGACAAAAGAGGAATGGCTGTGGTATTTCGCTTATACGGATGGTCACGGCTCTTTTGGCAGTGGTTCTAATGATGATGAATATGGTGCAACTCACTTTGAAAGCTACACTTATGAGCCAACAGGAATCCACGTCGAATGGGATGGAAAAGGAAGTATTTCACTTTCTGCAAATGAAATGGTGCGTATTCAACTGCGTTTAAATGGATATGAATATCTATATGCATATGTGCTTGTTGCTGACCCGGCAGAGTACTATACCTATGAGATTCAGAATGGGGAAGCGACGATTACAGGATATAATAAAGACCTTCTGCGCCGCAAAGTGCTGATTCCAGAAGAAATTGAAGGGTGTCCGGTTACGACGATCGGCGACCGCGCGTTTTATGACATGCCGTCGGGTATCGGCGAGAAATTCTACATTCCAGACAATGTAACCACCTTTGGCAAGGAAGCCTTTGCAGGCAGCGCCTATCTTGATGCGGTTCGGATGCCGCAGAAGCTGACAAAAATGGGCGAGGGCGTATTTGCGGCATGTTTGCAGATGCACTTCTTGGAAATCCCTGATTCGTTGACGGAAATTCCGGACTATGCTTTTACAAACTGCTGGGGCTATGGATCTGCAAGAGATTACAGTGTTGAGCAGTGCATCGGCAAAAACGTGACCAAAATCGGTAAAGGCGCGTTCGGTGGATGCTGGAATATGGGGAGAGCTTGGGGCGATGGTCGTCTGCCTGAAAAGCTCGAATCCATTGGGGAAGGCGCATTCCAGTATTGCTACACGATAAAGAAGCTGCAAATCCCGGCTGGTGTGACGGTCATTCCTGACCGCACATTTCAGGGCTGCGAAAGACTGGAATCCATTCAGATTGATGGCGATATTACGATGATTGGTGCGGAAGCATTTGACGGCTGTGTTGCGCTGACTTCGATGCCGCTGTCGAAGTCACTGAACCTGATTGGCGCGGATGCATTCCGTGACTGCACGGCGCTGACGGCTTTCCAGCTGGCAGAGGGAAACACGCATTTTCAGGTGCAGCAAGGTGCACTGATGACGGCAGATGCCACGCGGCTGCTGACTTATGCTGCCAGCGCACCGCAGCAAAGCTTTGTCATGCCGGAAACGCTGACACAGATTGATGATGGCGCACTCAAAAACCTGCGCTATCTGGAAACGCTGACTTTCTCGCCGATTTTCAGCGATTATCAGGCGGGCATGTTTGAAAATGCAACGGGCTTGAAGACGGTGAATTTCGGCGAAGGTACGCTGACGGCGATTCCTGACCGATTCTTCAAGGGCTGCACGTCGCTTGTTTCGCCCAATGCGTTCACGGGCGTGACGTCTGTTGGCGAATCGGCATTTGAAGGCTGCACGGCGGTGCAATCGCTGTCGTTTGATGATTCGCTGTCGAACATCGGCACAAAGGCGTTCCAGAACTGCACGGCACTGGAAAGCGTGCATATTCCGGACAGCGTAACGAGCCTGAGTGCAGCGGCGTTCCGGAATGACGTTTCCTTGACGGAATTCCAGATGCCGGAGCGCCTCCATACCGTCTCCGCGTCGGCGTTCAGCGGCTGCACGTCGCTGAAAACGGTGACATGGAGCAAGTATCTGCAAACCATAGAAGCAAATGCGTTTGAAAATACGGCCCTGACGGAAATCATCTTCCCGGAGAGCCTGACCAGAATCGGTGCGTATGCGTTTGCGGGCATTGGCACGCTGGAAAGCATCGTCCTGCCGGAAAATTTGAATACGATTGGTTCGTCTGCTTTTTCTGCCACTGGGATTCAGACGCTGAAGCTGCCCAAGAACGTCACGACGATGGGCAACGGCGCATGGATGAACTGTGCCGCCCTGCGGGAAGTTCAGTGGGACGCCGCGTTGGCGAAAATCCCGGCGAACACGTTTGAACACTGCACTGCGCTGACCCAAATCGAGCTGCCGGACGGCATTGTGGAAATTGGCGCAAGGGCATTCAGCGGCAATGAAAGCCTAACCAATGTGACTTTGCCGCGCACGGTGCGGCGCATTGAAAGTGCCGCTTTTGAGGGATGCAGTGCGCTGACGGACATCCTGCTCTGGCCGGACGTGGAGGAAATCGCGGCGGATGCTTTTGCGAACTGCGAGAATCTGACCATCCGCGGCTGGAAGGGGTCTGCCGCTGAAAAAGCAGCCACGTCACAGGGCGTGAATTTTGCCGCGGCGGATCAGGAAATTTCCTACACGCTCAATGCCGCGCAGGATGGCTATCTTGTCAGCGGCTGCGATGAAAACGCGGTACTGCTGGTGCTTCCGGCTGTGCATAACGGGCTGCCCGTGGTCGGTACTGCGGAAAACGCCTTTGCAAACTGCAAGTACCTGCAAGAAGTGCGCGTGGAAGCGGAAAGTGTGTATTTGCAGGTTTGTGACGGCATCCTGATGGACGCGACAGGTAAAACGCTGCTGCTCTATCCGGCACGGCGCGCAGGAGCGGATTTGGTGATTGACGAAAACGTGACTGCCATTGCAGACTATGCGTTTGCCTATTGCCAAAATCTGCGCAGCATCACCGTTGGCACGCAGGTGGAGACGATTGGCGACCATGCGTTTGAAGCAGTGAATGATGCCCTGTGCCTTGTGGTGCAGGATGGCAGCCCGGTGCAGCTGTGGGCGAGCGCACACGGGGTGCGCTATGCCAGTGAAAGCACATCGTTTACCTATCGCCTTGAAGGGGACAAAGCGTATATCACGGGCTACACGGGTACGCTACCGGACGTGGTTGTTCCTGCTGTGATTGACGGCTACCCGGTCTATGCAATTGAAAACCTCCGCAGTCCGATTCTGACGCACGTTGTTGTCAGCGAAGGGATTGAGGAGATTGGGGAATTTGCCTTCATGCACTATTTAAATCGCGATGAAGAGTACTATGTTAACAATCTGGTGAGTGTGAGTCTGCCGCAGAGCTTGAAGGTTATTTCTGACTGGGGATTTAGTGGACAGGAAAACTTACAAGAAATCACGTTTGGTGGTGTGGAGCAAATTGGCCGAGGCGCTTTTAGTGGCTGTTCCAAGCTGACACAAATTACATTGCCAGATACACTGACAACGATTGAGTGGAAAGCATTTGAATATTCCGGTCTAACGTCGCTGACGATACCGGTCAATGTCTCGTTTATTAGGGACACGTCCTTTATTGAAAACTGTTCGTCACTGACAACGCTTCGTGTGGCGGAAGGAAATCCTTACTACGAGATGGAAGATGGCATCCTATACCAAACCGCTTCCAAGTCTGTGTTTTATACAATGCCTAATATTGAAGGCGTAATCACAGTACGAGATGGAACAGAACGTATTGGCAATGATGCTTTCAGCGGAAGAAATATCACGGGCATACAGCTTCCGGATACGTTGATAGAGATTGGCGAGAAGGCGTTTGCAGACTGTGAAAAATTAACAGCAATTGAACTTCCTGAAGAACTGCAAACAATCAAATGGTATGCATTTGGTGAATGCACTAATTTGGAAAAAGTAACGCTGCCAGAAGGATTAACAACCTTAGGATCGGCTGCATTTGCACACTGCACGTCACTGACTGAAATGACGATTCCTAATGGCGTTACTGAACTTTCTGCGACTTTCGTGGATTGCGTTTCGCTGTCGAAACTTACGTTGCCTGATGACTTAAAGACAATGAAGAATGGCGTTATCGAGGGTTGTAATTCCTTGGAGACGCTGAACTTGCCTGCAACACTGCAAAGTATTAGTGGCACTTGGCCCGGTCATTTAAAAACTATTACAACTGCGCCTGCTTCTGTGCGTTATATGTCGGAAGATGGTATTTTGTATGACAAACAGGAAAATGGCATCTTATTCGTCAACGCCTCCATTACAGGTCATGTTACAGTTCGTGAAGGTATTGCAACGATTGGTGAAACAGCGTTTAGCGGTAGAAAAGGATTGACAAGCATAACGTTGCCAGAAAGCTGCATTAGTATTGGCGATGCTGCATTTAAGGACTGCACAGCGCTCAGCAGCGTTGAGTTTCCTGATAAGCTGGAAAGCATCGGCAAGGAAGCGTTCTGCAAGACAGGATTGCAGTCAATAGAGTTTACTCAGCAAAAGCTGCAAATTGCATCTCGCACATTTGCTGATTGCGAAGCGCTTACAAATGTGGTACTGCCTGATGGAGTAGAACGTATTGAAGAGGAAACGTTTAAGAATTGCAGTGCATTGGTCAAAGTTGAATTGCCGGAAAGTTGCACGTCTATTGAAAAATCTGCTTTTGCAAACTGTACAGCACTGAACGATATAGAATTCCCGGAAAAATTGGAGTCAATCGGCTACCACGCATTCCGTAATACCGGCATTACATCGCTGAAACTTTCGCAGCCGGGGATTCACGTTGGAGGCTTTGCATTTGCATATTGCCATCAGCTGAAGTCTGTGGAAATCACATCGACGGACTTTGACTTGATGGAGTGGGCATTTGCAAACTGCGAAAATCTGGAGACAGTAATTCTGCCGCCGCAGGTTTTCCGCATGGAAGGCGGATGCTTCACGGAATGCACGTCCCTGACTACGGTCGTTTTGCCGAAGAACATCACGTTCGTGCATGGCTTTAAGGACTGTACGTCCCTGAAAACTATTGAAATTCCGGACAGTGTGACGAGCATCGGCTATGAAGCATTTGCAAACTGCAAGTCGCTGGAAAGTATTCATCTACCGGATGGGGTAACGAACATAGGAGACCTTGCGTTTGCACGCTGCTTTGCCTTGAAGGATGTTAACTTCCCGGCTGCGTTGACCACGATCGGAAAAGAAGCATTCCGAAGTGTTCCGATTGCTGAAGTTGTTATCCCGGCGAATGTGACCGAAATCGCGGACATGGCATTCTATTATAATGAAGAACTCCGTTCGCTGACGCTCCCCAATGGCTTGAAGAAGATTGGGGAGAGTGCCTTCTGGAACGCGAGCAAGCTCCAAACTGTGGAATTGCCTGAAAGCCTAACGGAAATTGGAGAAACAGCATTCCGTCAAAGCGGTTTGACCTCGATTACCATTCCCGGAGATGTAAAGCGTATTGGTACCGGGGCATTCGCTGCTTGCGAAAATCTGGAAAAGGTATCAGTTGCACCCGGTGTCGAAACGATTGGCAGTGAAGCGTTCACTGGCTGCACAAAGCTGACGGAAGCAACGCTTACCAGTTCTGTTACGACTATCGAAGACGGCGCGTTCTACGGCTGCAAGGCGCTTCAAACCATTAGCGGCGGTGCGCTCATTCAGTCCATTGGCGAACATGCCTTCACGAGCTGCGAAAACATTGAGGAAATCAATATTTCGCCGAATTTGACGGAAATTTCAGACTATGCATTTGATGGCTGCAAGAAACTGAAGCGCGTTTCGCCGTCGGCAGCGCAGAAGGGCGTTGTGCTGCCGCATGTGAAGTACATCGGCGAGCGGGCATTCAACGTCTGCAAAGCGGTTCCGTCCTTCTCTCTGGGTGATTCGCTGGAAACGGTCGGGGATTATGCGTTTGCTTCCACGTCCGTTACGTCCATGTATTTCCCGGATACCGTGAAGCAAATCGGCATCAATCCGATGTGGATGAATTATGCCATTCTGTCCGTGCATTTGCCGAAATCACTGACGGAAATCCCGCAAGGGATGTTTGCGCAGGCCGCGCGGATACAGACGCTTACCATCCCGCAGGGTGTGCGCAGCATTGGCACACAGGCATTCCACGGCAATGTTGCTTTGGCAGCGCTGAAACTGCCGGATGGCTTGGAGCGCATCGGCGCAAATGCATTTGGAAACGCGATGCTGCTGCTGGAAATTCCGGCATCGGTTACGGAAATTGCGGATGATGCGTTCAGCGAAGCGGTTGTGGAATTCTACACGCCGTCGGGCAGCGCGGCGCATCAATACGCGCTGGCGCATCAGATTCCTGTGCATTTGGATGAGTCGATTCCGGCAGAATACCTCGGCACGGCTGACCAGCTGGCAGCAAAAATTGTCGCGCAGGTAATTACGGATGACATGACAGACTATCAGAAGGCAGAAGCGCTGGTAGACTGGATGCTCAGCGAAACGAAGCTGTCAGACATGCTGCCGCACACATACAGCGGCAAAATGGTGCTTACTTTGCGTAAAGGTACGCGCTGGGGCTGGGCATTTGCATACAAAGCACTGCTGAATGCGGCAAATGTTACCAATGATATCTACTTCAATGCGAAGGGCATCGTTGAAGGCGAGGGCATTGGTGATCAAAGCTCGGTGTTTGTTTCTTATTTTGACGGCGATGCCGTGAATATGATTCAAATTGACGGGCAATGGTATTTCACGCATCCTGCCTTTGTGGAGCATTTCGGAAAGGCACGCTACTTCATGCTCAATCGAGAAACGTATCGCTTGTCGTTTGGGGATGATCCGAACGTGGAAGCCTGCGACAACTACGACCAGACCTTCCTGTATCAGGCGTACTCCAAGGATGTTGAGGCGGAGGTTGTGGCGCAGGCATCTGCGTCCTTTACAGAGGGCAAAAAGCTGGTGTATGCGGAAGTTCAGCCGATTGAGGAACTGATGGATACGAGCTATGCGTATGTGCTGGACTTCGCAGGGCGGCATATGGATACGCTGGACTGGCAGAACGCACAGGGCGAATTTGAGCCGACTATCATTGGCACAAACAACGGCTACTGGCTCAGTGACGACCTGACGGGCGAGTATGCGCAAGTGACGGTGAATACGCAGACGCTCTATCCGTATGGCGCGGAAGTGCGGCTGGATGATCCGGAATACACGGCGATGCTGTGCGACTGGAATGTGGATGGCACGCTGACGCTGTCGGAAGATACCGAAGAAGCAAGCGTGGCGCTGTTCACCATAGAAAGGGGAGAAGATATAGAAAAGAAACAAACCATTACTGGCAGAAAGGTCTATCATGCGACCTTCACCCCGACCCTGAGCCAGTACATTGACACGCTGGCACCGACGGAATTTGACTTGGTGCTGGAATGTCAGCTGCCGCGCATTCTGGATGTTTCGGAGCTGGTGGACAACAAGCTGACGCTGACGCTTTCGGATTCGCATATTTTCCCGGAGAATGCGCAGCTGGATTTGATTTTCTGGCCGCACGATGGCATATCGAGTGCTCCTCTAACGCACTTCTATGTGGAGGATCGTGCAGAACTTTACCCAGACGGCAAGCGCGAAATTACGCTTGACCTCTCGGCACTTCGCTGTGACCTGGGATATGCTCTCTACATTGCGCAGACAGCGGACAACTATGTGGAATCCGAGTACAGTTATGTTACGAGCCGCATTGACATACCGCATACGCCGTACATTGAGACGGTGCAGCCTGCAACATCGACGGAAAATGGGCGGATAAGTGACATGGTTTGCAAGATTTGCGGCACATGGCTGGATAACGGCTATGTGATTGCATCGGATCATATTTTGCAGCTGCCTGCGAATTTGAAGGCAATCGAGGAAGAAGCCTTTGTCGGCATGTGGCAGGTGCAGCAGGTGAATATTCCGGAGGGCGTTACTGCGATTGGAAAGCGCGCCTTTGCAGACTGTACGCTACTGCGGCTGGTCATTATCCCGAACAGTGTGCAAACGCTGGCGGATGATGCCTTCAGCGGCTGCCATCCGGTGATTCTCTGCGACGCGGAAAATCAGCAGGTGATTGACTGGGCAAATGCACAGGGACTGATGGTCGTTTTCAAGGAAAGTAAATAATACTATTTCCAGATTCACCTGCGCCATCTGCTTGCGCCTTTTCCATTCTGGCGT
>ERZ779649.1623-NODE-1623-length-12293-cov-7.837228_pt1 | contig 12293 bp, 10 predicted proteins | sample MGYA00511882_ERZ779649 | MGnify/ENA primary metagenome ERZ779649 (study PRJEB29588, sample SAMEA2157793) | human gut metagenome | biome: human gut; feature: human-associated habitat; material: faeces | place: Denmark | collected 2008/2010 ... | reverse complement strand
GCCATGCGACCAAATGAAGTGAATACCGAAGTACAATATGACTGTAAGGTGAGACACCAAGCAGTCATTTTTTTATATACGGAGGTACAAAGCATGAGAAAGAACATGACGGAGATCGTATTCATCCTTGATCGCAGCGGCTCTATGAGCGGACTGGAAAAAGACACCATCGGAGGATTCAACTCCATGATTGAAAAGCAGAAAAAAGAGAATGGCGAGGCATTGATCTCTACCGTTCTCTTTGACAACGTGAGCGAGGTTATCCATGACCGTGTGCCGGTTCAGAAGGTGGATCCGATGACCGACAGGGACTATTCCGTTCGCGGATGTACTGCCCTTCTGGATGCTATCGGCGGAGCAATTCATCACATTGGGAATGTCCACAAGTACGCAAGAAATGAGGATGTCCCTGAACATACGCTGTTCGTCATCACAACGGACGGCATGGAGAATGCAAGCCGCCGTTATGACAGCGAGACAGTTAAGAAAATGATCGAGCGGCAGAAGGAAAAGTACGGCTGGGAGTTTCTATTCCTCGGCGCAAATATTGACGCAGTTGAAACGGCAAAGCACTTCGGTATTGGAGCAGACCGAGCGGTCAATTATCACTCTGACCATAAGGGAACGCAGCTCAACTATGAGGTTCTGAGCGAAGCGGTTTCTGCTGTCCGTTGCAGCGTACCACTGGGTACGAATTGGAAAAAGCGTATTGATGAGGACTTTAATTCCAGAAAGGACGGGAGAAAGCAATGAGAACGATCACCGTAAAAGGGACAGGCAATGTCTCCGCAAGACCGGATTACATCATCCTCTCCTTGAACATTGAAACCTTATCTAAAACCTATGACCGTGCAATGTCGGAAGCTACCGAGAGAATCGAAAGACTGCAAGGTGCCGCAGTCTGCGTTGGGTATCACAAAGAAGACTTGAAAACCACGAGCTTTGATGTCCAGACAAGGTACGAGAACGTCAAGGATCGGCAAGGAAATTACAAGCGAGAGTTTGTCGGATATGCTTGCAGCTATCGCTTGAAACTTGCATTTGACTTTGACAGCAAACAGCTTGCAAAGATCATTTCTGCGATTGCGGATTGCGGTGCAAAGCCGGAACTCAGTATCGCATTCACTGTAAGAAACCCATCAGCGGTCAGCGAAAAGCTGCTGATCAGCGCGACGGAGAACGCCAGAGCGAAGGCGGAGATTCTTTGCAAAGCATCAGGCAGTACGCTTGGGCAGTTGCTCAACATCGACTACAACTGGGGCGAACTCAATGTTTTTTCCAGAACAAGCTACGATGTTGAAGACTGCATTCAGCCTCTCATGGCGATGAGCAAGTGCGCCGCACCTGAGATTGAGCCGGTTGATATTGATGTGACAGACACAGTGGCTTTCACATGGGAAATCCAATGATTTTTTGACTTTTTTGAAATCCGGTACTCAACAAACGCCCTTTTTGTGTCCGTTGTAAAGTGAAGGGACATTTCACGGAGGAATCTTCGGGGAATACGATTTTGGGAGATTAGCAAGCAAATCCGGTGAGTACCCACCGGAGAAAAATCAGTTAAGGAGACCCTGCCCTTAACATCAGATTTTTGCTTGTTGGGATAGTCCCAAACCCTTCTAATCTTTACGACGGAGGGCGCAGCATGGTACGAAGAACACGAGACATTCAGAAGAAGATTTGGCTGACACCACAGGAAGAACGGACGATTGCAAAGAAGATGGAGATGATCGGCACGGAGAACTTTGGTGCGTATGCAAGGAAGATGCTGATCGACGGCTACATCATCGTTGTGGACTACACGGAGCAGAAAAAGCTCGCCGCCGAAATCAACAAGATCGGTGTGAACATCAATACCGTCTGCCGCAGGATCAACTCGACGGGACGATTCTATCAGGACGATATTGACGAGCTGAAAGAAAAGATGGACGCGGTATGGCAGTTACTAAAATCAAAGCAATCCGAGGAACTTTGAGCAAGGCAATCGCGTACATTCTGAATCCCGAAAAGACCGACGAGAAGCTGCTGGTCTCGTCCTACGGCTGTGCCAGCGAGACCGCAGCGCGGGAATTTGAATGGACACGGAAAATAGCCGAGCAAAAAGGGATGAACCCGGTCAGGATCATAGCCCGTCATGTGATCCAGTCCTTTGGAATTGGAGAGGTCACGCCGGAGCTTGCCCACGAGATCGGCAAGCAATTTGCGGATGAAATCCTCGGTGGAAAATACGAGTATGTGCTGACCACGCACATTGACAAGGACCATGTTCATAACCATCTGATTTTCAATGCGGTTGACTTTGTGGACTACCACGCCTACAAGAGCTACAAGCGGATTTACTATGATATGCGTGAGGTCAGCGACCGGCTCTGTAAGGAAAACGGTCTCTCTGTTATCCCTCCCTCTCAGAACAAAGGCATGAGCTACAAGGAGTACACCGAAGCCAAACGCGGCACGAGCTGGAAGCAAAAACTCAAGCAGACCATCGACCGGCTTGTCATCACAGCGAAGGACTACGATGATTTTCTGCGGCTTATGCAGGAAGCCGGTTATGAAATCAAACCCGGCAAATACATCTCCTTCCGCGCTGAAGGTCAGGAGCGGTTTACCCGTTCTAAGACCATCGGAGAGAACTACACCGAGGAACGCATCAAGGAGCGGATTGCCGGACGGACGCCCCGAAGAAGTCAGAGACAGACCACGCCGAAGGGCATCTCTCTCATCGGAGATATTCAGGAGCGGATCAGGCTTATCGACAGCAAGGGTTATGAGCATAAAGCAAAGCTCACTATCCTCAAGGAAGCGGCACGGACGCTCAACTATCTCACAGACAACAACTTGCTCCAATACGCCGATCTTGAGAAGAAGGTCGAGGATGTTCACAGCTCCTATGATCGTACCGGCAAGGAACTGAAAGGCGTTGAAGCACGTCTGCGGGAAGTCCAGCCGCTTATCAAAAACATCTCCAACTACCAGCGCCTCAAGCCCGTATATGACGCATTCCAGAAGGCAAAAGATAAGTCGGGTTTCAAAGCAAAGCACGAAGCCGAGCTTGTGATCTTTGAGGCAGCGAGAAGCACATTACTTGCCATGCAGGGCGATGAAAAACTGCCGAGCTTGAAGTCCCTCCAAACCGAGCAACAGCAACTTCTTGACGAGCAGCAACGGCTCTACGATGAGCGCACAAGGCTCAAAAAGGAAGCGAAAACGATTGACACCATGAAGGCAAATGTGGACGCATTTCTCAAGCCAAGCGTGGAGCAGGAACAAGAGCAGAAGCGAGAAAATCAGAGAGAATAACGTTCAGAGGCAGAGCAATTCCCGGAAGCGGGATGCTCTGCCTTTTCTTATACGTAAGGTGCGCGAACTTGCATCTTTTTTGTAAATATATAATTCAAGTGATTGCTTTCAGGGGCTTTTTCGATTATAATATAATGGAAATTTATTTAGTGCACGAGTGAAAGGATGGTTGCCGTGGGAATCAGCTACAAAAAACTATGGATGCTCCTGATTGAGCGAGATATACGGAAGCCCGTTTTCCGGCATGAGCTTGGTCTTTCGTCTGGCACATGGACGAAACTCAACAAAGGAGAGGAAGTGTCCCTCTCTATTTTGCTGCGCATTTGTGACTATTTGAATTGTGACATTGGAGATATTTGTGAAGCTGTACGAGTGAGTAAAAACAGTTGAGTGATTATTAAGTGGAGGGCTTATGACCATGACAAATAAACGAAGCCTATTCAACGAAGCCACAAGGGTACAGATGCCAGCTCTTGTCCACTTGACTCGTATAGGCTATACATACTTTGGCAAATTAACCGAGGATATGTCTGGCTCTGTATTTGATCCTGATACAAACATTCTAATTCGTATCTTCAAGGAACAGTTTGCAAAATTGAATCCAGATCATGCCGGAGAAGCAGAAGCAATGCTCAGAACAATTCGTCAGGAGTTGGATAATGACGATATTGGCGAAAGCTTTTACAAACGGCTTAAAGCTATTTCTCCGGTCAGGCTGATCGATTTTGAACACCCGGAAAACAACACCTACCACTGTACAGCCGAGTTCACATGCAAACGAGATGAAGATGAGTTCAGACCGGATATTACCCTGTTTGTAAACGGGCTGCCTCTCGTCTTTATTGAAGTTAAAAAGCCCAATAATATTGGCGGAATGGTTGCCGAGGCAGAGCGAATGAATAAACAACGCTTCCCCAACAAGAAGTTTCGTCGATTCATAAACATTACTCAGTTGATGCTCTTCTCAAACAACATGGAATACGATGCAATGGGCGGCATTGTCCCCATTCAAGGGGTGTTCTATTGCACTGGCTCTAAGAGCTATTCTCCGTTTAACTGTTTTAGAGAAGAGAATCCTTTGAATTACAGTGTTGCGCCGTACAACAGAGACTACCCATACGCGGATGTTGATTCTGAGATAGAAAAAAAGATTCTATCTGACTTCAACAACCAAGTAATACACACGAGTCCTGAGTACCAGACAAATTTGAGGGAAACTACACCAACAAATCGTGTCATCACCTCGATGTGTAGTCCTGAGAGACTTCTTTTCTTGATTAAGTATGGAATAACATATTACCATAAGACAAAAGAACGGGAAGACGGCTCTATCGAACAGATTGATCAGAAACATATCATGCGCTACCAGCAGTTCTTCGCAGCGATGATTGTTCGCCAGCGCATCTCGGAAGGTACTACTTCGGGTATCATCTGGCACACACAGGGAAGCGGAAAGACCGCCTTGTCATACCACCTTTCCTATGTGCTTACCGATTATTTTTCAAGCGTCAACAAAGTTACAAAGTTCTATTTTATAGTTGACCGCCTTGATTTGATGAAGCAAGCAAAAGAAGAATTTGAGGCTCGTGGTTTGGTTGTAAAAACTGCAAATTCGCGCTCTGAACTGATGGATCAATTCAGGACAAACCAGTCGCAGGAAGGGACAACAGGAGAACCTGAAATCACCGTTGTCAACATCCAGCGATTTGAGGAACGACAGGATAAAGTTGTCCTCCCCGCTTATGCAACCAACCTTCAAAGAGTATTCATCATTGATGAAGCGCATCGTGGTTACAAGCCGGAAGGGTCATTCCTGTCCAATCTGTTTGATGCTGACCCGAACTCCATCAAAATTGCGCTAACTGGCACGCCGCTTCTAAAAAGTGAGCGTGAGTCTTGGCGTGTCTTCGGTAACTATCTTCATACCTACTATTATGATAAATCGGTTCAAGACGGATATACCCTGAAAATCATCCGTGAAGATATTGAGACATCATATAAGGAAAAATTGGAGGAAATCTACCACTCGCTTGAAAATCTCGTTCAGAAGAAAGATGTCAAAAAAGAGGACATCATTGAACATCCGAATTATGTCAGAGAGCTTCTCAGGTACATCATTACCGACTTAAAACGCTTTCGTGTTATTCGCGGCGATGATACTTTGGGTGGGATGGTCATATGTGAAACCAGCGAACAGGCACGTCGGCTCTTTGCATATTTTGATGAAATACAGGAAGAACTGAATGCGGGTGCCTCAAGTCGTAGTCATTTCCGCGCTGGACTTATTTTGTATGACAGTGATGATAAGGAAACTCGTGAAAATGTCATCACCGACTTCAAAGACAATTTCAAGGTCGATATTCTCATTGTGTACAATATGCTCCTGACTGGGTTCGATGCGCCAAGACTCAAGCGTTTGTACTTCGGGCGCAAGCTAAAGGACCATAATCTCTTGCAAGCGATTACTCGCGTCAACAGACCATACGGAAATAATCGCTATGGGTATATCATAGATTTTGCAGACATAAGAAGGAACTTTGACGAAACAAACGCCGCATACCTTGCAGAATTGAATAAATTCAACGATCCTGATGAGGTTGGTAAAGGCAACGAGGTCAACATTCTTGCTCAGATTATGGAAGACCCTGCGGAGTTGATTGACCGTATGCAAAAGGCTCGTCAAGTTCTGTTCGACTACCCGCTTGATAATGCGGAAGATTTCAGCACAGAAATATCGACCATTGAGGACAAGACGATACTGCTTGAACTTAAAAAGGCATTGGTCGAAGTTCGTGACTGTTGCAACATCGTTAGAACCTTTGGCGATGATGATCTGAAGGCAGCGTTTGCAAACTTTGAGATTTCTCGATTAAAGGATATTCTCTCGGAGGTTCAGCGGCACATCAATATCATCAATCAGCGTGAGGCTTTTTCTGATGACGATGCGACCAGAATCATGGTCAACGAAGCCATGCAGGATATTACATTCAATTTCAGCAAAATTGGTGAAGAAGAATTGAAGATGGTGTCTGGCGGCGTCGAGTTGAACGAAAAGCTCCAAAGAATGGTTCGTAGGTTTTCAGAGAATATTGACCCTGAGGATCCGGAGTACATCACGCTGAGGGAAGCATTTCACGCCCGCTTCCACGAGCATGGTTTTACACCTCAGAATATGGATGAGTTCAATTCGTACTCTCGTGCTATGGATGAAATACTCCAAAAGCTCACTGAATTGCAGAAAAAGAACGCAGCTTTGATGAGGCGGTATAATGGCGACGCCAAGTTCACAAGGGTTCATAAGCGAATCAGAGAAGAAAACGCGAAGCGGAAAAGTTCAGGGAAGCCAGTTATTCTCTCTGAGTATGATGAAAGCATCGTAAGCGCACTGATGGTCATAAAAAATGATATTGACCGAAAAGTCTATGATCGCAATGATATTCTCAAGAAAGATGCTTACTTTGAGCAGACCGTTATGACGGAGATTAAGACCGGCATGGATTCTCTGGGACTTGTCAACACCAGAGAGGACAGGGTTTTTATCCAGAGTAGGATAACTAAACAATACCTTGAGCAATACCGCGAAACTTACCCCGCTGCATAAGGAGATAAGCAATGGATATAAAGACACAAACCTACCAACTAATTGATGATCTAAAGTCTGTCTGTCACAACTATGGCATGGGCAACGATGGAAATGAGTACAAGGTCATCACGCAGATATTCCTCTATAAGTTTCTGAATGATAAGTTCGGTTACGAAATCAAAAAGAAGGATTCTCGTATTGCTGCTGCCGAAAAGTGGGAGGTCTCATACTCGGAGTTGCCAGAAGATGATCGGCTTGATCTCCTTGACTCGCTTTCTCCGGATGTGCTGCGACTGTACCCTGAGCATCTGATTTCAACGCTTTGGAACCAGCAGTCAAAAGGCGATTTCGATTTGATTTTTGATAGCACAATGGTCGATATTGCCGACAAAAACATCGACATTTTCTCGACGCAAACAACAAAGAATACAAAGATTCCACTGTTTGAGAAGCTGACGAACTATGTAACGGATGATGCCCAACGAGCGCCGTTCGCAAGAGCGTTAGTTGACAAGCTTGTCAACTTTTCCTTTGAAGATGCCTTTGCTGAAAGCTATGACTTTTTTGCTGGTGTTTTTGAGTATGTCATCAAGGACTACAATACCAACGGCGGTGGTGTTTATGCGGAATACTATACCCCACACGCAATTGCTGTAATCATGGCTCGACTGCTTGTCGGAGATAGACAGGATTTACACAATATTGAATGCTATGACCCTGCTGCTGGAACAGGTACGCTTCTAATGGCTCTGGGTCATCAAGTCGGCGAGGATCGTTGCACCATATTCGCACAAGATCGCTCCCAGAAAAGTAATAAGATGCTCAAGTTGAATCTGATCCTCAATGGTTTGGTATCTTCACTCGACCATGCCATTCAGGGAGATACGCTCACCGACCCATTCCATAGAAGCGATGATGGGAAGACCCTCCGTCAGTTCGACTATGTGGTTTGTAATCCTCCGTTCAACCTTGATTTCTCTGGGACACGGGAGACGCTTGCTGCAATGCCCGCCCGATTCTGGGCGGGTATCCCGAATGTACCTAAGAAGAAAAAAGAAAGCATGTCAATCTACACATGCTTCCTCCAGCATGTTTTGAACTCAATGAAGCCGGACGGCAAAGCTGCTATTGTCCTCCCAACAGGTTTTCTTACTGCCAAGAGTAGTGTTGAGGGAAAGCTACTGAAACATATCGTAAATAATCACCTTGTCTATGGCGTGATCAGTATGCCTTCCAATGTTTTTGCGAACACAGGAACGAACGTCTCGGTGGTGTTCTTTGACAACGCCAAATCATCTGACAAAGTTATTCTGATTGACGCCTCTAAGCTTGGCGAGGAATATCAAGAAGGAAACAATAAAAAAGTCCGCTTGACTTCCGACGAGATTGACCTCATTGTTGATACATTCATCAACAAAAAGACAGTTGACGACTTTTCTGTTGCTGTTAGTTATGAAGACATCGAAGCAAAGAAATGTTCCCTTGCAGCGGGACAGTATTTTGACGTGAAGATCGAATATGTTGAACTGACACAAGAAGAATTTGACAGCAAAATGGCTGAACTCACTGCAAGCCTCCAACAATTCTTTGATGAGGGGAATGTGCTTCAAAAGGAAATCATGGAGCAACTAAAGAAGGTGAAGTATGAGTAAACTATTCAAATATGCTTTTTCCGACTTATACGACATTTCATCTGGTATCTCATCAACAAAGGATCAGGCAGGACACGGAACACAGTTTGCTTCTTTTAGAACGGTTTTTAATAACATCTTTTTGCCAGATAAGTTGCCGGATCTGATGGAGGTGAGTGAGAAAGAGAAAAAGATATACTCAATCAAAAAGGGAGATATTCTCATCACGCGAACAAGTGAAACCGTTGATGAGCTTGCTATGAGTTGTGTTGCACTTAAGGACTACCCGCAAGCAACATATAGCGGATTTGTGAAAAGGCTTCGACCCAAAACCGAGGGAATTGTTTATGATCGTTTCATGGCGTTCTTTCTACGAAGCAAGTATTTTCGAAAGGTCATTGAGTGTAATACGATAATGACACTGAGAGCGAGTTTTAACGAGGATATATTTTCATTCCTTGATTTATACCTTCCAGACTATGAGACTCAAAAGAGGATTGGCGACCTTCTATATCACATGGAAAGGAAAAGAGAGAATAATGCACAGATAAATGATAATTTACAGCAGCAACTACGTCTGCTATATGACTACTGGTTCACGCAATTTGACTTTCCGGATGAGAACGGCAAACCGTACCGCTCATCTGGCGGGGCAATGGTGTGGAACTCAACCTTAAAAGCCGAAATTCCACTCGGATGGACAGTTGGAGTGCTCTCAGACTGTATCGCGAAAGTTTCAACAGGGTTGAATCCCCGTGACAATTTCAAGTTAGGGAACGGTTCGATACGCTATATCACGGTCAAAAATCTAACTATGTCCGGGGTCCTTGATTTCTCAGGGTGTGATACTATTGATGAAACAGCACAGACATTGATCCACCGACGTTCTGATATTAGCAAGGGTGATATTCTCTTTGCCAGCATTGCCCCACTGGGCAGATGCTATCTTATAGAGCAGAACCCGACCGATTGGGAAATCAATGAATCGGTGTTTTCCATTCGACCAAACATTGAGATGACAACGGCAGAGTTTCTGTACTCATACTTCACAAGTCCTGCATTCATAAAAGGCGCGACATCCAGCTCGACAGGAAGTGTTTTCAAAGGCATTCGAATCAATACTCTTCTGGATACGAAGGTTTTGATTCCGCCATATAGAATTGCAAGTGCTTTTTCCGCCAAAGTAAGAGGACTGTTTTCAATGCTCGACAAGAATGCAGCCGAGATTTCAACCCTTAGTGGCATTAGAGACTGGCTACTTCCTATGCTGATGAACGGTCAAGCCACCATCAGCGACTAAGCCGCTAAATTATCATTTACGGCTCTAAATCTCTCACCAGTGGCGAGAGAAATAAAGATAGGAACTGCCACTGATCGTCGTTCTCTAAAACAAAAAGGAGATGCGACGATGAAAGATCAATTTTTCAATGAGGTTCAGCGGAGAATGTTGCCATACCTCAACAATGAGCAGCTAATGCAGCTCAGGAACGCAGTGAGCGAGGCTTTACAAGGAGTCACACTTTGTTATGAAGATGACCGGCTTACACCCGATAAAGGAGACACGGCAGAAGCATTCATCTCTGCAAAACGGATTGAAGGCTGTTCCGAGAAAACCCTAAGCTACTACCGCAAAACCATTGAGGCGATGATGAATGGGATAGGCAAATCGGCGCAGCAAATCACGACGGATGACCTTCGCAAATATCTGACGAACTATCAGGTCCAGCGAAGGTCAAGCAAAGTGACGATAGACAATATCCGCCGCATTTTGTCCAGTTTCTTCTCTTGGCTGGAGGACGAGGATTTTATCGTGAAAAGTCCGGTGCGACGGATTCACAAGGTCAAGACCGCGAAAGTCATCAAAGACACCTACTCTGACGAAGCCTTGGAGCTGATGCGCGATAGCTGCACAACAGCACGGGATTTAGCAATGATCGATCTGCTTGCGTCCTCCGGGATGCGTGTCGGAGAGATGGTCACGCTCAACCGCGAGGACATCAATTTCAACGAACGGGAATGTGTTGTTACAGGTAAGGGGAATAAAGAGCGTCTGGTCTACTTCGATGCCAGGACGAAAATCCACTTACAGAACTATCTTGATGGTCGGGCAGACAGCAATCCAGCATTGTTTGTCTCGCTCAATGCCCCCTATGATCGGCTATTGATCGGCGGAGTGGAGACACGACTGCGGGAACTTGGAAAACGCCTAAATATCCCAAAGGTGCATCCGCACAAGTTCCGCCGAACGCTGGCAACCTCAGCCATAGACAAAGGAATGCCCATAGAGCAAGTCCAGCAGCTCTTGGGACATCAGAAGATTGATACTACCATGCACTATGCAATGGTAAAGCAACAAAATGTGAAGCTGGCACATAGAAAATACATCGGATAGCAAGGAGGTAGAATCTTTGATTTATAACGAAAGCAAGTATAATACATCATGGAAGACAGAAAAACTTTCAGGTTTAGGCGTTTTTTCAAGAGGTATATCAAAACATAGACCTCGTAATGACCCTCGTTTATTTACGGGTGGTGGCTATCCGCTTGTACAAACCGGCGAAATTAAAGAGGCTAATCTATTCATTACAAGCCATACTCAAGAGTATGGTGAGTTTGGATTACAGCAAAGCCGGCTATGGGACGCAGGTACTCTTTGCATAACAATTGCTGCAAACATAGCAGAAACCGCTATTCTTTCATATCCGATGTGCTTTCCTGACAGTGTTGTGGGGTTTCAAGCTAATAAAGCAGTATCATCAGAATTGTTTATGTACTATGTCTTTGACTACATAAGAACCGCTATTCAAGGAGCTGCGACAGGGAGCGCACAGGACAACATAAACATTGACTATCTAACTTCGCTTGAATTTAAGATTCCAAGCAAGGAGTACCAGGATAAGATTGTTGGAATTGTCGGCTCGCTTGATCGGATGATATTAAAAAATGAGCAGATAAATGATAATTTAGCGCATCAGTCCTCTATGGTTGCCTGACCATTCATCAGCATGGGGAGTAGCCAATCACGAAGGGCAGCAAGGCGTTCGGATTCCCGAATGTTGTCTGAAACGAGAGTTAACCACGGAATAACACTGTGGTTGAACACTTCTAACTCGTCTTTTGACGGGATATACATGGGGCGATTTTTCAGTATGGGTTTTTGTAGATGCTTCAAGCCTGTTCCCTGAAAGAACTTTTGACTGAGTTCGGGCTTAATGCTATCAAGGAAAAGATACAAATAGTCAGACAGACCATCTCTTGCCGAAACGCACCATGTATCCGTTGAATAGGCAGCTTTGCCCACATAAAACTTGACGCCAGCATTCCCGCCGGTATTCATAAAGATGTTTCTGCCGTCAATCAGCGATGATTTCCAGCGCAAAACTGCGTCACCGCTTGTAAAAAAAGGATAGCTTCCGACGGTATTCTTTGCTTGCCCTACCTGAATTGGAGATTTCTCATGTTCAATTAGAATTTCTCCGATCGTTCCATTTGTTGGCTTACCCCAAAAGCAGTGCATAAAGGTCATGTGAGCCATCTGCTGTAAATTATCATTTACCAGCTATCGACACCGTGAAAGGAGTCATACATGGATAATCCTGCTGTCAAGATGAACGGCAACGAATACACGGGAGAACAACTTGCCTACAAAGACAGTACCTATAAGCTTGTGTCAAAGGTTGCCTACCTGATCGGCGTCCCGCTCCGTATTTTTCAAAATGAACATGAGCCGCCGAAGATAGAGATATACAACCGGCTTGAACAGGATAAAAATGCCCGCA
>ERZ779649.1613-NODE-1613-length-12345-cov-2.098861_pt1 | contig 12345 bp, 9 predicted proteins | sample MGYA00511882_ERZ779649 | MGnify/ENA primary metagenome ERZ779649 (study PRJEB29588, sample SAMEA2157793) | human gut metagenome | biome: human gut; feature: human-associated habitat; material: faeces | place: Denmark | collected 2008/2010 ... | reverse complement strand
CGGGTCTTCCCCATGCGGCGGGCTAGGAGGATCTGGCCGATCGTATTGTTGATCTTATGTGCTCCGGTATGGTTCAAGTCTTCCCGTTTCAAATAGATCTTGCATCCGTACTTCTCGCTCAACCGTTTGGCCAAGTAAAGAGGGGAGGGGCGGCCTACATAATCACGCAATAACTGATCGAACTCTTCCTTGAAGCTATCGCTCTCCAACACTTGCAGATAGGTGTTCTGTAAATCTTCCACGCATTGATGAAGGATCTCGGGAACATAGGCCCCGCCGAACTCACCATAGTAACCTTTCTTGTCAACTTGATACGTTTTCATCTTTTGATTTATGATTTATGATTTATTATTTCCAAGTAAAAAAAAGAGGCCTGCCGCAAGTGCGACAGACCTCTTTATATCTTTATGTAGTGCTTATATATACATACGAGTCTTCGTCCCTTACGACCTTTTGAGTTGTACGGAGCGCCACCACCAATATGTATTTACTACGAATGTTCTCATGACTCTGTTTTGTTATTACGGCAGCAAATATATGGAATCTTTGACAAACAGCAAATAAAATCGTGCTTTTTTATGAATGAGATAAAAAAGATCAGAAGGTCTATTAAAACTGCTCTGTTGACAAATTGTAATTCATTGAGCCTTACGTAGACGTGTATTGGTGTTTTTGGTATTTGTTTTTATTATTTCAAAGAATAATTTGCTTTCAAAATAATAGTTTCTACCTTTGCGGAAACAATAAGAAAACGATTAATATTTCTAATATGGATACTAAATTAACTGGAAAAACTCGCATAGAGAGCGATTTGATCGGCGCTCGTGAAATCCCCGCCGAAGCATTATACGGAGTTCAAACCTTGAGAGGAATCGAGAATTTCTCGATCAGTAAATTCCGTTTGAGCGAATATCCTTTATTCATTAAAGGATTAGCTATAACAAAAATGGCGGCTGCCATGGCTAACTTTGAATTAGGCTTGCTTACCGTGGAGCAAAAAGACGCTATCATCGCCGCTTGCGGGGAGATCATCGATGGCAAGCATCACGACCAGTTCCCGGTGGATATGATCCAAGGCGGAGCGGGTACGACTACAAATATGAACGCGAATGAGGTAATCGCCAACCGTGCCTTGGAATTGATGGGGCATGAGAGAGGTGAATACCAATACTGCTCACCGAACGACCATGTGAACTGCTCGCAATCCACGAACGACGCATATCCGACCGCTATCCATGTCGGTATGTATTTTAAGCATCTTCAATTGCTTCCCCATTTGGAGGAATTGATCGCCTCTTTCCGTAAGAAAGGGGAGGAGTTCTCGCAAATTATCAAGATGGGACGTACGCAGTTGGAGGATGCCGTACCTATGACGTTGGGACAGACCTTTAATGGCTTCGCCAGCATTTTACAGGATGAGATCGCTCACTTGAATGAGGCCGCCGCCGATTTCTTGGTGGTTAACATGGGAGCTACCGCTATCGGTACGGGTATTTGTGCCGAGCCGGGATACGCGGAGAAATGTATCGCGGCTTTACGTGAGATAACCGGATGGGATATCCGTCTCTCCTCCGATTTGGTAGGAGCTACCTCGGATACTTCTTGCTTGGTAGGCTATGCTTCCGCCATGAAGCGGGTTTGCGTGAAGATGAATAAGATATGTAATGACCTTCGCCTGTTGGCAAGCGGCCCTCGTTGCGGTTTGGGTGAGTTTAACTTGCCTGCTATGCAGCCGGGTTCGTCTATCATGCCGGGTAAGGTGAATCCGGTGATCCCGGAGGTGATGAACCAGATCGCTTATAAGGTAATGGGTAATGAGCTATGCGTGACCATGGCCGGGGAAGCCGCCCAGATGGAGCTGAACGCCATGGAGCCGGTGATGGCACAATGCTGCTTCGAGTCCGTGGATTTGCTGATCAATGGTTTCGATACCTTGCGTACCCGTTGCGTGGACGGTATTGTCGCTAACGAGGATCGTTGCCGTGAGGAGGTACATCATAGCATCGGCGTGGTGACGGCCTTGAATCCGGTAATCGGCTATAAGAACTCGACCAAGATCGCGAAGGAGGCGTTGGAGACCGGCGTTAGCGTTTATCAATTGGTACTGGATCATGGTATCTTGACCAAGGAGGAATTGGATACGATCTTAAGCCCGGAGAATATGATCAAGCCGGTGAAGTTGGATATCAAGCCTCGTCGTTAATCGAGTCCTTATTATATAATGTATACCGTTTGTAGACCGTATAGGTGGATTTTTCCATCCTATGCGGTCTTTTTTAGATTATAATCTCTATCTTTGGACTGACTTAATTCTAATAATTATGACAAATAGACGAGATTTTTTAAAGAACGCGTCCCTTTTTACCTTGGGTGGCTTGATGGCCGGAAAGGTCGGGAGCGCAGATGCGGCTAAACCTGTCACTTCTGAAACGATGGCCGCTAAGACAGTTGGTTTACAAATCTATTCTTTAGGCAAGGAACTTTATGCGGATGTACCCGGTGGATTGAAAAAGATCAAGCAAATGGGGTACACGAATCTGGAATTGGCCGGTTACAAGGAAGGCAAGATCGGCGGTGTAGACATGATGGAATTCAAGAAGATGGTGGATGATGCCGGATTGAAGATCACCAGTTCCCACGTGAATCCTCCGGTACGTGAGTACACGAAGGCCAATCGCTCCCAGATCTCCGAGTATTGGAAGAAGACGGCTGATGACCATGCCAAACTAGGCGTGAAGTACCTGATCCAGCCCGGGCAACCGAGTACCCGTAGCACCGAGGAAACCGCTTTCGTCTGCGAGATTTTTAACGAGGCGGGTAAGATCGTGAAAGCGGCCGGTATTCCTTTCGGCTATCACAACCATGAGATGGAGTTCGCCAAGGTAAATCCGGGCAGTACGGAGGCCAAGCTGGGAAGGCGTGTGAAAGGCGAGTACGTTTATGAGTTGTTCTTGAAAAATACCGATCCCTCGCTCGTATTCTTCGAGATGGATGTTTACTGGGCCGTGATGGGACAACAAGATCCGGTAGAGTGGTTGAAGAAATATCCGAACCGTATCAAGGTATTGCACATCAAGGACCGTGCTATTCTAGGCGAGTCCGGGATGATGAATTTCGAGAATATATTCCGGCAAGCTTATGCGAATGGAATCAAGGATTATTTCGTGGAGTTGGAGGGTATGCCTGACGGACGTTCCCAGTTTGAGGGCGTGAAAGGCTGCGTGGATTATTTATTGAAAGCATCGTTCGTGAAATAAGTCTTTTGACTCATTAGAAAAACGCTCATGGCGGTAGGATGCTTCCTCCGTTATGAGCGTGTTTGTTCGTAAAGCAGCCATACCAATAAAGGGATATAGTCCTTTAATTCCGTCCGTAATATCTTGAGCGCTTGAGAGATGCGGTATGCGATTGTTTTGGGGGATACGCCTGTCCGCTCGGCGATCTCATTGTAGGTCATTTCCTCGAAACGGTTCATCTCGAATGCCTTACGGTATTCATCCGGGAGCTCCCGGATGGCCTTGGAGGCCAAGGCCATCAGTTCTCCTATATAAAAATCAGGATTCTCGAATTGTTCTTGGAACTTGGCGTACAGTCTCTCGTGCACTTGTTGCTTAACCTGTATGTGGCTGATCGTATTGAGGCATTTATTGCGGACAATCGTGAAGAGGAGTGATTTCAGGGACATGTCCGCTACTAGGGATTTTCGGTTTTCCCACAGCCACATCATCACGTCTTGTACGATCTCCTCCGATTCTGGTACTGTTACATATTGGGAGGCGAAGGCGCACAATCCCCGGTAATATTGTTTGTACACGGTGTCGAACGCTTGTTCGTCTCCTGCGATAAGTTCTAGTGAAATTCGTTCTGCGTTCTCGTCCACAATAGTGTTTAAGTTTGTTTGGTTGCAAACTTAATGAATAATTCCGGATAAGAGGCATGAATCCCGCTACTTTTTCTTTCCTTGGTTGGCTACGGCTTCCATGAGTTTCTTGATTTCCTCCGGGTCGCCAAGGAAATAATCATTCACGAGTTTTAAGTCATCATCGAACTCGAACACGTATGGAACGGCTGTTGGGAGATTCAGATGAACGATCTCTTCATCGGAGATGTTTTTTAAATATTTGATGATTCCCCGCAAGCTGTTTCCGTGAGCGGCGACAAGGATCTGGTCGGCGGTCCGGAGCGTCGGGAAGATAACCTCTTTCCAATAAGGGAGAATCCGCTCAACCGTATCTTTCAAGGATTCCGTACGGGGCAACTCTTTATCCGGCACGTCTTTGTAGCGGATATCGAAGCGAGGGTTACGAGGGTCGTCTTCCGATAGGGGAAGCGGGGCTATATCGTAACTGCGACGCCAGATCAAGACCTGCTCGTCTCCATACTTTTGGGCGGTCTCGCTCTTGTTCAACCCTTGTAGCGATCCGTAATGTTTCTCGTTCAGCCTCCAGCTCTTCTCCACCGGGATCCAGTCTTGGTCCATGCGATCCAATACACAATTCAAGGTTTTGACGGCCCGTTTTAAATAAGAGGTATAGGCTTTATTGAACACATATCCTTTTTCTTTCAATAGGTTGCCGGCCCTATAAGCTTCGGCCACGCCTTTTTCTGTCAAATCCACATCGGTCCAACCGGTGAACCGGTTCTCTTTATTCCATATACTTTCGCCGTGGCGAAGCAATACGATACTTTTCATAGGTCTTTTTATTTTTATGATTTGTTTTTTTCGAAATCCTCGATGACTTCTTTTAATATAGGTAGATGACTATGTTGTACATCCTTCGCTGCCGTGAGGAAAGTGACAACCGGATGCTTCTCGATCTCTCGTAAGAAAGGAATGAAATCCGGGTTCTGCTTGATCTCCATCCCGTAGCGACCTTGGAATACTTCCCAATGCCTGTCTTTATCCTCGTGGAACCATTGGCGTAACTCCTTGGATGGAGTGATGTCTTTTCTCCATTCGTCAAACTTCGCATCCTCTTTCTTCAGTCCTCTGGGCCATAGCCTGTCGAGAAGAATGCGATAACCATCCGCCTCACTTGGCTCCTCATAAATCCGTTTTAAAAGAATCTTTACCATTAGAAGTCTCATTTTGTGGTAAAACAGTAGAAAGAGGGATATTGTTGAGCCTTTCTTTAGGAACGGTATTTTTGCCATTATTCAATTTTCTTGAAAAAAATCGTTTTTTTGTTTAGTACATCTTTTGTCTTAACTGTATTAATTATAGAAACAAGAAAAAATGGAAATAAACGAAGACATATTGATCCGATACATCAATGGGATGTTGACCGAGGAGGAAGCTGCGGAGGTGAAAAACTGGCGGGCCCGCCTCTCTAGAAAACGAGAAACTGTTGGAGCAGGTCTATTTTACAGCTCAAGTGGCAAGTCGCCTAAAAGTCATGCGGACCGTGAACCCGGACGAGGCGTTGTCTCGTTTTAAATCAAGAATCCATAAGAAAGAGAAAAGATTAGCTTTAAGACAAGTGTTAGGTGTTATTCAACGGGCTGCGGCCGTGTTATTCATTCCAGTCTTTCTTTTATCCGCTTATTTGTTCATACAGCAGGGTCAAGGGAACGTGCGTACGCTAGCCGTACGCACGAATCCTGGGGTGGTTTCGGCATTCGATTTACCTGACGGTCCTAAGGTTTGGCTGAATGCCAATAGCGAATTGAGATATCCTTCGGACTTCAATGCGGATACCCGTACGGTGGAATTAACCGGACAAGGATATTTCGAGGTGACGAAGAATGCCCATAAGCCTTTTATTGTGAAAGCGGATAAAGATTACTCGGTAGAGGTGTTGGGTACTTCTTTCAATGTATCCGCTTACAAAGACGAGAGTATGATAGAGACCACCTTGGTAGAGGGATCGGTAAAGTTGAACGTCGTGTCCGGAGGAAAGCGAATGACACAGATGTTGAAGCCAAACGAGAAAGCTGAGTATCAAAAGGGTGCTGACAAGATCAAGGTGTTCGACGTGAATACCGAATATGACACGGCTTGGAAGAACGGGGAGATTATCTTCAGGAACCATCCGATGGATAAAGTATTGAAAACGCTGGAACGTCATTATCACGTAGTATTCGAGGTGAAAGATAACGAGATACTCAAGTCCATAATAACAGCCCGTTTCAAGGACGAGCAATTGCCTCAAGTATTGGAATACCTGAAATTGGCGTCGGGAATCCAGTATGCGATACATAAACCTACCGTTAAGGACAGTGGATCGGGAACCTCAGTCGTGGAAATATCAAAATGAGAAATAATGTGTAACCTTCTAAAATACGTCTGCCCATGAAGAAAGAATAAATAAGGATTAAAAACATACGGAAGAATATTGGCGTATTCTCCCGTACGAAAAGTCAAGAAGAGCTGTTGGCGCAGCTACAAATAACTTTATTATAAATAGTAACACTACAAAAATATGAATAAAATTGTAACCTTAAATGCTTTAAGGGGGAATAGTTATTCTCTTTTTCGAAAAATTCCGTTAATGATTAACATGGGGGTATGCGCATTCTGTTTGGTACCGGCCATGGTTTTCGCAGAGAACACGCATGAAGTCACAGTCTTAAACGCTCAACAACAGACACGAAAAGCAGTCGGTGTCGTTACGGACAAAACGGGCGAGGCTATTATCGGTGCTAACGTAATTGTCAAAGGAACTACCAACGGTACCATCACGGATATGGATGGCCGTTTCGAGTTGGATGTTCCTAACAATGCGACTTTACAAGTTTCCTATATCGGCTTTAATACGCAAGAGATCGTCTTTACCGGACAACCTTCTATAGAGGTTCAATTGGTCGATGATACGCAAGCCTTGGATGAAGTCGTGGTAACCGCTTTGGGTATCAAGCGTGAGAAAAAGGCTTTGGGATATTCTATGTCTGAATTGAAAGGTGAGTCCCTGACGCAAACCCGTGATGCTAACGTGGCCAACGCTTTGGCTGGAAAGGTAGCTGGTTTGCAGATCAAGCAAAATGGTACCGGTGTCGGTGGTTCTTCTCGTATCGTGATTCGTGGTAATAACTCTATTACTGGTAATAACCAGCCGTTGATTGTTGTGGACGGTGTACCTATCGATAACTTTAGCGGTGGTACGGATGACTATTGGGGTAACGGTAACGTGGATAAAGGTTCCGGTATCTCTGATATCTCCCCAGATGATATCGAGAGTATGTCCGTATTGAAAGGCCCGGCAGCCGCGGCGTTGTATGGTAGCCGTGCAGGTAACGGTGTCGTGATGATCACGACTAAGAAAGGTAGCCAGAATAAAGGTTGGGGCGTAAGTATCAATTCGAATTTCACGGCTGAGAACCCGATGCAAACTCCGAAGTTCCAAGATGTATACGGACAAGGTATCGACGGCGCTTTCGATAATAATAAAGCGACGAGTTGGGGTGCCGTTATGGATGGTTCTCCTAAGGATATGGCGATGGGATCTCATCCCTATGCGGCTAGAGATAATAATCTGTACAAGGACTTTTTGCGCACTGGTACCACTTGGACGAATAGCGTGGATTTGAGTAAGAGCTCCGAGGATATCACTTTCCGTGCCGGTGTGACACGCTTGGATAATAAGGGGGTTGTCCCGAATAGCGGAATGGATCGTACGTCTATTAACTTGCGTTCTACGGCTAAGCTGTCTAAATGGTTATCGGCTGACGTGAAGGTCAATTATGTAAGCCAGCATACGAACAACCGTGTGAAATTAGCGGGCGACCCGGATAATATCTTCCTTAACTATTTAAGTATGCCTCGAAGTGTGGGCTTCTCTGACTATGACGCCTATAAAGATAATGATTGGAAACGTGCGGACGGAAAGCCCGCTGGTTATCTGATCGACACGGGAGCCAACGCCAATAACCCGTATTGGTCCGCTTACCGCAATACGAACAAGGATAAGAAAGACCGCTTTATCGGATTCGCGGCCTTGGATTTCACGTTTACGGATTGGTTGAGCTTGAAGCTTCGCTCAGGTATGGATAATTACACCATCCAGTATGAGACGATTCGTGCGACAGGTAACCCGTATTGGGAGAACAACGGTAGCATGACTGCCAATATGGAGAAATTCACCGAGATCAACTCTGATTTCTTATTGACTGCTAAAGGCAACTGGGATCGATTCGGTATCGTAGGTACGGTAGGTGGTAATATGATGTACCGTAATTCTACATGGTACAAGGAATCATCCGGTGAGTTTGTGATTCCCGATTTCCATGCGATCGCCAACGGTAAGACACATGGTGGTGAGTATACTCGCAACCGTAAACAAATCAACTCGCTATATGCTACGGCATCATTGTCTTGGGACGACTATTTGTATTTGGACTTAACCGCTCGTAACGACTGGTCTTCAACACTTCCGAAAGACAATGACTCTTATTTCTACCCGTCGGTAGGTGTTAGCTGGATTTTCACCCAAATGTTGAATAAGATGGGGCATAACACGGGTATTCTTTCTTTCGGTAAGATCCGTGCGTCTTGGGCTCAGGTAGGTAATGATACGGACGCTTATATGCTGCGTGACTATTATAATATCAGTTATGATATTAAAGGGGGTATTTTTAATGCCAGCAACGAGGATTGGATGGCAAATCCAAATTTAAAGAATGAGACGATCAACTCTTGGGAGTTAGGCCTTGAGTTGAAGGCGTTTGAGAATAGGGTTGGTGTCGACGTAGCGTATTATAAAAAGAACGCCAAAGACCAGATCTTAAAGATCGATGTTCCTTCCGCTACAGGGTTCAAGAAAAAGATGATCAACGCCGGTAATATTGAGAATAAGGGTGTAGAGGTTGCGTTTAACGCTACTCCTTATATCTCCGAGAGTGGTTTCCAATGGGATACTCAGTTGAACTGGTCAAAGAATATCAACAAGGTAATTTCATTGACAGATGATACGAAAGAGCAGATCCTTAGTGACGCATCAGTAAGTTTCTTGAAGATCGTCGCTCACGAGGGTGGAGCCTATGGAGATATTTACGGTTACGCTTATCAACGGGATGATAACGGCAACATTATTATCGGTGCCGATGGTGTTCCTTTGAGAACGGACGATATGGTATTGTTGGGTAACAACCAGCCGAAATGGATGATGGGTTGGAGCAATACCTTGTCATATAAGAATTTCGTGTTGAACTTCATGTTCGATATGCGTTATGGCGGTGATGTGTATATGGGATCTATCCGTGCGGGTGCTTCATCCGGTAATTTAGAGATGACGTTGGATGGTCGTGATGGTATGGTTGTTCCGGGGGTATTGGCCGATGGTACTCCCAATACGAAAAGCATTACGGCTCAAGCTTATTGGAATGGTCTTTCTAGCAATAACGTGACAGAGGCTTATATGTACGATGCGACAAACATCCGTTTACGTGAGTTGAGTTTGGGTTATAATTTCCCGAGAACGATGTTGGCGAAAACTCCATTTACTTCCGCTCGCTTGAGTTTCGTGGCTCGTAACTTGTTCATGATTTATAGTAAGACAAAGGGATTCGACCCGGAGGCTGCTTATACATCTGGTAACGCTCAAGGTATCGAGTACGGTTCTATGCCTACTATGAGAAGCTTAGGTTTCAATATTAATCTGGCATTTTAATGAAACATAAATCTAAAAATGGAATTATTATGAAAAGTAGTATAAAGATATTAGCAGCTTGTTCGTTTATGATGCTGGGTGTGACTAGTTGCGACCTGACAGGTATAAATGAGAACCCGGATAAGCCGACAGATGATGTAAATTACAATATGAACGAACCTCGATTGGCCTCTACGCTACGTGGTGGGATGATTATCGATGGTGATGTGGAACAACGCTTGAAGCCTTTGCAAATTGATTTCTACTCTCAAATGTTGATCGATGGCGGTGGCTGGGCAACTAAGAATTATATCCAAAATGACGAGTGGAACAATTTAACATGGCAAGCGTATCTGACACAGATTTCCTCTATCAATATCGTGATCCGTAGTTTGATGGAAAAAGATAAGGACTTATATGCTAATACGATCGCTTTCGCTCGTATCTGGCGTGTGTATATCCATAGCCAGGCTGCGGATAAGTTTGGTCCGATGCCTTTCCCGGCCTATGCTACCGTAGAAGATAATCCTCCTTATAAATCGGTGAAGGATATCTATTATGAATATTTCACGGAATTGGATGAGGCGTTGAATAGCTTCAGCGATAGCGCTGAGCCTATATTCTCGGATGCAGGTATCGACTTGGTCTATAAGAATGACGTTTCTCTTTGGAAAAAATTTGGAAACTCCTTGCGTCTTCGTTTCGCTGTTCGTCTATCTGAGGTGGATCGAGAGAAATGTGTCGCTGAGGCAAATGCCGCTTTGACATCCCCTTGTGGCTTGATCTCAAGTAAGGCCGATAACGCTTATATGCCTCCAAAAGCGGATGGTTCTTGGGGACAAGACTATAACTATACGATGTTCCAGATTACTTGGAGCGGTCCGATCTGTATGTCCAAGTCATTTGAGAAATTAGTGACTAATATCGGTAATATCGATTGGCCTGCCGGCGTGGTAAACCAGACATCCGGAGTTGCGGTATCGAATGTACATCCCGCTAAGGTAGACCCTCGTGCCCCGAAGATGTTCCAGCCGGGTATTGAGAATGGTGATTGGAAGGGTTTGGTATACGGTGCGAAAGCCGAGGAGGCGAATACTGGTATTTATCAGTCTAAGCAATGTGCAGAGATGGGCTTTATTATTAAGGATGGTGCTCCGTATAAATCTCGTCCTTATGACATGTTCCTTTCTGAGGAAGTTGATTTCTTGAAAGCTGAGTTGTTCGCCCGTAATTTGGTCGCCGGTGATGCTAAAGCTGCTTACGAGGCAGGTGTACGTGCTTCCTTCGAGACTTGGGGTGTATCGGGTGATGTTGAGGAGTATTTGGCTTCCACGGAAAAGAATGAGGCTGGTACCAGTGCGAAATATGACGATCAACAAGGCGCGGGCAATACGGCTTTAGAAAAGATCATCACGCAGAAATATATCGCCGGACTTCCAGATTTGGCGCAGGAAGCTTGGAATGACAAGCGTCGTTTGAACTTGCCTCGTTTGGATGTGGCTGTTTATCGAGATCAAGCTGTATACAATAATAGTGATACAAATATCTTGAATCCTCAAAATTTCATCAAACGTATGAAATACCCGATGAAAGAGCAATTGGTAAATGCTGCTGAATATGAGAAAGGCAAATCCATGTTAGGTGGGAAAGGTGATGTGGTTTCGACCCCGATTTGGTGGGATAAGAATTCCAACTATTGCACATCTTCTAAATAAACAGACAGACAGATTGATTATATTGGGCTTTAACAGAAGTTGATGGTTATTCTCGTTTGGAGATACTTATCTGCGAAGAACAGTACTCCAAACGAGAATTTTTTGTAATAATTGAATAGTATTAGATAATAATTCTTACATTTACCCATGATAAATTGTGTGTGTAAATTATGAAATTATATATTTATATCTTCATTCTACTATTATTATGTATATTCCCGCTGGACGCCCAACAGGAACGTTCGGAATCCTATATTCGTATCTCCGCTCCGGTTAGCTTGGCAGGCGCTTTGGATGAGATCGAGAGCCAAACCAATTATTCTTTTATTTATGACGCTCAGGTGATCAATTTATCGGAGAAAGTGCGTAAACCTTTATCCGGGCGTTCGGTTTTCGAGATCTTAAATTTATTGTTTAAGAACACGGAGATCGTCTATACGGTCATGAATGACCAGATCATCTTGAATAAGAAAGAGGCGATAATCCAAATGCAACAAAAGCTGGATGGTAAGGTAAAAGGTATCGTGACCGACCACAAAGGAGAGCCTATTGCTTGCGTGAATGTGGTGGAGAAAGGAACGAGAAACGGTACGATTACGGATATGGATGGCAGCTTTGTCTTGGAGCTTCCCGAGGAGGCTACTTTGGTTTTTTCTTATATCGGTTATCGTTCACGGGAAATTGAGTATGAGGGGCAATTGTCATTGAATGTGCAGTTGGAGGATGACGCCCAGATTTTGGACGAGGTAGTCGTTACGGCTCTTGGTATCGAGAAGAAAGAATCTTCCTTGCCTTATGCCACCCAGTTAATCACAGGTGGGGAATTGGTAAGGGCCAAGGATTTTAATTTTATGAGTACGCTTTCCGGAAAGATGGCCGGACTCCAGATTAACCGGACTTCCGCCGGTCTGGGTAGCTCGTCCCGGGTGATTATTCGAGGTAGTCGTTCCGCGTCCGGAAATAACCAGCCTTTGTATGTGATAGACGGTGTCCCGATCTTGAGCATTAGCAGTGAGCAAGCCTTGACAACGATCGGAGGTACGGCC
>ERZ779649.1610-NODE-1610-length-12370-cov-2.118879_pt1 | contig 12370 bp, 11 predicted proteins | sample MGYA00511882_ERZ779649 | MGnify/ENA primary metagenome ERZ779649 (study PRJEB29588, sample SAMEA2157793) | human gut metagenome | biome: human gut; feature: human-associated habitat; material: faeces | place: Denmark | collected 2008/2010 ... | reverse complement strand
GGGGCTCCCGGTGAACGTCTGTTTACGCAGGTTGTTTGCGAGAACCTGATCATTACGTTGATAGGAGGTGTTTTGGGGGTAGGTTTGTCGGTCGTATTGCTCTATGTAGGCCGGTCGTTCTTGCTGACAAAAGATACGGTGATAACTTTTGGCATGCTTTTCCAGCCCTTGTTGTTTGTGGCGGCCCTGTTCTTTACGTTGGTATTGAATGTACTAAGCTCGGGATTACCCGCATTCCGGATAGCGAGGGAGCGGATCGTGGAATCGTTGAAGGATGCGAACGTGTGAAAAATAACTACTGAAAAGGAATGATATGATCAAGCATATACTAAGTATAATATGGAACCAGCGCCGAAGTAACAGTTGGATATTCGCGGAGTTGTTGGTGGTGGCCGGTGTGTTCTGGCTGATGGTCGATATGTTTTATGTGGACACGCGAACCTATTACTCTCCCCTCGGATTCGATATCACGAACGTATGGCGTTTCAAGTTAAGCGAGCAGGAACGGAACCCTTCGGATTCGCTTCCCGGGCTATCCGAGCCGGAGAAGCTGACCCGCTTGATGTCGCAAATACGCCAATGGTCCGAGGTGGAGGAAGTTTGCGCTACTTATTACTCCTGTCCCTACTCGATGGGAAATTCTTGGAGGGAGATAGAGCCTCTGGATGGTGACACGAGCTTAACATCCGGGGAGAATTTCCAGATCCGGAATGTCACCCCGGAATATTTCAAGCTTTTCCGGATCAAGACTCCGGAGGGGAAACCTGTAGCGGACGAGATCGCCGGGATACATAACGCCTTGGTCTTGTCCAAGGAGATGGCAGACGTGTTTTATCATGGCCGGCTGGCTCGTGGAAGGAAGGTGAGGCATAGTAAATTGGATAATACCTTTACGGTCGCCTCCGTATCAACCTCTATCCGGGCCGACGAGTATAAATCTCCGGAGCCATGTTTTTTTCAGAGCCTTGAGGGGGAATTGTTTAACGAGACTGTCAATCAGTTTGGAGCCCGGAATGCGGAGCTTTGCGTCCGGATGAAAAGAAACTATACACGGGACGACATGAATCGTTTTCTGAATGAGATGGGAGACCGGTTGGCGGCGGACAATCTATTTGTCTATGGCATCAGCAATATCAGGGAGTTTCGGGATATTCATCTGGATGGCAAGGGGCGTGAGATGAGCAATAAGTTCTCCTTGATGGCCTTCATGCTGGTAAACGTCTTTTTCGGCATTATCGGTACGTTCTGGCTCCGTGCGCAGAACCGCCGGGGAGAGATCGGCTTGAGGATGGCGCTGGGTGCTTACGATGGCACGTTACGGCGGTATCTGTATCTGGAAGGTCTTTGCCTATTGGCGTTAACCCTTCCGTTTATCACCCTCTTCGCTATCAATATGGTGGCGACGGATGCTATAGATACCTATCGCCTGCCGTTTACGACGGGGCGTTTCGCTATCTCTTTCGGTATAACTTATTTAATGATGAGCGGCATGATCTGCCTCGGTATCTGGTTGCCTGTGCGCAAGGTTACCCGAATGGTCCCGGCGGAGGCGTTGCATTACGAATAATATGTAGAATAATAACAAACGATTAGAATTATGTATAAGCAGTACATCAAACAAGCGGTTCAAATGCTGCGTGAAAATACGCTCGTAAGCATAATCTCTATTTCGGGAACGGCCCTTGCGATCGCCATGGTGTTGGTGATGGTATTGGTGTTCCAGATTAAATCCACGGGATATGCCCCTGAGTCCAATCGGTCTAGGTTTATGTATGTCTGGGGTACGGAAGTCGGTTCGAAATCCCCCGGAGGATCGGATCGTAATCGTGGAGGCATGTCCAGCGAGGTCGTGAAGGAATGTTTCTACACCTTGCGGAAACCAGAGGCCGTATCCGGCTATTGTAGTGATAGCCATTCCTTGTCATTGCCCAATAGACGGCTCTTCAAGGAGTATGAGATTTGTTATACGGACGCGGGCCATTGGAAAATATTCGACCATCCTTTCGTGGAAGGAGGCCCCTTTAGCGAGGCTGATTTTCAATCCGGTATACCGAAGATGGTGCTGTCGGAACAGGTGGCGACCGATTTGTTCGGAACGGGACAGGCCGTCGGGCGGCAGGTTGTGATGGATTTTATCACTTTCACCGTCTGCGGGGTGGTGCGTGACGTACCTTCTTCATTGATGAGCTCCTACGCTCAGGTATGGATACCCTATAGCAGCAATGAGGCCCTGACCCGTGTAAATGGGGAGTATGGGGAGAATATGGCCGGTTATTTCAGCGTGGCCTTATTGGCTCGTTCCTCTTCCGACTTCGATGCCATACGCTCGGAGCTAGACCAACAGGTCCGTCGCTACAATGACAGCAAGACCGATTATAACGTAGGTTTCCCTTCCGGGCTACTTTCCCAGTTGGATACGGCCATGGGAAGCGGCGCTTTTCAAAAGGTGGACTGGCCTACCTTCTTGGCTGGATCGGGCGCTTTCCTATTCTTCTTGCTCTTGGTACCGGCGCTGAACTTAACGGGCGTGATCCAATCGTCCGTGCAGAAGCGGAAAGAAGAGATCGGTTTACGTAAGGCTTTCGGGGCTACGGGACAGAATCTTTTGATGCAGATCTTATCGGAGAACTTTGTGCTGACCTTGATCGGTGGCGTGATCGGTATCGGTCTCTCGATGGTGTTGCTGGTGGTAGGGAAGCCTTTCATGTTGAGCGAGAACGTGAGCCTTACGGCGCCTATGCTTATTAAACCGGGCTTATTTATCTCCGCCCTTATCTTTACGTTCTTGCTGAATATATTAAGCGCCGGGATACCGGCATGGCGTACGACAAGGCAACCGATCGTAGAAGCGTTAAAAGGGAACGAGTGAATCCAATGAATGATGAACAATGAGTTGTCAATTGTCAACTATCAACTATCAAATTATGATTAAGCATATATTTAAAATAATATGGGCCCAGCGCAAGAGCAACGGCTGGATACTGGGCGAGTTGGTTATCGTGATGTGCGCCCTTTGGTTTATGATGGATAAGTTATGGGTGGATGTGCGCTGCTATAACGCCCCGATGGGATATGATATCTCGAATACGTGGCGTTTCAAGCTTTCCACGCTCTCGTCGAACGCCCCGGGTTATGTGCCCGACTCACTTTACGACTCGAACGCAACACAGGATTTGTTGAAGCTTATGGAACGTATCCGCCAAGAGCAGGAGGTCGAGGAGGTATGTGTTACGTATTGGTCCATGCCTTATTCAAACGGAAGTTCGTGGGGGACGCTCCTTCCCTTGGGCGCTGATACCTCGAAGGCGGTAGGACAGAACTACCACAAGCTGAAAGTATCCCCTTCTTATTTCGATGTATTCCGTATGAAGGATAAGGAGGGCCGTGCCATCACCCCGCTGGTGGAGAACGCTTACCGCCCGCTCGTCGTAACGGCGGAGGCGGAGGATTTCTTCTTTGGGGGGCAGTCCGCCATAGGCCGGCAGATCTCGGAGAATGACGACCTTTCCGAGCCTTTCACGATCGCCGCTGTCCTTCCTACCTTCCGTAGCAATGACTTCGACCGTCCGGAGAACTGCGCTTTCACGATATTGAAAGGTGAGTCCTTGCGGGAGTTCGTGAAGAATTTCGGCGTAAGGAGCGCTGAACTATCGGTACGTACGAAACGCCCGATGACCGAGGATGAGATGTACGCTTTCTTGGAGAAAACAGCGGATCGGATGACGGTAAATAACACCTTCGTCCACGGTGTCACCCTCCTTGCCGACCAGCGTGATGACCAACTCCGGTTTACCAAGAACGAGAACAGCAAGAAACTCTCCATGATGGCCTTCCTGCTCGTGAACGTATTCTTCGGTATCGTAGGCACGTTCTGGTTGCGTACCGAGCGGCGGCGTAGCGAGATCGGTCTCCGCATGGCGATCGGTTCCAGCCGGGGCAGGCTGGGCGAGTACATGTATCTGGAAGGTCTGGGCCTCTTGGCGATCACTGTTCCGATCCTACTGGTCTTCGTCTTCAATATGGCCTTTTTGGATAAGCTGGATTCCTACCGCGAGCCCCTCTCCATCCTCCGCTTTCTAGTAACCCTCAGCGTCTCCTACCTCCTGATGGCCGGCATGATCTGCATGGGAATCTGGTTCCCTGTCCACAAGGCGGTAAAGATGGCTCCGGCGGAGGCGTTGCATTACGAATAAATTGTCTATCTTTGCGTCTGTCAATTTATTAATGAGAAAGGAGCAAGCGTATGACAGCTATAGAATTAAAAATGTCGTTACTGCAAGAGGTGATGTCCTTGGAGGATGAACAGTTGATCAAGAAGGCCCTCAACAGCGTCCGCCGTATGAAGATGGCTGCTTTCGGTAAGGCCACCCCGGTAGAGAAGCCGGCAGACGATTACGTGGAGCCTACCAAGGAGGAGATCTTGGCGGGGCTAAGGAATGCCCTGCAAGACGTGAAGGATTTGCGTGAGGGCAAGGATGTGGGGCATAAGTTTATGGATGCTAGGGAATGGTTGAAAACATTGGGCTGACATGGCAGAGGTAATCATTCACCATGAGACGTTTGATAGAGCATTCAAACGATTAAGTAAGCGATATCACTCGCTTAACCAAGATGTGGAGGAGCTGATTGATGAGCTAGAGGAAAGTCCCCTGCTTGGAGTCGATTTGGGTCGTGGCGTTCGCAAGGTACGCATGGCCATCGCCTCCAAAGGAAAAGGAAAGAGCCATGGGGCGAGAGTGATTACTTACACGGAGGCCATTGTCTGCGCAGATAATGAGGGTACGGTTATTCTCCTCACGATCTACGATAAGGCCGACCGTGACTCCATTTCGGCAGCCGAGATCGATGAACTGCTGAGATCCTTACGTTGGGAATTATAAAATCTGAAACTGTCCATAATCGCTGTCCGATAACGAATCAAGTGTTCGTTATCGGACAGCTTTTTTTACGGGGTGATGTTAGGAATCAAGTGGTTACGTTTTTGGCACGTTATTTGCCTCCGTAGGGGCACAAAGTCGGATGATAACAAACAATCACTGTTTTAGTCGGGTAATAGATAATTTATAATACAAAGGTTTATGATAAAGCAATACATTAAACAAGCGTTGAGGATGATCGGGGAGAACAAGCTGTTGAGCGTGATCTCGATACTCGGTACCGCCTTGGCCATTTGCATGATCATGGTGATCGTGATCGTATGGCAGATGCGTACCGCCAATTACTCACCGGAAGACTATCGAGACCGGATGATGTACGTCAGTGATACCCGTGCCTCCTACAAAGAGAACGAATCTTATAACGACTGCTACTTTCTTGCTTCCCGTGTGGTGAAAGATTGTTTCTATCCCTTGCGCTCTGCCGAGAAGGTAGGCATGGCCTATCATGGCGTGCAACGCTTGGCGGCAGTGGCGGATCATACGGTGGAGTTCAAGTGCGACGTGACCTTTACGGATGCGGCGTTCTGGAATATCTTCAACTTTCGTTTCCTCTCCGGTAAGCCTTATGGCGAGGAAGAAGTACAAAGTGGCATCATGGATGCTGTGGTAAGAGAGTCCGTGGAACGCCGGTTGTATGGCACGACCGAGGTTGTAGGCCGTACCGTCGAGATCAGCTACGTGCCCTATACCATCCGTGCCGTCGTGCGGGATGTCTCCCTGCTAGCCGAGTCTGCCTATGGCGATGTCTGGTTGCCTTATACCACCGACAATTCCCTGTATGATAATGGTTCCGACCGTCTCGTCGGGGGCTTCCGTTGTTATATCCTCGCAAGTTCGTCCGCCGACTTTGATGCGATCCACTCCGAGGCTGAGGCGAATATCGCTCGCCTTAACGAATCGCAAAGCACGCACCTACTGAAAATTGGAGGAGGACCTGATACCCATTTGGGCGATTTGGCTCGCGAGGATGCTTTCTCTGAGCCGAATGTACGGGAACTGGTCATGAAATATGTTATCATCGTTCTTGTCCTTTTGCTGATCCCTGCCATCAACATGAGCGGTATCACGCAAAGCCGGATGCGTAAACGTATGGCGGAGATCGGGGTGAGGAAGGCGTTCGGGGCGACACGCTCGGAATTACTGACGCAGGTACTCTACGAGAATCTGTTGCAGACCTTGCTGGGAGGTGTGTTAGGTCTGTTTTTCTCATACGCCTCCGTATTGCTCTTGTCCGATTGGTTGCTAGATACGGGCACGGCATCGATGGGTATCGGTCGCACCTTCGTCAATGCGGAGATGATGTTCAATCCATTGATCTTCCTTTATGCGTTCCTTGCTTGTCTTGCGTTGAACCTGCTGAGCGCCGGCATCCCGGCTTGGCGAGCCTCAAGGATGCGTATCATCTCGGCTCTCAACGAGAATGTTCATTAATCTCCCGCGTTGGATGATAGCTATACTAAAATAATAGAAAGATATGATACGACATTTATTACAATTGATCTGGAACCAGCGCAAGCAAAACGCTTGGTTGTGGGCTGAGTTATTGCTGGTCTCGGTCTTCCTTTGGTTCCTTGTGGACTACCTGTATGTGATGGGGCGCACGTATACGGCTCCTCTGGGCTTCGATATCCGGCATACGTACAGCATCGTGATCAGCAGCCTCTCGGAAAGAAGCCCGGATTATATCCCGAAGGAGAAGCGGGAGCGGCCGGATGGTGTTCATCTGCTGACGGCGTTGGATCGCATCCGCACCTATCCCGGCGTGGAATCGGCCTGCCTTACGGATGGGGGGATGCCTTATTATATGGGAAGCCGTAACCTCGTTTGGCGGATTGATACGTTGCAGGTGCCCTGCCGCTATGCTTTCGTCACCCCGGAGTTCTTCGACGTGTTCCGTATCTATGATAAGGACGGCAAGACGGCTTCCTTGAAACGGGCCATCGAGGATAACAACTCCATCGTAATCTCCGCCGACGTGGAGACGATGAATCCCGGCCTTTCCTCGGGCAAAAGGCGTACCGGGGGAATGTGACCGACGAGATCGAGGAGACGATCCGTGGTATCAGCGTCCCCATCCGCCGTCATGAGTACACCAAGGCGGAACCCAACGTCTATAGGGCCCTGCGGCTAAGCCGGATGGAGGAAGGATACTATGAGGGGATGATAGATGCCGTGCGACTCTGCGTACGTGTCCGTCCGGATGTCGATAATGCTGATTTCCCCGCACGCTTCCGCAAGGATATGGCCGAACAGCTTCGGCTAGGCAACCTCTATCTGCTAGACGTACAGCCCTTGTCATATATTCGCAACGGTTATATCCGTTCGATCGGCGTAGAGAACGAGGTGAAAACCCGTGTGGCGGTAGCCTGCTTCCTATTGGCGAATATATTCCTCGGCATCATCGGTACCTTCTGGTTCCGTACGGAATATCGCAAAGGCGAGATGGGGCTTAGGATGGCCTTAGGCTCTACCCGCCGTCAGTTGAACTCGATCATGGTGGGAGAGGGTGTCCTATTGCTGGTCTTGGCGTTCATCCCGTCCTTACTCATCAGCTTCAACATCGCCCATATGGATTTGATAGATACCTATCAGCTTCCGTTCACGTGGCTGCGCTTTGCGATTTGCGGAGGGATTACGTTTGTCTTGATCGTCCTCATGATCATCTGTGGCGTATGGTATCCCGCCCGCTCGACAGCCCGCTTGGAGCCAGCGGAGGCATTGCATTATGAATAAGAGTTAACTTACATATTTCACACATACACACAATTGAAAGCCCGGTCTTGTAGTGATACATGGCCGGGCTGTTTTCGTGCTTGGCAAAAATCCGCGAGTTAAAACGTCATTGACGCATATACCCCATAATGCCCGTCTCCCGCTACCGGGCTGATAGACAGGTTATGTTTCTTCGCGAACGGACGGGTAAAGATATAGGCGCTACCGGCGCCGATAACGGCTCCCGCCACGTCCCACCAATCATGCTTCTTTCCATAGACCCGGCTCCAACCCACGTAGGTAGACACGGCATAAGCCGGAATACCCCATTTCCATCCATAACGCCTTTGGATAAAAGCGGCTCCCGCGAAGGATACGGAGGTATGCATGGATGGGAACGAATGATTATCGCTGAAGTCGGGCCGCTCTTTCTTCACTAGGTATTTCAGCGCATAGGTTACGCCCAATGTCGTAACCCCGGTGAATACGCCTTGTTTCAGCCCTTGCCAGTCTTGGGTTGCCAATACGGTTGCTAGACTCGCCACCGGAGTGATAAACACCAATACGTCTCCCGAGGTCCGTACGGCTTTCCGGCTACCGGTCACCTTCAATTCTTGTCCGTTAACGGACAGGCATAGCATGAGCATTGTAATTGCGAAAAGGATATGTCTCATAGATTTAAAATATAGTTGCTATTTTAGGTATAAAAATGACGAACCCGACGATCGCTGCCGCTATCGCCATCAATAATACAGCTCCCGCCGCCAAGTCTTTCGTTCGCTTGATAGCCTCATTATACTCAGGGGAGACCAAATCTGCTAGGGCCTCGATGGATGAATTGACCGCCTCGGCAGCTAATACCGCCCCGATCACGATCGTTACTGCGATCCATTCCATGCGGGAAAGTCCAAATACCATTCCGGCGATAAGTACGCAAACTGCCGCGAAACAATGGATCCAAGCGTTATGCTCCTTCGTGATCAATAGCTTGATTCCGTTGAAAGCGAATTTAAAGCTTCTGGCTCTCTTTCGAAATGTGAAACCGTCATTCTTCATTTTTATAGCATCTCTTATTGAGGAGGGCAAATATAGGTATTTTTTGCCTTTATCGCATATCCTGACGAACAAACAGGATATTCACCTTTCATATTCCGCAATTCGTCAAGATTATTTGTTGGTTTTTATCTGGAACGATAACTTCGTTGATTAAAAAAGTGCCCGTGATACGAGCATAGATCAAAGTAAAAGAATAAATTTATGGCTTGAAATCAGATATGAAGATAAAATATAACTTTCTAAGTCCGTTGCTAATGGCGATATTGGCGATCTGTTGCCTGTGGATTGTTACGGATGTCGCTTATGGTGTCCGCATGTGGGAACTGGGAGTGGACGCATGGATCGGGCGTATCAAGGCCCTTGCTATTATATTGATCGGCGTTAGCTTATCTTATTTGTTTTTTAATTACTTGGCTAATACTTTTTTAGATAGGAATAAAGAGCGGAGGTCCCGCCCGGTGTTCCGGGAATATCTATGGGTGGTCTTGTTTAATTTAGTCGTGCTCAATATCGGCTTATATATCGTGATCTATTCTATAAATGGAACGACCTATCGGTGGGGAGAGGCGTTAATGATCAATGCGGTAGCTGTGCCGATCTTTCTCCTATACTATTTCTTGATCCGTAATAATATATTAGCCAAACGCTATTCGGAGAAAATCGTCCAATTGGAGAAAATGAAAGTAGATCAATTGGAAACGCAATTGAAGCTGCTGAAGATGCAATACCATCCCCATTTCCTGTTTAATGCCTTGAATACGATCTATTTCTTGATTGATGAGGAAAATGAGGAAGCGATTGAGGCTGTAGAGTTACTTTCGGACTTACTCCGTTATCAATTATATGATATAAATACGAAAGTGACGATCGAAGAGGAGATTGATTATTTGCGAACATATATTCAATTCCAGCGACTTCGTATGACGAAACGCTTACAGTTCGAGGAGTCCTTTGACCCGGAATTGACCGGACAAAAAATACATCCGTTGCTTTTCCTTCCATTATTGGAGAATGCGTTTAAATATGTGGGCGAAGCGTATTGGATACAAGTATCTATGCGGAAAGAGAGGTCAAAGGTCTGCTTTGGAGTAAGCAATACTTTCAATCCGGACTCCTTGGAACAAAGAAAGGGGAAAGGCATTGGGATCGACAATCTGAGAAAACGGTTGGAGCTATTGTACCCGGATAAACATGAGTTACGTATAAAAAAAGACAATACCCGTTTTAGGGTTGAGTTATGTATTGATTTATCAGAATAATATGGAAATAAAGTGTATCATAACGGATGATGAGCCAATCGCCAGAAAAGGACTTCGGCGACACATCGGTAAAATTGATTTTCTGACCATCGTCGGAGAATGTGAGGACGCTATACAACTCAATAATATGCTGAATTCGGTTCAAGCGGATTTGCTTTTTCTGGATATAGAGATGCCGGATATGTCTGGACTGGACTTTTTGGAGAGTGCTCAGAACGCTCCTAAGGTAATTATCACCTCGGCATACGAGCGGTATGCGTTGAGGGGATATGAGTTTGACGTGGTGGACTATTTATTGAAACCAATCTCTTTTTCCCGTTTCCTGAAATCGGTCAATAAAGCACATGCGTTGATGGAATCTACATCGAAAAGCGAGGAGCCTGCTTATATCTTTGTCAAGACGGAGAAGCAACTTAAAAGGCTTTATTTAAAGGAGATTCAATTTATAGAGGGCATGGAGAACTATATTGTTATCCATACCCTCACTTCCAAAGAGATCGTTCATCTCCGGTTGAAGAGTATATTGGAAACGTTGCCGGCACAAATTTTTATGCAAGTGCACCGCTCTTTCATCGTGAATCTTTCTTATGTACAAGCGATAGAAGGAAATCTATTAATCATTGGGGAGCATAAAATACCGGTGTCGCGCCCTTTACGGGAAGAGGTCTATAAATCGATCGTCAATAATCAACTCATTCAAAGATAAGTATCCAAAAACGGACACACTGTTCATTATCGAACACTTTAAATATTTCTATTTGTCGGATTATCAATAGTATATGTTTTTGGCATGCCTTTTGCCTTAGGCAGGATAAAAAAACTTATACTAAGATGAGAAGGATCTATATAGCGATGTGTTGTCTGTGGGCGGGGATTTCGGGAGTATGTGCCCAAGACAATACGAATAAAGTTCGAATAACCCTGCGGCAAGCGATCCAGATCGCACAGCTTCAATCCGTAGACGCTGCCGTGGCGCTCAATGAGTTGCGAACGGCCTATTGGGAATTCCGTACGCATCGGGCGGATCAGTTGCCGGAAGTGATATTTACGGGGACTCTGCCTTCATATAGCAAGCAATACTCGAAGTACCAGCAATCGGATGGTTCTTATACCTATGTGCAAAACAATGCCTTAGGCTTAAATGGAGAGATCTCTATCGCCCAGAACATAGCCTTGACCGGAGGTAAGATCGCCTTGAATACCTCTTTGGATTTTACCCGTCAGCTAGGTAGTGGCGCTTACAACGAGTTTATGAGCGTACCTGTTAGTTTGACATTGACGCAACCGATCTTCGGCGTGAATGACCAAAAATGGAAACGTCGTATCGAGCCTGTTCGTTACCAAGAGGCTAAGGCCGCTTATATGGAGAACGTGGAGAATGTAACGATCGCTACCATCACGAATTACTTCAACTTACTGTTGGCGGAAGATAATCTGGATATCTGTAATCAGAACTTGTTGAACGCCAATAAACTCTATGACATAGCGGTAGCGAAGCGTAAGATCGGGCATATCTCGGAGAGCGAGTTGATGCGTTTGAAACAGTCGGCCTTGCAAGCGAAAGGTAAGCTAACCGAGGCTCAATCCAATTATAACGCGATGATGTTCAAGCTCCGTTCCTTTTTAGGGATGAGCGAGCAAGACGTGATCGAGCCTGTTCTTCCCGAGGCGATAGAAGGGGTCCGTATGGATTATCAGGCGGTATTGGAGAAGGCTCAAGAAAATAACTCGTTCTCAAAGAATATCATGCGCCGTCAGTTGGAAGCGGATTATGATGTGGCGACCGCCAAGGGAAACCGTCGAAGTATTAACCTGTTTGCCTCCGTGGGTTATACCGGTAAGGATATGTCCATGCGAGGAGCTTACAACCCGTTGAAAGATAACCAGATCGTAGAGGTCGGGCTTTCTATTCCTATCTTGGACTGGGGAAAACGGAAGGGAAAGGTAAAAGTAGCCGAATCGAATCGGGATGTCGTACTTTCCAAGATCCGTCAGGAGCAAATGGATTTTAATCAAGATATCTTCCTCTTGGTGGAGAATTTCAATAATCAAGCCGCTCAATTGGAGATAGCCGCCGAGGTGGACACGTTGGCGGAAAAGCGCTACAAGACCTCGATCGAGACTTTCATGATCGGAAAGATCGATATCCTAGACTTGAATGACGCCCAGAGTTCGAAGGATGACGCGAAGCAAAAGCATATCCAAGAACTGTATTATTACTGGCGTTATTTTTATAACATCCGTAGTATAACATTGTATGATTTCTTGAATAATCGTACATTAGATGCCGATTTCGAGGAAATCGTGAAACGATAAATTGATTATATGATACTGATAATAGATGATGATGCGGCTGTTCGTTCCTCGCTTACATTCCTGCTAAAACGTGCGGGTTTCCGGCCGGAG
>ERZ779649.1605-NODE-1605-length-12397-cov-12.665532_pt1 | contig 12397 bp, 5 predicted proteins | sample MGYA00511882_ERZ779649 | MGnify/ENA primary metagenome ERZ779649 (study PRJEB29588, sample SAMEA2157793) | human gut metagenome | biome: human gut; feature: human-associated habitat; material: faeces | place: Denmark | collected 2008/2010 ... | reverse complement strand
GAGTTCTGCTGTCTGATACAAGAGGATAAATTGAATTGATAGAACTCACCTTAAAATATCTTAATACCATGAAGCAAAGCATATACATATTATTCTTGTCCTTTATCGCATGGGGATGTAGCTATGATGATTCCCTACTGACGGAAAGAGTAGATAATTTGGAAAACAGAATGGCTGCACTTGAACGTGTGTGCCAAACTGTCAATGAAAACATAGAAGGTTTACAAACAGTAATAGATATAGTAGAATCTAATGCATACATCACTGGCATCACGCCAATAGAAGGGGAAAAAAGGAGAGGTCGAATTGGCTATACGCTGACTTTCAGTAGTGGTGAAAGCATTCATATCTACGATGGAACAGATGGTAAAGACGGGCATACACCAATCATTGGTGTAGAAAAAGATACGGATGGTGTACTTTACTGGACATTAGATGGAGAATGGTTGTTGAATGATGGAAAGAAAGTGGCTGCCACCGTTGTGGGCGAACAGGGTGAAAAAGGCGAACAGGGTGAAAAAGGCGAACAAGGTGAAAAAGGCGAACAAGGTGAAAAAGGCGAACAAGGTGAAAAAGGCGAACAGGGTGAAAAAGGCGAACAAGGTGAAAAAGGTGAGCAGGGTGAGAAAGGTGAGCAGGGTGAGAAAGGGGTTTCAGGGCAAAATGGAATAACTCCCAAACTGAAAATTGAAATCAATGCAGATAAAGGAAATATCCCTTACTGGTATGTCTCTTATGACAACGGAGAGAATTGGACAGAGCTTTACAGGGCCACAGGAAATGATGGGAACAATGGAACTGACGGTGAAGATGGAACTGACGGCGACACCTTGTTCAAAAAAATAGAGTTGGCAGAAGACGGAAACAGCATCATCCTTACGCTGAACGATACCAGCCAAACTACATACACCATTCCGGTGGCAAGCAATACCATTGCCGCTATCACGTTTGTACCCGAGTATAATGATGGCAAGGCATCCATCACAAGCACAAACGGAGAATGTTACATCATTGAAGCCGACTTCAAGCTGCTTCCTGCCGGTCGGGCATCCCAACTGGTTGCAGATTGGACAAACGGAACAATCAAGATTACAGCCGACTATACCAAAGCAAAAAATCGTCCGACAAACACCCGGGCAGTTGAACTGTCTGAAATGAAGGTACTATCCGTGGTGGCACAGCAAGACAACAACGATGTAGTGAGCATACGATTGGGACTTCCGCAAACAGTGACAGTCCAAAATGAAGAAATCTTCTTTTCTGTGTCTATTAACGGTACCACCTCCACCGCTTATATCCCCATTATATCCGACAAACTGGATGCAGCCTATTACCCCGATGCCAATGCTCCGGCCGCTGAGAAAGACGGGCTGATGTATGTATGGGGCGATGAGTTCAACAAGGAAGGCAAGCCCGACAGTCAATTGTGGGAGTATGAAATAGGCTTTATCAGAGGCAACGAGAAACAGTATTATCAGGAAGACAATGCCAATGTAACAGGCGGACGTCTCCTTATTAGCGGACGTGAAGAACGTGTTAAGAACATCAACTATGATGCCTCCTCTGGCGACTACCGCAAGAATACGGAATACAGCGAGATTACTTCTGCCAGTATCAACGGCAAGGGCAAACGTCTCTTCCTCTATGGAAGAACCGAAGTGCGTGCACGCATCACCAAGAAAAACGGTGCTTTCCCTGCCATCTGGACATGCGGCATCAATAGAGACTGGCCGCAGAACGGCGAGATAGACATCATGGAGTTTTATTGGAATAAAGGAGCAAGTAAGTATGTATTCACTTCTAATTTTTGTGTAGGTGGAAATCAAACTGGAAATGATGGTTATTGGGCGCAAAATTGGAAAAGTTTCTTCACTGACTATACCTATTATACAGCAAAAGATGAAGACTGGATAAATAAGTTCCACATCTATCGCATGGACTGGAACGAAGAGACCATCAAACTATATGTAGATGATGAGTTCAAGAATGAACTGGATGTAAACAATTTCAAGAATTGGGATGGTACCATCTGCTTTCATAATCCGCAGTACATGATGCTCAATCTGGCAATCAAGGACAATGGCGAAGGTACTATTGATGTGGAGGGGCAGCAGTTTGAAGTGGATTATTTCCGCATTTACCAAAAATATAAAGACCTGACACCGCCCACTGCGCCTCAGAATCTGACCGCTGTCCCGAACTCTCATAGTGTCCGCCTTTCTTGGGAACCCTCGGAAGATGAACATTTCTACCGATACGACATCTACTGCAACGGGCTGGACGATGGGTATTGGGTAGGTTCTACTTCCGAATCTACGGGAGGAGACGGTTCAACAGTCAATGAAACTTCATTCACTGTTACCCAGACACAGCCAGGTAATATACAAACTCAACGTCTTCAGCCCGATACCGAGTACACCTTCTTGGTTAGGGCTTTGGATTATAATGGTAACTATTCCGAACCTACAAGCATAACTGTACGTACTGGAACGAATACACCACCCGAACCAGGTAGCTCGTATCGCATTGTGAGCTATCATAGTGGGAAAGTTCTTGTTCCCGGAATATATACGGACAGTAAAGGAAACGAAACAGATTGCATCATCCAAAAGACTTTTACAGGAGCAGAAAATGAAGTATGGGAAATATTGAAAAGTACGCTTTCCGGACATGCAGAACATTACATTTTCAAAAATAAGAAAGACGAGAGTCTCTTATATTATGAATGGGTGACTGATAAGTCACAGGCCACCAATGGTAATCTATGTATTGCCGAAAAGCAGGCAGAGGCTGATGGAAACTGGCAGCCGGAGCGTGGACATTGGATATTGGTTTCCCCACAAGATGAGAAATACCAAGGGTTATATATGATTAAGAATGAATTTGGTGGCGAACGCTATTTGGACGTAAATAGTGCTTCTACTGCAGAAAACATGAAGATAATCTTTTGGGAAGGTAATCCTTCTCAGCCAGCCAATAACAGATTGTGGTATTTTGAGAAAGTGGCAGAATAATATTCAATAGGTTGTTTATATAAAGTGCAGAGAAATAATTCCATTAATAAAGATTGTAATCTCACCGATTGGAATTAATAGAATTGTTACGATTTGCATCATGTGGCTGAACATGTAATAGAGACAGAGAAATATACAATATGTCTGTTGTCTGAACATTCGGTACCATGTTAGGCATATTCCCATTCTGCGCTGGAAGTATTTTCTGCAAGGGATGGGAATAATGCCTTTATAGATATAGACCTTTTTTATATTATGGCTTAAAACTTAAAGAAATAATTTTTAAATTGTTTGATTTTTAATTATTTATAATGAAGAAAAATATTTCATGTGCATTGGTTTTCACATTCTTGCTCTCCTTGACAGGATGTGGAACACAGCAGGCGAAAGTGGGTGACAACTATTATTTGGATTCGGAAAACGGACAAGACACGAATGACGGTCTTTCTCCCGACCAAGCCTGGAAAACCTTCGACAAGGTGAAGAATTCTATTTTTAAGGCAGGAGATAGCATTCTGCTTCGCCGAGAGAGCATTTACAACGGAGTAATGGAAATTTCTGCCCATGGAAAACCTGATGCCCGCATTGTAATAGGTGCTTATGGATTGGGAAATGCTCCTCGCATCATTGCACCGGATTCATCCATGTATGCCGTTCTTATCAAAAATTCCGATTATCTGACTCTTAGAGATTTGGACATTACAAACAAAGGCAAAGAACGTTTGGCTGGAAGAGCCGGCGTTAAAGTATTGTGTGAGGAATATGGCGTGTCACACCACATTGTATTAGATGCGTTGAACATCCATGATGTGAATGGAACATTGGCTAAACACAGTGGTGAAGGATGTGGTATCTTGGTAGAGACTCGTTGGAAAGAACGACCGTCAGCATTCGACAGCCTGACCATAGAGAACTGTATTATTCGCCGCTGTGAGCGCAATGGCATTACATGGAGTTCCGGTTGGGATAGGAGAAAATGGTTTCCGAATACACATACCATGATATGCAAAAACCTGATAGAAGAAGTTCCGGGAGATGGCATCGTGCCTATCGGTTGTGACGGTGCCTTGGTGGAATATAACTTGATGCGCAACTGCACAGACCTACTTCCCGAAAAAGATGCAGCAGCAGGTATTTGGCCTTGGAGCAGTGACAACACCTTGATTCAGTACAATGAAGTCAGCCATCATAAGGCTTCTTGGGATGGACAAGGGTTTGATTCGGACTTTAATTGTAGCAATACAACCATACAATATAACTACAGCCACGATAATGAAGGAGGATTCATACTCATCTGCTGTCCAGGTCCCAGCGAATGTGACACGACAGGCATTGTAGGCAATAGAGGGACTATCGTGCAATACAATATTAGCATTAATGACGGTTTGCGTACTCGTAAGACACATATCGGCATGTATTCTCCCATTATTCATATTGGCGGAACAGCTACCGATACGCGGGTCAATAACAATATCCTGCATGCCAATACACGTCCAAACAAACAGGTAGATTGTAGTATGATAACCTCTGATTCATGGGGCGGATACTCCTATCAAACACTTTTTAAAGAGAATGTCTTCTACTCATCAGATGCTTCTGCTTTCCGTTTCAGCCACTCCACGGAAGACTCTTTTGAAGGCAATTATTATTTGGGTACTTTCTCTGGTATGCCTGATGATAAAACAGGAAAGACCATATCTCCCTTTTATGAACAATTGCTAAAGAAAGACTCCCGAGGCTTTCAGGCACTCGTTCCCTTTATGAAGAAGGTGGAAATAGCCAATGGTGAAGCGGAGGTAACGGTAGTGGATAAACAGGCCATTGAACACTTTTTTAATGAGATGAGGAAATAATAAAACTGAATATCATGAGAATTTGACAGCCCTGAGTTTTTAATAGGGTACTATAAAAAGGCGAAGATTAGGATATTAGTAATGTATCTTTGGCTTTAATTATTGGGTGATTAACGTTTGGTTATAGAATAGGACTTAATGAAATCCGTATGTTCTCCTATTAGGGAATTTTGAACTCAACATTTCAATTCATGCTTTCAGTAGATGGCAGATATTTATTGTTATTATCTATTTTATTTGAATATATAATGAGACGAAAAATTAAGTTAAGTATAGTGTTTGTTTTGGTATCGGTGATGGCGTTTTCACAAAATGCAATCTCATACAACTTTGATGACGGTGCATTAAACTGGAGTGTAAAAAAAGGAAAGGCAGAAGTCATGGAACAAGGAGCGTATAAGTATAGAGCTTTGAGGATGGCTCCGAATACTTCTATTGCCTTTGAGTTGCCTTTAGTGCCCGCCTCCTCTTATAAACTGGTGGCATGGATGCGCACCGAAAGTGGCGCAGACAATATGTCTATGCAGATAACTAATCTGGGAAGAAACAATATCAGCTTGACGAACGCCTTTGCAACGTGGACAAGATTCGAGCGCACATTCAATGTGTCGGATAACCAGACGAAAGGAACACTGGAGTTTATATTTGGAAACTCACAGGGAAATACATTTGTCTGGGTTGATGAAATAAGCATACAGCGTATAGGCGACTATAAGGAAATGGTCTACGATGGAATCCCGAAAGCACCTGTACGAGAGGTAAAAACTGATTTGGAATTGGAAATGCAGCCCAATGAAAAAATAGCCTGGATGTTAGACGATAAATTGGGGATGTTTGTTCATTGGGGACTCTATGCCGGTCCGGCTAAAGGGGAATGGTATATGGAAAACAGTGGAGTACAGCCGGAAGAGTATCGTAAACTGGCCTATCCAGAGTCGGGCGAACAGTATTTTGATGCGAAAGATTTTGATGCTACCCAATGGACGGACTTGGCAAAAAAGATGGGCGCACGGTATATGTGCATGACAACACAACACCATGATGGGTACGCTTTATTCGAAAGCCAATATATGAACGCATTTACTTCCAAACAGACGCATAACCGTGATTTCGTGAAAGAGTATGTGGATGCTTGCCGTCAAGCCGGACTGAAAGTAGGCCTTTATAAGACATTGATAAATTGGCGTTTCCCAGGATATTATGATGTGACGGGAACGGATTGTAAACCCAACAAATTCGGATATACGACCGATGCTTCGCATAAGGAGAACGCCCGGCTGATGAAAGAGGAACTTTATTGCCAGACAAAAGAACTGATGACTAAATACGGTAAAATAGATTTGCTGTTTTGGGATGGCGGTTGGCTGGGACAGCAAGGAACAGATGCCTCTGGAGCTTATTTTTGGGAATCCGGGAAATATATGAATAAGGATAATCCGTGGCCGGTGAATCCTTATTTCCGTGATGTAGAAGAGAGCACTGGCAAGGAGTTGGGACTGATGGGTATAGTGCGTAAGTATCAGCCAGACATCGTGACCAATATACGTTCGGGATGGATAGGTGACTATACAAATGAGGAAGGCGGTGGTGCTGTAAAAGGAGAGATACGCAAAGAAGTGGTAGAGAAGTGTTTTACTCTGGCTCCTGGATGGGGATATACAAAGGTGATGGAGAATCCGTCAAGAATAATGTCATTACGGGATATCAAGCGCATCTTTGCCGATTGCATGGTTCGTAACATGTGTTGCTTAATCAATGTAGGACCGGATTGTCATGGTAATGTGCCGCAGCCTGTAGCGCAACGTTTGACAGAATTTGGAAGTTGGGTGAACGCAGCCAATGAAGCCATATTCGGAACGCGTGGTGGACCGTGGCAACCGGTTGACGGAGAGTATGGATTCTGTTATAAGGATAATGTCATTTACATCTACTTCCTGGGAGGATATGCTTCCGACTCCTTTGTCATGTCACCTGTCAATTCCGGCATGAAGGTTGTTAAAGCATATAATGTTCTTACGAAGGAGAAAATTGAGACAGACCAGAACGGAAAGAAGGTTACGCTAAAAAAAATAAAACCTATCCTGGATGATTTAACAATAATTGCTGTCGTCCTTAATAAAAATATAAGATAATCGTAATTTGAATCAATGAAATTGACAGAAAGTATAGAAATTTAATCTTTTACGGATTATCCCCCTTTTATGAGGAAAAATACTTCATGTTAGATTGCAGAATTGCGTATGTTTGAGGGAAAATGAGATGCATGAAGATTTATTATTATAAGAAGGATTAGTTTTCAATAGCTATTATTAAATAGAAGATGGAGGGTATTTCTTAATGAACGGGATTTGTCCTCCTTTTTATTATTAAAAGAAGAACATGAAACAGTTATTTATTTTTTTATTATGTATGTTGGGTATTGTTTGCCATTTGAAGGCATCTTCTTCCCTACGCCGAGTGGAAAATCTTAATCGTGGGTGGAGATTCGCACTTGATGATTACGAACAAGCGTCAAAACCAACTTTCAATGATAAAGATTGGGAAATGGTAGGCCTGCCTCACTCTTTTAGTATTCCATATTTTATGTCGAAAGACTTTTATGTAGGATATGGATGGTATCGTAAACAACTGAATTTCAACAAAGAAGAAATAGGAAAAGCTATATTCTTGGAATTTGATGGAATTTTTCAAGAAGCGGAGGTTTTCGTCAATGGAAAGTTGGTTGGAACCCATGTGGGAGGTTATACAGGTTTCTCCGTAGATATATCGAATACTGTAAAAGCAGGACAGAATCTGATAGCTGTCCGGGTGAACAATTTATGGAAACCGAATGTCGCTCCGCGTGCAGGCGAACATGTATTCAGTGGGGGGATTTATAGGAATGTCCGGTTGGTTGTGAAATCACCGGTACATATTGACTGGTACGGCACGTTTGTGACAACACCGGATCTGGAGAGAAATCAAGGAACGTCTTCATCGGTGAAGGTAGAAACCGATATTTACAACCATTCTGGGGAGAATGGTACTTACCGGTTACTGACACAAGTGATAGCACCTGACGGTAAAGTTGTCACTTCCGTAGAGACAGAGGAAGTTGTCAAGGTTGGTAGCAGTAAGAAATTCTCACAGAGAACAGAAGCATTGGTGAATCCGTTGTTATGGTGTCCGTCTGCTCCTGCCTTATATAAGGTGGCCAGTAAACTCTATCAAGGAAAACAATTGATTGATGAATATGAGACAACCTTCGGTTTCCGCTGGTTTGAATGGACAGCCGACAAAGGTTTCTTCTTGAATGGACAGCATCACTACTTCCATGGTGTAAACGTACATCAGGATCAAGCCGGATGGGGTGATGCAGTGACCGAAGCTGCCATGCAACGAGATGTGGCAATGATGAAAGAAGCGGGCTTCGACCTTATTCGTGGTTCGCACTATCCACACGCACCTGCTTTCTCGAAGGCTTGTGACGAACAGGGCATGCTTTTCTGGTCTGAAGCTCCTTTTTGGGGAATAGGAGGATTCAAGCCTGACGGCTACTGGAATTCCAGTGCTTATCCGGTGAATCAGGCAGATGAATCTGATTTTGAAACGAGTGCCTTGCAGCAACTGGAGGAGATGATACGTATTCACCGCAATCATCCTTCCATCGTAGTGTGGAGCATGTGTAACGAAGCGTTTTTTTCCACACCTGAAGTTATGTCTGGCGTGCGTCGTTTACTTAAACGAATGGTAGCACTCACCCATCGTTTGGATCCCACGCGTCCTGCCGCCATTGGTGGCGCACAGCGTCCGTTAGGTGGGGAACGTATAGACAAAATAGGTGATGTGGCAGGATATAACGGTGACGGGGCTACGCAACCGGATTTCCAATCGCCAGGTATCCCCTCCATGGTATCTGAATATGGCAGCACCACAGCCGAACGCCCGGGAGAATACACCCCCGGATGGGGCGACTTGAAAAAGGATGAGGGTTGGAAAGGACGCACATGGCGTAGCGGGCAGGCCATTTGGTGCGGCTTTGACCATGGAAGTATTGCCGGAAGTGCATTAGGCAAGATGGGAATCGTGGACTATTTCCGCCTGCCAAAACAATCGTGGTATTGGTATCGGAACGAATACCGGCAAGTAGCACCTCCGGAATGGGCTACGGAGGGTACACCGGCTAAATTGCAACTGGAGGCGACCCGGACAGAAGGTATCCGGACAGATGGTACGGATGATGTGTTGCTCACAGTCTGTGTGCTTGATGCTTCGGGACAACGACTGAGCAATTCACCAGCCGTGAAGATGACGCTTCTGTCCGGACCAGGAGAGTTTCCCACAGGTCGCAGTATCTTGTTCGAACCTGATAACGACATACGTATTCAGGATGGGTTGGCTGCCATTGCTTTCCGTTCTTATTATGCAGGTACCGCAGTCATCGAGGCCACTTCGTTTGGACTGGAACCGGCACGCATCTCACTTTCATTTATTGGAGAAGAGGTTTATTGTAAGGGCGTGACACCCGAAACAGAAGAACGTCCCTACAAACGGCATATCCGGCAGAATACAGGTGAAGAATTGCTGACATTCGGTCCGAATAATCCCACTTTTGCCAGTAGCCAGATCGAAGGATACGGCGCGGGTATGGCTGCCGACCGTGACCCCAAGACCAGCTGGCGGGCTGCAATAGGAGATACAACACCCTATTGGTTGCTTGACACAGAGAAGAACCTGTCGCTGCGCAAGCTGGATTTCTGTTTTCCAAAGAAAGACGTTTATCGCTATGTGATAGAGATTTCGGAAGACAATAGGCGATGGGAAACGTTATTGAGCAAAAGTAAAGCTTCGGCTCAAGAGCAAAAAATAACCCAGGTGTTTACAGACCAGGAGGCGCCGACAGGCCGTTTCATTCGTATTCGTTTTATGGAAGGTTCTCCAGCCGCTGTATCGGAAGTGGAGGTGCAGGGTATAATGCAGGAGTAAGATTTCAGTAATTCTATTTTTATTAAATTTATACAGTAGTATGGATAAGATGTATTATATGAAAAGCGTATTTTTCTTTTTATTGGCAGTTAATTTTCTGCCTTTCCTTCGTGCAGAACAACCGTCTATGAAACTATGGTATACACAGCCAGCCGAACACTGGATGACATCCGCACTGCCCCTCGGGAACGGTGAATTAGGAGGTCTGTTTTTCGGAGGTATAGCGTGCGAACGGCTGCAATTCAACGAGAAGACACTTTGGACTGGTAGCTCCAAAGAGCGTGGCGCCTACCAGAGTTTTGGAGATTTATATATTGATTTTGAAGGGCATCATGGAAAGACAACCGCTTATTACCGGGAACTATGCTTGGATGATGCTATCGGGACTGTTACTTACGAAGTAGAGGGAGTAAAGTATCGGAGAGAATATTTTGCCAGCTATCCGGATGGCATAATTGTCATACGACTCACCACACCAGGGAAAAAGGGGTGCTTGAATTTGTCTGTCCGTCTGGAAGATGCCCATACGGGACACTTGTCGGTTTATAAAAACGTATTAGAAATAGAAGGTAAGCTGGATTTATTGTCATACGACGCACAAGTAAAAGTATTGAATGAAAAAGGGAAATTATCCACCACGGCAAACCGCATCGTTGTCAACGATGCAGATGCTGTAACTTTATTGCTTGCTGCCGATACGAATTTCAATCTTTCTTCCATAGATTATTTAGGTGTATCCGCCGAACATTTGCATAGGCTACTCCATACCCGTCTTGATAAGGCATCCCGAAAAAAATATGATGAGTTGAGACGTGCTCATGTGGAAGACTATCAATCACTTTTTGGCAGAGTAGAGCTGGACTTGCAGGCGGACATGTCAGAATATCCTACAGACGAACTGGTACGTAACCATAAAGAGAGCCGATATCTGGATATGCTCTATTTCCAATATGGCCGTTATCTGATGCTTGGCTCATCCAGAGGAATGAATTTACCCAATAATCTACAAGGTATATGGAACGCCGATAATACCCCTCCTTGGGAATGTGACATTCATAGCAATATCAATATCCAGATGAACTATTGGCTGACAGAATCGACGAACCTGCCGGAATGCCATCTGCCTTTTCTTGAATACATTGCCACGGAAGCGGTCGGAAAAACAGAGGGAAGCTGGCAGCAAATAGCAAAAGCGGAAGGATTGAGAGGCTGGGCAATCAAAACACAAAATAATATATTCGGGTATTCCGACTGGAATATTAACCGTCCTGCCAATGCATGGTATTGTATGCATCTGTGGCAGCATTTCGTTTACGGCAATGATTTGGACTATTTGTCAAGGACAGCTTTTCCTGTCATGAAGAGTGCTTGCGAATATTGGTTCGACAGATTGAAGCAGGATAATAACGGCAGACTGATTGCTCCTGACGAATGGTCTCCCGAACAGGGACCTTGGGAAGATGGGGTGGCGTATGCACAACAACTGATTTGGCAACTTTTCAGTGAGACCATGCAAGCTGTGGAGATATTGAAGAAAGCGAATCTAAATATTGAAGATACGTTTGTTTCAGAGTTGTCAGAGAAGTTTCGAAAATTGGATAATGGTTTGACTATAGGTTCATGGGGACAAATAAAAGAATGGAAAGAAGATAGTGAGAAGCTGGATTTCAGAGGTAATGACCATCGCCATCTTTCGCAATTGATAGCTTTGTATCCGGGTAATCAGATTTCCTATCATCGTGATTCATTATTTGCCGATGCCGCAAAAAAGACGCTTCAGTCCCGTGGAGATATGGGGACAGGATGGAGCCGTGCCTGGAAAATTGCGTGTTGGGCACGTCTTTTTGATGGTGAGCATGCGTATCGTTTGCTTAAATCCGCACTTAGCCTTTCAACCTTAACAGTTATCAGTATGGATAATTCCAAAGGTGGTGTGTATGAGAACTTGTTTGACTCGCATCCGCCATTCCAGATTGATGGTAATTTTGGCGCTACTGCGGGAATTACTGAAATGCTTGTACAGAGTCATCAAGGTTTCATACATTTGTTGCCGGCTTTGCCTTCTGCCTGGACTGACGGAAGAGTGAAAGGTCTACGGACGGCAGGAGGTTTTATTCTTGATATAAAGTGGAATAACGGGCATCTCTGGGAATGCTCTGTTTTTTCGGGCGTAGGGGCTGAGTGCAAGTTACATGTGGAGAGAGGAAAACATTCTATAAAGGTAACAAACAGTCATGGCAAGAACATAGAAATTGCTTACATAAATGATGCTATGATATCTTTTCCTACGATAAAAGGAGAGAATTATATTATAAACTTACAGCAAAAATAGTACTCATTTTGGTTTTTATCGATGATTTGAAAGAGTGATTGTTGATATTATTTGTAGATATGCAATTGCAAATTTATAATGCGACCATTTTCTGTGGATGATTAAAATAAAGTCTTTTCCTCTCATTCTCCATTTGAAGATAGCCGGCGGATACGTTCTGCTGCTAGCATTGCTCTGCGCTGTGGTTTTTCTTGTCCGGCTGGAGCATGGAAAGATGGAGGAACTGGATTCCA
>ERZ779649.1581-NODE-1581-length-12543-cov-7.456358_pt1 | contig 12543 bp, 9 predicted proteins | sample MGYA00511882_ERZ779649 | MGnify/ENA primary metagenome ERZ779649 (study PRJEB29588, sample SAMEA2157793) | human gut metagenome | biome: human gut; feature: human-associated habitat; material: faeces | place: Denmark | collected 2008/2010 ... | reverse complement strand
TTGAGGACTACGATTATTTGAAAAAATACGGAGATACTATGTATGAACCAGTGGACGGAGCCACGACCAAAGATGCAGAAGGAGAAATTTTGCAAGGTTATACCGAACAGTCAAATGTTAATGTTGTGCGCGAAATGGTCGATATGATTACTATAACCCGTGCTTATGAAGCAAGTCAGAAAGTGATTCACTCATACGATTCGATGTTAGACAAATCGGTTAATCAGGTAGGAGCACTTAAGTAATAGTTTATTTGGAGGTGGCAGCTGATGATGCGTTCTTTATGGACTGCAGCCAGTGGAATGATTGGCGAGCAGAGCAATCTTGACGTGATTGCAAACAATTTATCAAATATTAATACAACCGGATACAAGACTCAGAAAGCAAATTTTAAATCACTGATTTATCAGAATTTGCAGGCAAAGTCAACGACAACGACCGGAGAACCAAAGCCGGTAGGAGCACAGGTTGGACTTGGTGTCCGTGTTGGCTCAATTTCTTCTGATTTTACACAGGGAGCCTTAAATGCTTCAAATGGCGCATTTGATTACGCCATTCAGGGCGAGGGATTTTTCCGTGTACAGTTAGCAGACGGAAGTATTGCTTATACGAGAAATGGTCATTTTAATATGTCCATTCAGGGCGACAGCATTGCCCTAACAGACAGTGAGGGAAATCCGGTACTCGATGTAAACGGAAATGCAATTACTGTTCCGAATACATACCGTTCCAGTAAAATTGGCGTTGACCAGTTTGGTAATTTGACTTATCCGGATGCGAATAACAACCAGCAGAATATCGGAATTCAGATTGGGCTGGCATATTTTCCGAATGCCGGTGGGCTTGAGAAAACATCAAACTCGAATTATCTGCAGTCGGAAGCGTCAGGAGCGCCTACGGTTTATACGGCAACAGAATTAAAATCGAAAATTGTATCCGGCTACTTGGAGAGCTCAAACGTACAGGCAGCCGATGAAATGGTAAATATGATTATCGCACAGCGTGCCTATCAGTTGAACTCCAAGGCAATCACGACATCGGATGAGATGCTGGAGATGGCGAACAACCTGAAACGATAAGCAGATGATAAGCGAACGGTAAGCGGATGATAAGCGGAATGGAGCGTAAAGTATGAGTTTTTCGATAGACGGTATTTCGTCATTAGTCAGCAATGCACAGAACAGCGCAGCCGCAGGCAGCGCGTCGGCACTGAAGAATTCGATCAGTAGTGTGTCCTCCGGCTCGAGCGAGGAAGAACTGCTCTCGGTCTGCAAGGATTTTGAGTCCTACTTTGTGGAAGAGGTATTAAAGGAAGTAAAGGAGAATCTCATTTCGGATGATGACGAGGATAAGGATTCTTCTCTCAGTACGCTGACAGATTTTCACATGGACAGCACGATCGAACTGGTGGCAGATGAGATTGTGGATCAGGTGGGAGAAAATTATACGCAGCAGCTTTATGAGCAGATGAAGCGCAATTATAATATATAATAATAATTGATAATAAAAAGCCGGTTCGGCATGCTTGCATGTGGTTACCGGCTTTTTTAGTGCAAACTTAGTAATTGCAGATACGCATGCTCTAGGGTATAATATTAAAAAAATAAAACTATTCAGAGTCACAATAAAAACACACAGATACGGAGAAGTTCAATTGGAAACCGAAACAGTCACAGGATACGTTGATCATATAATATACAGAAATGCAGAAAACGGGTATACGGTACTTGTTCTTGTAGTGAACGAGGAGGAGCTCACATGTGTGGGTACTTTTTCGGACATTGCTGAGGGTGAAAATATAGAGGCTCACGGTGAGTATACAGAGCATGCCACCTATGGCAGACAGTTTAAGGTAGTAAGCTTTGAAGAGAAAGAGCCGGAGGATGAGATGGCTATTGAGAGGTATCTGGGCTCAGGAGCCATACATGGTATAGGACTTGCGCTCGCAGCACGTATTGTCAGGCGATTCAAGAAGGATACCTTCCGCATCATAGAGGAAGAGCCGGAGAGGCTTGCTGAGGTAAAGGGCATTAGCCAGAGAAAGGCTATGGAGATTGCGGACCAGGTCAATGCAAAAAGAGACTTAAGGGAAGCCATGATTTTTTTGCAGCAGTACGGCATCAATATGAATCTGGCTGTGAAGATATATAATAAGTATGGCGGAGAGATATACAGCGTGCTCAAGGAAAATCCATACCGCATGGCGGATGATATCGACGGAGTTGGTTTTAAAACTGCAGATGAGATAGCGGCGCGGGTTGGCATCAAGACTGATTCTGATTTTAGAATAAAAAGCGGTATACAGTATGTTTTGCAGCAGGCTGCCATGGACGGACACACATATCTGCCGATGGAGGAGCTTACGAGGCGTGCTGTATATCTGCTCGGAGTGGAAAGCTCGCAGGTTGAGGCACATTACATGAATCTGGCCATGGACAGGAAGATTGTCATGCAGTTAAAGGATGATATAACCCAGATTTATGCTAACACCTTTTATTATATGGAGGCAAACACGGCAGCCATGCTAAAGCAGCTTGATGTGACGTATGATGTGCCGGATATCGAGATAGAGGCTGCAATCAGAAATATAGAGAAAAAGACAGAGATGGAGCTCGATGAGCACCAGGCTGAGGCGGTGAAGGAAGCAGTCAGAAATGGCCTTTTAGTCATTACCGGAGGACCCGGAACAGGAAAAACCACCACTATCAATACTATTATCAAGTATTTTGAGCTGGAGGGCATGGATATTTTTCTGGCTGCACCGACAGGCCGGGCGGCAAAACGCATGAGTGAGACGACAGGCTACGAGGCACGCACAATCCACCGTATGCTTGAGTTAAACGGCGGCATGGACACAGGAAGCACAGCTGGCTTTGAGAGAAATGAAAGGAATCCGCTCGAGACGGATGTAATCATCATAGATGAGATGTCGATGGTTGATATATCACTCATGTACTCATTGCTAAAGGCGGTTGTGGCAGGTACGAGACTCATACTTGTAGGAGATGTGAACCAGCTTCCGAGCGTGGGACCGGGCAGCGTGCTAAAGGATATTATTGATTCAGGTGCCTTCCACACGGTAAAGCTTACAAAGATTTTTCGTCAGGCGAGCACGAGCGATATTATAGTAAACGCCCACAAGATAAATAATGGAGAAGAGGTATCGTTAGATAATAAGAGCATGGATTTCTTTTTTCTAAAGAGATATGATGCCGACAAGATAATAAATGTTACATTACAGCTGATAAAGCAGAAGCTTCCTAAGTTTGTAAATGCTACAGAGTATGATATACAGGTGCTTACGCCTATGAGAAAGGGACTCCTTGGAGTGGAACGTCTAAACGGTATATTGCAGGCGTATATGAATCCGGCAGACAAGAGCAAGCGCGAAAAAGAATACAGGGGCACGATTTTCCGCGAGGGCGACAAGGTGATGCAGATAAAGAACAACTATCAGATAGAGTGGGAAATCAGGACAAAATTCGGACTTTGTGTGGATAAGGGCATGGGAATCTTCAATGGAGATACAGGTATCATTGAGGAAATCAACGATTTTGCCGAGACCATGACCATATCATTTGACGAGGGCAGAAAGGTGGAGTATCCGTTTAAGCTTTTGGAGGAGCTTGAACTTGCATACGCGGTTACTATACACAAGTCGCAGGGAAGTGAGTACCCGGCGGTCGTTATACCTCTTTTGAGCGGCCCGAGAATGCTTATGAACAGAAATTTGCTTTATACGGCGGTTACAAGAGCAAAGAAATGTGTTACCATAGTGGGTGACGAACAGACATTTTATGAGATGATACAAAACAACTCACAGCAGAGACGCTATAGTGGGCTTAGAGACAGAATAGTGGAGGAGACTATCTGATGAAAATAAGAAAACTTACAAATGAAGAGATAAAAGGGGCATGTGCCTTTGCGGTAAGTATATACAATATCGCAATCAGAGGCTGCTTTCGGACACAGGACAGTCATCGATATTTTGATGAATATATGGATGCAGACAGGCTGACGGACGAGGAAAGGACCGGTGTTCTTGTAGTATTTGGTGCGTTTGATAGCAATGTGCTGTGCGGAGTGTGTGGCATGACAAACGAGGGGCATATCACCATGCTGTATGTGCATCCACAGTATTTAAGACGTGGAATTGGCAAAAAGCTTCTGGAGAGAGTCAGGATATATGCGCGCATGCAGCTTAAGCTCATGCAGGTGTCTGTAAATGCAATGCCGGCATACATGGCAGACTATTTCAGGCGTGTGGGCTTTAAGAGTGCATATCAGGGAGGTTTTTGCAATGGACAAGGCGATATGTACGTTCCTATGACAGCAAAAAGTATATATCAGGTGGAGTATACACCGCGACATATAGCTGATAAGACTTTTATTGCAATTTCAGTTGGCTTCACATGTCTTGTATTTGTCTCAGGCGTGATATATGCGGTATGCGCGGGACTTACTCCGTAACGCTAAGATGCAGTTTTAATGGGCTGCAATAGTTGCCGGTCATACTTTGGTGTGAACAGTAACTAATATTGTATACATAAATATGCATATTTATGTAACAAAAAACAGTTGAAAAATCGGCTGTATTATGATACACTTTTTACAATTTAAGCAGATATACTATGCAATTACACTTTATAAGAAAAAGAGACGCCCTCTTTTTTTTTGCGCAGACGTAAGGTTAGTTGCAGCTAAGAAGCTTATGGTTACAAAGTATAATACGAAAGGGCAGGGTAAAGATGAAAGCATTTTTAATTCTTGAAGATGGTAATGTATTTACCGGAACCAGCATTGGTTCAACAAGGGAAGTCATTAGTGAGATAGTATTTAATACATCAATGACAGGATATCTGGAGGTACTTACAGATCCTTCCTATGCAGGACAGGCTGTTGTAATGACTTATCCACTTATCGGAAATTATGGAATCACACCGGATATGGAGTCAGAAAGACCATGGCCGGATGGATATATAGTAAGAGAGCTGTCGCGTATGCCAAGTAATTTCCGCTGCGAGGGTACTATACAGGATTTCCTTGAGAAAAACGATATTCCGGGAGTGGCCGGCATTGATACACGTGCGCTTACAAAGATTCTCAGGGAAAAGGGTACTATGAACGGAATGATTACCACAAATGAGAATTACAATCTCGATGAGATTATTCCAAAGCTCAAGGCATATACTACAGGCAATGTGGTTGACAAGGTCACATGCACTGAGAAAAAGGTTTTAAAGGGCCAAGGAAAGAGGGTTGCCCTCATGGATTTCGGTGCCAAAAACAACATCGCCAAATCACTCAATGAAAGAGGCTGTGAAGTTACAATTTACCCTGCACACACAACCGCTGAAGAGATACTTGGTGACAATCCTGACGGAATCATGCTCTCAAACGGACCTGGAGATCCAAAGGAGTGTGTAGATATTATAAAGGAAATAAAGAAGCTTTATGACAGCAATGTGCCGATTTTTGCAATCTGCCTCGGACATCAGCTCATGGCACTTGCAACAGGCGCAGATACACACAAGATGAAGTACGGACACAGAGGTGGAAACCATCCGGTTAAGGATCTTGCAACAGGCCGTGTTTATATTTCTTCCCAGAACCATGGATATGTGGTGGACACAGATAAACTTGACCCTAATGTAGCTGAGCCTGCATTTATAAATGTCAACGATGGCACTAATGAGGGACTTAAGTATGTGAACAAGAATATCTTCACAGTTCAGTTCCATCCGGAGGCATGCCCTGGACCACAGGATTCAGCATATCTTTTTGACCGCTTTATTAACATGATGGGAGGTAACCAGTAATGCCAAGAAATAATGATATTAAAAAAGTATTAGTTATCGGTTCCGGTCCAATCGTAATCGGACAGGCCGCAGAGTTTGACTATGCAGGAACACAGGCCTGCCGTTCCTTAAAAGAGGAGGGCATTGAGGTATGTCTGGTAAACTCAAACCCGGCAACTATCATGACTGATAAGCAGATTGCGGATCAGGTATATATCGAGCCACTTACTCTTGAGTCATTAAAAGAGATTATCATAAAAGAAAAGCCTGACAGCATCCTTCCTACACTCGGTGGACAGGCAGGACTCAATCTCGGCATGGAGCTCGCTGAGTGCGGCTTCCTTGATGAGCAGGGAGTAAAGCTTATCGGAACAACAGCAGAGACCATCTTCAAGGCTGAGGACCGTCAGGCCTTCAAGGATACCATGGAGAAAATCGGTGAACCAATCGCGGCTTCACAGGTTGTAAAGAATATCGAGGACGGTATTGCATTTACCAACAAGATTGGTTACCCTGTAGTTCTTCGTCCTGCATTTACACTCGGCGGCTCCGGCGGTGGAATTGCTCACGATGAGCAGGAGCTTATAGATATACTTTCAAATGGACTTCGCCTGTCACGTGTCGGAGAGGTTCTTGTAGAGAGATGTATCGCAGGCTGGAAGGAAATCGAGTACGAGGTAATGCGTGATGCCAACGGCAACTGCATCACAGTATGTAACATGGAAAATATCGACCCGGTCGGTGTGCATACAGGAGATTCAATCGTAGTAGCACCTTCGCAGACACTTGGAGATAAAGAGTATCAGATGCTTCGTACATCAGCGCTCAATATCATCAACGAGCTTCAGATTACAGGAGGCTGTAACGTACAGTATGCCCTCAATCCTGACTCATTCGAGTACTGTGTTATCGAGGTAAACCCACGAGTTTCACGTTCATCAGCACTCGCATCAAAGGCTACAGGATATCCTATCGCCAAGGTTACAGCCAAGATTGCACTCGGCTATCACCTCGATGAGATCAAGAACGCTATCACACAGAAGACATACGCAAGCTTTGAGCCAATGCTTGATTACTGTGTAGTCAAGATCCCAAGACTTCCGTTCGACAAGTTCCTCACAGCAAAGCGTACACTTACCACTCAGATGAAGGCTACCGGAGAGGTAATGAGTATCTGCAACAACTTCGAGGGTGCCCTTATGAAGGCTATCAGATCTCTCGAGCAGCATGTTGATTCACTTATGTCTTATGACTTTACAGGTCTTACAGATGATGAGCTTGAGAAACAGCTTGCAGTTGTTGATGACAGACGTATCTGGGTTATCGCAGAGGCACTCCGCCGTGGAGTTAAATACGAGCATATTCACGAGATTACTAAGATAGATCTTTGGTTTATCGATAAAATCGCAATACTTGTTGAGATGGAGAACCGTTTAAAGACAGAGGAGCTTACAGTTGACCTGTTAAAAGAGGCAAAGCGTATCGAGTTCCCTGACAATGTTATCTCACAGCTTACAGATATTGATGAGGCTGATATCAAGAAGATGCGTTACGACAACGGCATTGTGGCAGCCTACAAGATGGTTGATACCTGTGCCGCAGAGTTTGAAGCAGAGACACCATACTACTACTCAGTATTCGGCAGCGAGAATGAGGCGGCAGAGACAAATCCACAGAAAAAGGTGCTTGTACTTGGTTCAGGACCTATCCGTATCGGACAGGGTGTTGAGTTTGATTACTGTTCAGTTCACTGTACATGGGCGTTTGCCAAGGAAGGCTGGGAGACAATCATCGTAAACAACAACCCTGAGACCGTTTCAACTGACTTTGATATTGCTGACAAGCTCTATTTTGAGCCACTCACAGCAGAGGATGTTGAGAGCATTGTTAATATTGAAAAGCCTGACGGAGCTGTTGTACAGTTCGGTGGACAGACCGCCATCAAGCTTACAGAGGCACTTATGAAGATGGGTGTCAAGATACTTGGAACAAAGGCTGAGGATGTAGACGCAGCCGAGGACAGAGAGCTCTTCGACGAGATCCTTCAGAAGACAGGTATCCCAAGAGCAGCAGGTGGTACAGTATTTACAGCTGAGGAGGCAAAGAAGGTAGCAAACGAGATCGGTTACCCTGTACTTGTCCGTCCTTCATACGTGCTTGGCGGACAGGGTATGAAGATTGCATGGAATGATGATGAAATCGAAGAGTTTATCGGCATCATCAACACAATCACACAGGATCATCCAATCCTTGTAGATAAGTACCTTATGGGTAAGGAAATTGAGGTTGATGCAATCTGTGACGGTACAGATATCCTGATTCCGGGTATCATGGAGCACATCGAGCGTACAGGAGTACACTCAGGAGACTCTATCTCAGTTTACCCTGCACATACTATCTCAGAAAAAGCAAAAGAGACTCTGGTTGAGTATACAAAGAGACTTGCACAGGCACTCCATGTTGTTGGTATGATTAATATCCAGTTTATCGATATGGACGACAACATCTATGTTATCGAGGTAAACCCACGTTCTTCAAGAACAGTGCCATACATCAGCAAGGTTACAGGTATTCCGATTGTAGACCTGGCAGCAAGAATCATCATGGGTGAGACAATAAAGGGCATGGGCTACACACCTGGACTTGCTCCGACAGCCGATTACATTGCAATCAAGATGCCGGTATTCTCATTCGAGAAGCTGCGTGGCGCTGAGATTTCACTCGGACCTGAGATGAAATCAACAGGAGAGTGTCTTGGAATCGACAAGACCTTCAATGGTGCGCTTTACAAGGCATTTGAGGGTGCGGGAGTCGAGCTCCCTAAGTACAAGCAGATGATTATGACTGTAAAGGATGCCGACAAGCCTGAGGCAGTAGGCGTTGCAAAGCGTTTTGAGAAGCTTGGCTACAAGATTTACGCCACAAGAAGCACTGCAAAGTACTTACAGGAGCACGGAGTAAATGCTCTTCGTGTAAACAAGATATCACAGGAGTCTCCAAACGTCATGGATCTTATCCTCGGACACAAGATAGACCTCGTAATCGATACACCTACACAGGGTAACGGAGACAAGACAAGAGACGGCTTCCTTATCAGAAGAAATGCAATCGAGACAGGTGTTTATTGTATCACAGCCATGGATACAGCCAATGCACTTGCACATGCATTAGAGACTGCTTCTGACAAGAAGACACCGGTTGACATTGCAACAGTTAAGAATCTTTAAAAGTATATAGAATATATTTTATCCCCGGACAGTATATCGGATATGCTGTCCGGGGATTGTTTATAAAATGAAAAATATGCAAAGTTTAATAGAATTTTGACAAATTATTAACAAAAGCAATTGATTTTTACATAAATTTGTAGTATAATAACTTTGTTAAAAAATTAACAGCACGGATGTGCAATACAATTTAAAGGAGATAATATAATGGCAAAGAAAGTTGTAATCGCAAGTGCTTGCCGTACAGCAATCGGCAAAATGGGCGGAGCATTAAGCAATACTCCAGCCGCAGATTTAGGTGCAATCGTAATTAAGGAGGCTTTAAACCGTGCAGGTGTTGCTCCTGAGATGGTTGACGAGGTTAAGATGGGTTGTGTTATCCAGGCAGCTCAGGGACAGAACGTAGCTCGTCAGGCTTCTATCAAGGCAGGACTTCCAATCGAGGTTCCGGCTATCACAATCAATGTCGTTTGTGGATCAGGTCTTAAGTGTGTAAACGACGCTGCTACAATGATCAAGGCCGGTGAGGCTGATATCGTTGTTGCCGGTGGTATGGAGAACATGTCAATGGCTCCTTACGCTATGACAAAGGCACGTTTCGGATACAGAATGAACAATGCAACAATCATCGATACAATGGTTAACGATGCTCTTACAGATGCATTCAACCACTATCATATGATGATCACAGCTGAGAATGTATGTGATAAATACGGCATCACTCGTGAAGAGCTTGATGAGTTCTCAGCAAACTCACAGCAGAAGTGTGAGGCAGCTATCGCAGCAGGCAAGTTCGATGATGAGATCGTTCCTGTACCTGTTAAGGTTAAGAAAGAAATCGTTGAGTTCAAAAAGGACGAGGGACCTCGTGCCGGAACAACAGTAGAGACTCTTTCTAAGCTTCGTTGCTGCTCAGGTAAAGAGGGCGGACTTGTTACAGCCGGTAACGCATCAGGTATCAATGATGGTGCTGCAGCAGTAGTTGTAATGAGCGAAGAGAAAGCTAAGGAGCTCGGTGTTAAGCCATTAGCTACATGGGTAGCAGGAGCACTTGGCGGAGTTGAGCCTGAGATCATGGGTGTTGGACCGGTAGCTTCTACAAAGAAGGTTCTTGCAAAGACAGGTCTTACAATTGATGATTTCGATCTTATCGAGGCAAACGAGGCATTTGCTGCACAGTCAATCGCTGTAGCAAGAGATCTTGGTTTCGATATGAGCAAGGTAAATGTAAACGGTGGTGCTATCGCACTCGGACATCCTGTAGGAGCTTCAGGCTGCCGTATCCTTGTTACATTATTACATGAGATGCAGAAGAGAGGATCTAACAGAGGTCTTGCAACACTTTGTATCGGTGGTGGAATGGGATGTTCTACTATCGTTGAGAAGTACTAATTTTCTTTGCCAATAGATATATGAGGGGATGCAGGTGCATCCCCTTGTAGTGTGAATTAGTTTATTCACATCAGTTTATATATATGATTAAGTTATGCTGCAGAGGCTTAGCACTTAAAGCTTTTGCACCATAATATATTTTAGGAGGAATTAAAATGAAGGTTGGAATTATCGGTGCTGGTACAATGGGCCAGGGAATCGCAAAAGCATTCGCACAGGTAGATGGATACGAGGTAGCACTCTGCGATATTAAGCAGGAGTGGGCTGAAGGCGGAAAAGACAAGATTGCAAAAGGATATGCAAGACTTGTAGCAAAAGAGAAAATGACACAGGAGAAGGTTGACGGCATTCTTGCAAGCATCACTCCTGGTTTAAAAGAAGATCTCTGCAAGGATTGTGACCTCATCGTTGAGGCTGCTTTCGAGGATATGCAGGTTAAGAAAACTACATTCGCTGAGTTAGACAAGATTGCTAAGCCAGAGTGTATTTTCGCTTCAAATACATCATCACTTTCAATCACAGAGATTGGAAACGGACTTACACGTCCATTAATCGGTATGCACTTCTTCAACCCTGCTGACCGTATGAAGTTAGTAGAGGTTATCGCAGGTGTTAACACACCTGTTGAGACAGTTGATGCAATCAAGAAGATTGCAGAGGAGATCGGCAAGACACCTGTACAGGTTAACGAGGCTGCTGGTTTCGTAGTAAACCGTATCCTTATCCCAATGATCAACGAGGCTGCTTTCATCAAGATGGAGGGCGTTTCAGATATCGCCGGAATCGATGCAGCTATGAAGCTTGGTGCTAACCATCCAATGGGACCATTAGAGCTTGGAGATTTCATCGGACTTGATATCTGCCTTGCAATCATGGACGTTCTTTACAATGAGACAGGTGACAGCAAGTATCGTGCATGCCCACTCCTTCGCAAGATGGTAAGAGGCGGAAACCTTGGATGCAAGAGCGGCAAGGGATTCTACGTTTACAACGCAGACCGCACAAAGACACCTGTAGACGCAATGTAAAAGAGATTAAAACAAAATATAAATTTCAAGGAGAATAAATCATGGATTTCACTTTAGATCAGAAACATGAGATGGCTCGCGACCTTTTCAAACAGTTCGCAGAGACAGAAGTTAAACCTCTTGCACAGGAGACTGACGAGACAGAGGTATTCCCAGCAGAGACAGTTGCTAAGATGGGAAAATATGGATTCATGGGCATTCCTGTACCAAAGGAGTACGGCGGACAGGGCTGTGATCCACTTACATACGTTATGTGTGTAGAAGAATTATCAAAGGTTTGTGGTACAACAGGCGTTATTGTATCTGCTCATACATCACTTTGTATCGATCCTATTATGACATTCGGTACAGAGGAGCAGAAGAAAAAATATGTTCCTGACCTTGCTTCAGGCAAGAAGATCGGTGCTTTCGGTCTTACTGAGCCGGGCGCTGGTACAGATGCACAGGGATGTCAGACAAAGGCCGTTTTAGACGGAGACGAGTGGGTTCTTAACGGATCTAAGTGCTTCATCACAAACGGTAAGGTTGCTGATGTTTACATCATCATCGCTATTACAAGCATCACAGAGGACAAGCGTGGACGCAAGAAGAAGAACTTCTCTGCATTCATCGTAGACAAGGGAACACCTGGATTCTCATTCGGAACAAAAGAGAAGAAGATGGGTATCCGCGGATCATCTACATACGAGCTTATCTTCGAGGATGCACGTATTCCAAAGGATGCATTACTTGGAAAAGAGGGAAGAGGTTTCCCAATCGCTATGCATACACTTGATGGTGGACGTATCGGAATCGCTGCTCAGGCACTTGGTATTGCAGAGGGCGCATTAGAGAGAACTATCGAGTACACAAAGGAAAGAAAGCAGTTCGGCCGTTCAATCGCACAGCAGCAGAATACACAGTTCAAGCTTGCAGATATGGCTACACGTATCGATGCAGCTAAGTATCTTGTATACGCAGCAGCTATGAAGAAGGCAGAGTTTGCTAAGAACCCTAAGGTTTCTTACTCAGTAGATGCAGCAAAGGCTAAATTATTCGCAGCAGAGACAGCTATGGCTGTTACAACAGAGTGCGTTCAGTTATTCGGTGGATACGGAT
>ERZ779649.1575-NODE-1575-length-12580-cov-2.172774_pt1 | contig 12580 bp, 10 predicted proteins | sample MGYA00511882_ERZ779649 | MGnify/ENA primary metagenome ERZ779649 (study PRJEB29588, sample SAMEA2157793) | human gut metagenome | biome: human gut; feature: human-associated habitat; material: faeces | place: Denmark | collected 2008/2010 ... | reverse complement strand
GAGATGAAGACAAAACTAAAAGACAATGGAACTTTGGAAGAATTATTCTTGGAGATTACACAAGATGAATAAGATTAGTTCACTTACAAAAGTTCTCCTTAAAAATTCCTTCCAAAAATATAGTGAAAATAATAAAAAAACAAGTCAAATAGGAAAAGTGATACTTTACGGAATTTTACTAGTCTATTTAATGGGAATATTTGGATTCCTTTCATATGGGTTAATTACAACATTACAGCAAGTGCATCAAGAAGCAATGTTTATTGGAATATTTTTATTAGGACTAGCATTGCTTACAATAATACAATCAATTATATCAGCAACAAATGTATTCTATTTTTCAAAAGATTTAGATTACATTTTGCCATTACCATTAAAACCAAGAGAAATATTAATTTCGAAATTAAATGTAATATTAGTAACCGAATATGTAATGGAGTTAATATTTGCGGTAGCCCCAATAACTGTTTATGGAATTCTTACATCAGCAGGTGCGATGTATTATATAGTTTCTTTATTGGTATTAATAATATTTCCGATAATTCCAATCTTAATCGCAACTTTTATAATAATGATTATAATGAGTTTTTCAAAAGGTGTAAAAAATAAGGATAGATTTAAATTAATAGCACCATTATTAGGAATTATATTAGCACTTGTACTTTCATTTGCTTTTTCGGGAACATCAGAATTAAGTGAAGCAGATTTATTAAATGCATTAACACAAGCTAATAGTATGGTAGAAATGGTTAGTGATAGTTTACCTATTATAAAACCAGGAATTAATGCGATAGTAAATTCAAGTTTTATTGAATTTTTAAAATTGCTAGGAATTACAGCAATATGTTATATTGTATTTATATTAATAGGAAATAAACTTTATTTTAGAGGGGCAGTAGGAAATTTAGATTCAGGAGCAAAGAAAGGGAAAAATATTACTGGTAAAGATATAAAAATAAATTTAGTAGGGAAATCATATGTTGCTAAAGAATTTAAAATGTTATTTAAAAATCCGATATTTTTTGTGCAATGCGTATTGCCATCTGTATTAATGCCAGTAGTATTTTTGGGAATATTTATTGTAAGTATAAATAGTAATAATTCACAAGAAGCAATAAGTGAATTCCAAAATGTATTAAGTGGTTTTATAGAGACTCCAATTGGATTGGCAGCAATTCTTGCGCTTACAGAATTTTTAACAAGTATGCTTTATATTGCTCCAACAGCTATATCAAGAGATGGACAAAATGCAATATTTATGAAATATATACCTGTTCCATATTATAAACAACTAGTTTATAAAGGAATTCCGAATGTGGTTTTTGGAACTATAACATCAATAATTGTTTTAGTATTTGTTTATGTAGTAGCAAAAACATCAATTTTATTTTTATTAACAGCTTTTGTATTAAATTTAGTTTTATTAATTTTACAAACAATATTAATGGAATTAGTTGATTTAAGAAAACCAAAATTAGAATGGTCAACTGAATATGCGGTAGTAAAACAAAATATGAATTTATTATGGCCTTTTGTATTAAATTTATTAGAAATTGGAATAATATTTATAGTATCTATACCATTAAGTTTTACAAATTATTTAATAACAGCTGTAATTTTAGCGTTGCTACATATTATAATTACTTATTTTGTAAATAGATACATTTATAATAATCAAGCTAAATTATTTGACAAAGTAAGCTAGTAAACTAAGGAGGAAAAGATGAATATAGGAATTGACCTTGATGGTGTATTAACTAATTTTAATGAATTTTGTATGAGTTATGGAACAAAATATGCTTCTGAAATAGGCAAGGGAAAGATTGTAAATTCCAAAGGATATGAGAGTATAGAAATTTTTAGTTGGGATATGCAAACAGACATGCAATTTTGGGAAAAATATAACTCGAAGTATGCTGAAGAAGAGAAGCCTAGACCATTTGCAAAAGAAGTATTAGATAAACTTAAAGCAGATGGACATAAAATATATATTATTACAGCTAGAGCTAGTGAGTTTGAAGATATAGAAGCACAAAGCAAGATGCAGGATATGGTGAAAAATTGGTTTGTAAACAATGAATTATATTATGACGAATTAATTTTTTCTACAGTTAATAAATTAGAAAATTGTAGAGAAAATAATATAGATATAATGATAGAAGATAGCCCACACAACATAAAACAACTTGCGGAGTTTTTGCCAATTATGTGTTTTGATACAAGATATAATAAGAATTGTGAAGGTAGGAATATAATTAGAGTATATAGTTTTTATGATATATATGAAAAAATAAAAGAATTTGAAAAAACAAAGAATCCAACTGAATAAGTTGGATTTTTTTGATGTAGGCTATGTTAAATTACTAATGAATGTGCTGTTACTATTGTGTTAAATAATAGTTAATTTAAATTTTCTCTTTATAAATTTAGTTATTTCTACTAAGATAACCGGTAATATAGATAATCCTATTGTTATAATCCATTCTATTGGTTTTAAAATAGTCAAACTAAATATATTTCTGACTATTGGAACAAATAAAATAATTAGTAATAATACAAATGAAGATGCAAGTGCAAAGAATAGATATTTGTTATGACCATTTCCTTTTGCAAAAATAGAGTCTGTATTAGATCGTTGGTTAAATGCGTGTAGCATTTGTGAAATTGCTAAAACGCAAAATGCCATAGTTTGACCTACAATATAGCTATCTGTAGTATATCCTATTAAAAATGCAGAAATTGTAGCAATTGTTATAAAAAGACCATGTAAAATGACTCTAGCAACTAATGATTTTTCAAAAAGAGTACCAGATTTTACAGGTTTTTCTTTCATTATGTTTTTGCTTGCAGGGTCAACACCTAATGCTAAAGCAGGAAGTGAATCTGTTGCTAAGTTTATACATAAAATGTGTATTGCAAGAATTGGTGGATCCCAATTTAATAAAGTTGCAATAAATAATGTTAAAATTTCTGCAATATTACCAGCTAATAAAAATTGAATTACTTTTTGAATATTCTTATAAACTCTACGACCTTCTTTTATGGCATAAACAATAGTAGTAAAATCATCATCTAATAAAATCATATCTGAAGCATCTTTTGCAACATCAGTACCATTAATACCCATGGATATACCAATATCAGCTCTATTAAGTGCAGGTGCATCGTTTACACCATCACCAGTCATTGCAACGATTTCTCCGTTTCTTTTTAAAGAATTTACAATTCTTAATTTGTGGTTAGGAGATACTCTAGCAAACACAGAAGTGTTTTGGACGATTTTGTCTAATTCATTATCAGTCATATTATCTAATTCTGCTCCAGTGATTGCGGTTGTATTTTCTTCATATATTCCAAGCTCTTTTGCAATAGCTTTTGCTGTAATTACATGGTCACCTGTAATCATAATGGTTCTAATTCCTGCATCTTTACACGTTTTTATAGAATTTGGAACTTCAAGCCTTGGTGGATCGATCATACCTACAATACCAATAAAAGTTAGATTATTTTCTATATTTTCTCCTTCGCTTGGAACTTTATTAAGAATTTTTTTGGCAAAACCTAAAACTCTTAAAGCTTCAGAAGATAGAGAGGTATTTAAATTAAGTATTTTTTCTTTATATTCAGCTGTTAAAGGCTGTATACCAGTAGTTGTAAGAACTGTATCACATACGCTTAAAAGCTCATCTAAAGCGCCTTTTACATATGCTGTTATAGTTCCTTCTATGTTATGAACTGTAGTCATACGTTTTCTGTCAGAATCAAAAGGTTGTTCATAAATTCTTTCATAGCTTCTTTCTAGTTCCTCTTGATTAATTTTAAAATAATCTCTACCAAGCAGTAAAAGGGCACCTTCTGTTGGGTCACCAATAATCATATTGTTATTTTTCTTGTCAAATGTTGCATCATTGCATAAAAGACCAGAATATATTAACTCTTTATATGATTCTTTATTTTGTATATTAGTTATAGTAATGGCAGAGCCAGTTAAAATGTCATCCATAGTGGCTAATTTTTTTACAACCATTCTGTTTTGTGTAAGAGTTCCAGTTTTGTCAGAACAAATAACAGTACTACTACCAAGTGTTTCGACAGCAGGAAGTTTTCTAATTAAGGCATTTTCTTTTGCCATACGTTTTACTCCAAGAGCCATAACTATCGTGGCAGTTGCAGGTAAGCCTTCTGGTATTATAGAGATTGCAAGTGAAATCGCAGTCATAAATAATGGAAGAATAGGTCTTTTATAGAGTAGTCCGATTACAAATATAATTACACAAACGATTAAACCTACAATACTTAATGTTTTACCAACAGCAGAAAGTTTTCTTTTTAAAGGTGTATCAAATTCATCATTATTATTAAGAAGAGAGGCGATATGTCCAACTTCTGTATTCATACCTGTAGCAGTGACAACTCCAATACCTCTACCATAAGTAATAAGTGAAGAAGTATATGCCATGTTAATTCTATCTGCTAAAAAACAATCAGCAGTTAAAACTTCATCAGCATCTTTTTCTACAGGAACGGTTTCACCAGTTAAAGCAGATTCTTGAATTTTTAAATTTGCACTTTCTAAAAGTCTCATGTCAGCTGGTACTACACTTCCTGCATCTAAAATTACAATATCTCCAACTACAATTTCAGAAGCTGGGATAATAACTTCTGTGTTATTTCTAATAACATGAGCTGTAGGAGCACTCATACTTTTTAAAGCTTCTATAGATGCTTCAGCCTTTTTTTGTTGAATAACACTAATAATTGTATTTAAGAAAACTATGAAGATTATTACATAGCCTTCTACAAATTCATCCAAAATAAAAGATAAAATACTTGCTAAAATAAGAATTATAATCATAGGATCTTTTAGTTCATATAAAATCAATTTAAAAATACTTTTTCTTTTCTTTTTAGAAAGTTCATTAAGCCCATAAATTTTTTGTCTACTGCGAATTTCTTCTTCACTTAATCCATAGTCCGAAGTTTTTAACTTTTCCAATACTTCTGACGAAGAAAGCGAATGCCAATTTTCTTGTTCCAAGTAAGAAACACTCCTTTCATAAATAAGTATAACCAAATTATAACAATACTAACAAAAAAATAAAATAAATATTGCAATTTATTAAATTTATTATTAAGATAGGGGAAAGAAAAAAGAAAAGAGAGAAGAGAGAAGAGGGAAACAGGGACGTTCTTAAAATCCCGGCATAGACAATAATTTATTAATATATAAAACAAAACAATAGTTAACGGAGGAATGAATGACAAATAAAAAAGAAAAAACAAATAAGAAATTTACGATTTTAGGAATGAGTATTTGGAGAGTACTAGCATATTTTATCATTTATAGTATTTTGGGATATATAATTGAAACACTCTTCGGACTAGTTACCAAAGGTGTTATAGAAAGTAGGCAAAGTTTTTTATATGGACCATTTTGTGCTATATATGGGTTAGGAGCAGTCATAATGATTGGACTGCTACAATATTTTAAGAAAAACAATTTTACATTGTTTTTTGGTGGTTTTTTAATTGGATCTGTAGTTGAATATTTAGTAAGTTTATTTGGAGAAATGATGCTACATGTAAAGTGGTGGGATTATTCGAATATGCCACTTAATATAAATGGTAGAATATGTGTTTACTTCTCTATATTTTGGGGAATCCTTGCAATCTTTTTAATGACATATATTAATAAAAAGGTAGATAAAGTATTAATTTCGTTAAAAGAAAAAATAAATATAAAAGTTTTAAAGACAGTAACTATACTAACAATTATTTTTATGGCTGTTGATTGTATATATACAGGAGTTGCATTAAGAATGTTTTATGCGAGAATTGAACATAGTGGTTTAATTAAAATGCAAAACGGAGAACAATATTTGTTAGATTATGAAGAAATACAAAACAGGCCTGGTGTAAAAGAATTTATGGAAAAATATTTAAGTGACGAAAAAATGCTTAAGACATTTCCAAATTTAAAAGTTACAGATATTAATGGAAATATTGTGCTTGTAAAGGATGTTTTTCCAGATATACAACCTTACTATGTTAAATTGTTTACACCAAAACAGGTACAAAGAATTAATGTAGAACAACAGAATTAGTAATTTTTTTAAAGGAGCTATATATGGAAGAAAAGGAAATAATAGAGATAAATAAAAATGGATGGAACGAATTAGTAAGAAGTGGAAAGAATTACTCTAATACATCATTACCAGAATATGGACCATTTATGAGAAATGAAGAATATTTTAATATATTTAAAGATGTAAAAAATAAAAAAGTTTTAGAGTTAGGTTGTGCTAAAGGCGAAAGCTTAAAATATTTACAAACTAAAGGTGCAAGCGAAGTTTGGGGAATAGATATATCAGAAGAGCAGATAAAATATGCAAAAAATAATGTGCCAACTGGAAAATTTTTTGTTTCAGCAATGGAAGATAACCCTGGTATTCCAGAGAATTATTTTGATTATTGTTTATCTTTATATAGTATAGGTTTTTCATCAAGTTTAGAAAAAACACTAGCACTTGTTTCAAGCTACTTAAATAAAGACGGAAAATTTGTGTTCTGTTGGACACATCCATTCTTTAACTGTTTAGGGATAGCTAAGGATAAAGTTGTAATAAGGAAATCATATAATAATGAAGCTCTTGCTAATATAACAAAAGGTGAAGACAAGATACCTATGGTACAATATAATTTTAAAATTTCTACAATTATAAATGCAATGATTAAATCAGGATTAACAATCGAAAAAATGATAGAAGATAAGCCAATTCAAGAAAATCATATTGGAAATTATAAAAGTAATTTTTGGGATAAACGAAAAATAGATAGTGCTCCAACTACGTTAATAATTATTGCTAAGAAATAAAGAGGTGTAAAATGGAAAAGATTGCATTAATAGCAGATATACATTCAAATATAGTAGCATTAAAAGCGGTATTAGAAGATATAGAGAGTAGAGGCATAACAAGAATATTTTGCTTGGGAGATATTGTACTAAAAGGTTCATCACCATGCGAAACATTGGATTTAATAAGAAACAAATGCGAAGTAGTTATAAAAGGAAATTGTGACAATTATGCAGTAAATCCTAATTATAAAAATCCGAATGAAAACCATTTATATCATAGAAGATGGTATAATAATATTTTAGGTGAAGAAAGAATAGAATATTTAAGAAATTTACCTATGTATAAGGATTTATATGTAAGTGGAACTTTAGTAAGAATGTTTCATGCTAGTAAAAATGATTTAGATTATAGAGTGTTCGATATTTCAAGTGTAGAAGAAAAGATGAAATTATTCGAAGATGAATCAAATATTCCAGACATTGTATTTTATGCTGATATTCACAAGCAGTATTTACAAAAAATTGTAAATAAAACTTTAATAAATGTTGGAAGTGTAGGAAATGCTTTAGAAATATCAATTCCGAATGATGAAGCTATAGATATGCAAGAGATTACCCAAGCACATTACTGCATTATTGAAGGTGAAGTAGGAGCTAAAGAGAAGAAGGCTTTATCAATTCAATTTGTAAGAGTGCCATATGATATAAATAAAGAGCTAGAATTAGCTAGAAAAGCTAATTCACCAAGTTTAGAAAAATATGAGTTGGAATTAACTAAAGCAAAATATAGAGGAAAAAATAAATAATTGAAATTAGGAAAAGAAAATATGGAATTTAATGAAATAAGAAAAGAAGCAAATAAAAAAGTTTTAGAAATTATGAGTATAATAAATACAGGTAATAATTTTGAGTATTTTAGTGATTTAGATTCTATTCAGTATAGAATAAAATCAGATAATAGCATTATTGCTAAAATGCAAAAGGTCGGAGATAACATATATAATGTATATGATCTTATTGGGATAAGGTATATTTTTAATGATTTAACTAATTACAAACAGCTTAAAGATTATATAGTAAATAATCCAAACTTTGAAATAGTAGAAATAAAAAATTATTTACAAGATGGTCATCCAGAAGATCCAAATTATAAAGCATTGCATATTAGAATGAAATATCATAACTTTCCATGTGAAGTAGAATTTATGGATGTTAAGATGGCTGAACATGTAGTAAAAACACATGCAGAGTATAAAAATGGTTTGCTAAAGTAAGCTAGTGAGGATGGATGCAAATAATGAAAAATTAGAGAATTTGATAATTAAAGAATAGAAAAAATATTTATATAAAAGAAGATAACTATATAGACAAACTGATATAAACTTGCTATAATACAATGTGATTTAATTTTTTGATATAAACGGAGGATTTTATCATGGATGTGCGGAAATTTGTAGGAACATCTTTTGAAGATGTTGCAACTGAATTGTCTAACATGATTAGGCAAGAGTACACCAATCATTTGGAGTTTTTAAGAGACAATGCAATTACGGACAGGGAGGAGCCTAAATACTGGGAAAAAAGATTGCTTGCAGAACCATCAATTGTAAGTACACGTGTATATGATAAGATAATGAGGGTTATGCAAGATCCAGATCAGTATAGGGAGTTATTAAAGAAAAGATTCCCATGGAGTAAGCCGGTAATTAGGATTACAAGGGTATCTAGTTTCTTTGAGGGGATTTTCCCTGGACCGCAAAATGCTATTCCAAAAAATGTAGAGTGGCTGATAAACGTAAGAAAGCTGTCACTCGAAAAAAGAGTATACTCAAAGTATACTAATTGTAATTAGTAAATCTTCCAACCAGTTCGCTGGAAATATGTAAGCAAGGAGCCTTATAGCAGAATGCTATTGGGCTTCTTTGTCGTTTTAAATGGAAGTGCATTGATTTTAAAAATACATACTGATATAATAATCCAAACAAAGGAGGAAATTATGGAAAATAAATTTGAATGGAAATTCACAGATATTTATAAAACAAAGGAAGATTATAAAGAAGATATTAAAAAGGTAAAAGAAAAACTAGAAGAAATCGTTCAATATAGAGGAAAATTAAAAGATTCATCAGAAAATATATATAAATGCTACAAAATATATGAAGAAATAGTAGAAATGGATTGCAAAATATATGCATACGGAATGTTACAATATCATAGAAATATGACAAATCAAGAAGCTGTAGAACTATTTAAAGAAGCAGAAGAATTAGATAATAAAATTGATGAAAAGACAGCATTTATGGTACCAGAGCTTACAAATATGGACACAGCTACATTAGAAAAATACATGAAAGAAGATAAAAGTTTACAAAGATATTCAAGAAGAATAACTGAAATTATAGAAAACAAAAAACATATATTAAGTAAAGAAATTGAGGAAGTGCTATCTAAATTTTCTGATACATTTAATGGATGTGAAAATGCATACAGTGTATTAACAAATGCAGAAATTAAATTTCCATCTATTAAAGATTCAAACGGAAAAGAACTAGAAGTAAATGAAGCTGAATATTCTAAATTATTAGAAAATAAAGATAGAGAAGTAAGAAGAAAGGGAGCTATAGCATTAGTATCAGAATATGGTAAATATATTAATACAATAACAGAATTATATTTAAATACAGTAAAACAGGATACAAAGATTGCTAAATTAAGAAATTATAAAAGCTCATTAGAAAAAGCAGTATTGGACGACGAGGCAACAGTAAAAGTTTATAATACTTTATTAAAAACAGTTAATGAACATATAGAAATAAATCATGAATATACATCATTAAAAAAGAAACTTTTAAATTTACCAGATATTCATATGTATGACATGAGCATAAATCCATTTAATCAAATAGATACTACAATGAATATAAAAGATGCTGAAGAACTAATTTTAAAAGCTTTAGCACCACTAGGAACTGAATATGTAAATAAACTAAAAGAAGCATTTAATTCAAATTGGATGGATGCGTACCAATCTCCAAACAAAAGAGGAGGAGCATATAATATGCCAGTATACGGAGTTCATCCATATGTACTTTTAAATTATACAGGTACAAATTTTGATGTATCATCAATCGCCCATGAGTTTGGACATGCAATGCATTCATACTATTCAGACAAAAATCAAAATGTGTTAGAACATAGCTATACTCTTTTATTAGCAGAGATAGCCTCAACCGTAAATGAAATTTTACTTGCACAATATAGACTAGATAATTCAACAGATAAACAAGAAAAAATAGCGCTATTATATGACAGAATAGAAACAGTAAAAAGTACTTTATTTACACAAGCTATGTTTGCAGAATTTGAACAAGAAGTACACTCAAGAATAGAAAATGAAGAAATATTAAATGCAGAAAAGTTAGGAAATATATATGTAAATTTGTGCAGAAAGTATTATGGTGAAGACCTAGTTATAGATGAATATAACAAATACAACTGGACTAGAGTACATCATTTCTTTAGATGTTTTTATGTGTATAAATATGCAACAGGAATATCTTGTGCAATAGACATAGCAAGTAGAATTTTAGCAGGAGAAGAAGGCTTAGTAGAAAAATATATTAATATGCTAAAAATGGGTGGAAGTAAAAAATCATTAGACATTTTAAAAACAGTTGGAATTGATTTAGAAGATAGCAGAACATATGAAAATGCACTTAAATTTTATAAAAACGATATAGAAAAATTAGAAGAATTAATATAGGGAAAAAAGGAACATCCCAAATCCCGATGTTTCTAAATCCCGAAGGAGATAAAATGAGCGAAGTTAAATGGACAGAGGAGCAAAGCCAAGCTATACACGAAAAGGGTTCTAATATATTAGTCGCAGCAGCTGCAGGTAGTGGCAAGACTGCTGTTTTGGTAGAGCGAATAATTAATAAAATAATTCAAGAAGAAATAGATATAGATAAGTTATTAGTTGTAACTTTTACAAATGCTGCTGCAAGTGAGATGAGAGAAAGAATATTAAATGCAATTTATAAGAAGATAGAAGAGGAGCCAACTAATTTACGTCTACAAAAGCAAATTACACTTTTAAATAAATCAAATATTTGTACAATACATTCTTTTTGTTTAGATGTAATAAGAAATAATTTTTACGAAATAAACATATCACCAAACTTTAGAATTGGTGATACAGCAGAGATAGAACTTTTAAAAGAAGAGGTATTAGATGAACTTTTTGAAGATTTGTATTTAAAAGAAGATAAAGGATTTTTAAAACTTTTAGAAATCTATACAAGTTATAAAGATGATGAGCCTCTAAAAGATATAGTAAAAAGTATATATAATTTTATTCAAAGTGCACCATTCCCAGAAAAATGGTTAGCTGAAAAAGTAAAACTATTTGATATAGATATCGAAAATACTGATTTCGCAGAGACAGTATGGGGAAAAATTATTTTGAATAATTATAAAGAATGTATTGAAGAAAATATTTTAGGTTTAAAGAAAATAAAAAAAGAATTAGACGCAGAAAATGAATTAGAAAAATTTTCGCAAGCAATAAGACTAGACATAGAAAATTTAGAAAGTCTATTATCAAACTTAAATTCATGGGATAAATCATATGAACTTGCAAAGAACTTTTCTTTTGTTAGGTGGCCAAGTAGTAAAAAAATAAATTCAGAAACACCAGCTCTAGTTAAAGAAAAAAGAGATATGATAAATGCAAAATTTAAGAAATTAAAAGATAGCATTTTTATATATACTTCAGCTGAGGTTCTAGCAGATTTAAAAGATATGTATGAAGTCCTAAAGCTACTACAAACAATAATTTTAAAATTTAACGAAAATTATAAAAGGGCAAAATTAGAAAGAAATATAATAGATTTTAATGATATAGAGCATTTAGCCTTAAAAATATTAATTAATGACGAAGATGGAAAATATGTACCTTCAGAGATTGCAAAAAAATACCAAGATAAGTTCGAAGAAATTGCGATTGATGAATATCAAGATAGTAATATGGTTCAAGAATACATATTAACCTCAATCTCTAAAGGCAACAACATATTTATGGTAGGAGATGTAAAACAAAGTATATATAAATTTAGACAAGCAATGCCAGAACTATTTTTAAATAAATACAAAATCAGTAATTTCCCCAAAATCAGTATACACTTGCTTGGCCGGATAATGCTCACTATCCCCACCGACACTTCCGGTAGACGATAAATTCAGAATGACAAAATCTCCTTTACCGTTTCCCATATCGAAACCGATACCCAAACTATATTGCACATCAAATTCATAAGCATCGAAAGCATTACTGCTGGAAAGATAGCGCTTAGCGAATTTCATCTTCACCGCCTTACCTCCGGCATGGGTATAAATAGCTGTCGCCTTTCCTCCTGCCTGCTTGAAATCCAAACGATAAACCGTATTGCCGGAAGCATAAAAAAGAAGCCCACTGTACGGAGGGGTAGAGGCAAACACTGCACTCTCGTCCAAACCTTGGGGGATATTTATGGTATAATAGCCATTAAACGAAGCATTGTCCGAATAATTAAATCCTCTCGGATTGAACTCATAGACGAAACATCTGGTATCGTTTTTCGCCAAAGCATAGGCATACACACTGGTCCAGGCAGAAGCATACTGATAACCGGTTCCCAGATACAAGACTTTCTGGTCTTCAGGCAGTTTATTAGGATTTACAGC
>ERZ779649.1572-NODE-1572-length-12588-cov-2.536424_pt1 | contig 12588 bp, 6 predicted proteins | sample MGYA00511882_ERZ779649 | MGnify/ENA primary metagenome ERZ779649 (study PRJEB29588, sample SAMEA2157793) | human gut metagenome | biome: human gut; feature: human-associated habitat; material: faeces | place: Denmark | collected 2008/2010 ... | reverse complement strand
ATATTTTCGGATAATATGGTGTTGCAGCAACAAACGCAAGCCCCTATCTGGGGCGAGTCTAAGCCTAATAAGAAAGTAGAAATTACGACTTCATGGGATCAGAAGAAATATACTATTCAAGCTGATGAACAAGGAAAATGGAGTACGAAAGTTGCTACCCCAGTAGCGGGTGGCCCTTATAATATTACAATTTCTGATGGTAAAAAGGTGAAACTTTCTAATGTAATGATTGGTGAAGTCTGGATATGTTCCGGACAATCCAACATGGAAATGCAGGTAGAAGGTTGGGGCAAGGTGAAGAACTATGAACAGGAGAAAGAAGAGGCAAATAATTATCCTAATATTCGTTTCTTACTGGTAGAAAATGCGATGAGTCCTACACCTGTTGAGAATATTACAGCAAAAGAGAATGGTTGGCAAGTGTGTACATCAAAGAGTGTAGCGGACTTTTCTGCAGCAGGTTACTTCTTTGGACGTGATTTAAATAAATACCGTAATGTGCCAATCGGGTTGGTTGATACATCTTGGGGAGGAACAATCATAGAAACATGGACCAGTAACGAGGCGTTAGCCACTATACCGAGTATGAAGAAAAGACTCGAAGCATTGGTCGGTTTGCCTGCATCTCAGGAAGGACGCAAGAAAAAGTTTGAAGAAGATGTTGAGACTTGGAAATCTGAAGTTGAAAGAATTGACAAGGGGTGTGTTAATGGGGAGGTTATATGGGCAGCTCCTGATTTTAACGATGCGGCATGGAAATCTATGAAAGTTCCAGGTTTGATGCAAGAACAAGATTTACCAGGATTTAGTGGGCTTGTTTGGTTTAGGAAAACAATTGATATCCCGGCTGGTTGGGCAGGAAAAGACTTGATCTTGAATTTAGGTGTTATTGATGATAATGATTTTACTTATTTCAATGGTATACAGATAGGACATACAGAAGGATGGATGGCACCTAGAAGCTATAAGATTCCGAAAGAACTTGTGAAGAAGGGAAAAGCGGTGATTGCTGTACGTGTAATGGATACTGGTGGTACTGGTGGTATCAATGGAAGTCCTGAAAGTATTTCACTTCATCTTTCCGATGCAGAAGCTATCCAGTTGGCTGGTAATTGGAAATATCAGGTTTCTTTAGATATGAGAGAGGTTGCACCAATGCCTGTTGATATGTCATGGAATCCAAATTCTCCTACTTTCTTATTTAATGCTATGCTTAATCCACTGATTCCCTATGCTATCAAAGGAGTCATCTGGTATCAGGGAGAATCAAATGCGGGAGAGGCTTTTCAGTATCGTGATTTAATGCCGTTGATGATTACTGATTGGAGAAATCGCTGGGGATATGATTTCCCTTTCTATATGGTGCAGTTAGCTAGTTTTACAGCGAAACAAACAGCTCCTGTTGAATCTACTTGGGCGGAATTGAGAGAAGCTCAAACTCGGACTTTACATTTGCAAAATACAGGTATGGCTGTGGCAATTGATATAGGTGAGGAGTTTGATATTCATCCGAAGAACAAGCAAGAAGTGGGTAGACGCTTGGCATTAGCGGCCCGGGCGCAGACTTATGGCGAGAAGATTCCTTATTCCGGTCCGATATATAAATCTTATAAGATTGAAGGAAATAAAATTCGTATCTTCTTTGATCATATTGATGGTGGTCTGAAGACGGCGAATGGCGAAATGCCGAAAGGATTTACCATTGCTGGTGTAGACCATAAATTTCATTGGGCAGATGCTGTGATCGAAGGAAATACAGTTGTTGTTTCCTCATCTGAAGTTACCCTCCCGGTTGCAGTACGTTATGCATGGGCTGATTATCCGATATGCAATATGTATAACGGTGCGGATCTGCCAATGTCTCCTTTCCGTACTGATGATTGGAAAGGTATTACTTATGTCAATAAATAGTAAGTCTTTATTTAATTAATATATTCAATAATAAACCATGAAGAAACTAGTTTATTTAATTATCTTCTTTTTGTATTCGACTGTGATGAATGCTCAGCTAAAAGATCTGGTACAGTATGTGAATACGCTACAAGGTACCGATTCTAATTTTGGTTTGAGCTACGGTAATACTTATCCTACTACAGGTATGCCTTATGGTATGCATATGTGGTCTGCGCAAACAGGTAAAAATGGGGATGGATTTAAGTATATGTATGCTGTTGATAAGATTCGTGCTTTTAGCCAATCACATCAATGTAGTCCTTGGGTGAGTGATTATGCTGTATATTCTTTCATGCCGATGGTAGGGGAGCTGGTTGTAAATCAAGATGCTCGTGCTACCAAGTTTAGTCACGATAATGAGATAGCTAAACCTCATTATTATAAAGTAACATTCGATAATGGCATTACTACTGAAATGGCTCCGACTACCCGTGGTGTACATTTACGTTTTTCCTATCCTACTACGGGAGATGCTTATTTGGTACTTGACGGATATACGGATATGAGTGAAATCAAAATTGATCCGGCTAAGAGACAAATCTCCGGTTGGGTAAATAATCAACGTTTTGTGAACGATTCAAAATCATTCCGTAACTATTTTGTTGTTCAATTTGATAAACCTTTCGAAGATTACGGCGTATGGGAAAACCAAAAGGATGAAGTGTTTCCACAGAAATTAGATGGAGCAGGTAAAGGATATGGTGCATTTATTAAATTTAAAAAAGGCTCGAAGGTTCAGGCTAAAGCAGCTTCCTCATACATAAGTGCAGAGCAGGCTCTGATAACTTTAAATAAAGAACTCGGTAAAGATAAGAATCTGGAAGTAACGAAAGCACGCGGTCAGAAGACTTGGAATGAAGTATTGAATAGAATTGTAGTTGAAGGATGTACGGACGAACAGATGAAGACTTTCTACTCTTGTCTTTTCCGTGCTAATTTATTCTCTCGCAAATTTTATGAACGCAAAGAAAATGGTGAACCATATTATTATAGCCCATATAATGGTAAAATTTATGATGGTTACATGTATACTGATAATGGATTTTGGGATACATTCCGTTCTCAATTCCCTTTGACAAATATTTTGCATCCAACAATGCAGGGACGTTATATGAATGCTCTTTTGGCAGCCCAGGAACAATGCGGCTGGTTGCCTTCATGGTCTTCCCCGGGTGAAACAGGAGGAATGTTAGGAAATCATTCTATTTCATTGCTGGCAGATGCATGGGCAAAAGGAATTCGTGATTTTGATCCTGAAAAAGCACTGAAGGCTTATGCGCATGAAGCAATGAATAAAGGTCCTTGGGGTGGTGCTAACGGACGTGGATTCTGGAAAGAATATTTCCAGTTAGGATATGTTCCTTATCCTGAATCAATGGGTTCTAGTGCACAAACTATGGAATATGCATATGATGATTTCTGCGGATATCAACTTGCTAAAATGGTTGGAAATAAACATTACCAAGAAGTATTTGCCCGTCAGATGTACAACTATAAAAATGTCTTTGATAAGTCTATCGGATTTATGCGTGGAAAGGGTGTTGATGGTAAATGGCAGGAACCATTCGATCCACTGGAATGGGGGGGGCCTTTCTGTGAAGGAAATGCATGGCATTATACATGGTCAGTGTTCCATGATGTACAAGGCTTGATTGACTTGTTTGGAAGTGATGAAAAGTTTACTACTAAAATAGATTCTGTATTTACTATTCCTAACATAATTAAACCGGGCACTTATGGTGGAGTTATTCATGAAATGAAAGAAATGGAGTTGGCTAATATGGGACAATATGCACACGGAAATCAACCGATTCAACACATGCCTTATTTGTATTGCTATGCAGGTCAGCCGTGGAAAACTCAATATTGGGTACGTCAGATTGTTGAGAGATTATATAATTCAACAGAAAAAGGTTATCCGGGTGATGAAGACCAAGGCGGTATGTCTTCATGGTATATTCTGAGCTCATTGGGTATATATGCTGTTTGCCCGGGTACAGATGAATATGTGATTGGCAGCCCATTATTTAAGAAGGCTACCATAACTATGGAAAATGGCAATAAGTTTGTGATTGAAGCACCAGAAAATAGTAAAGAAAATTTATATATACAATCAGCTACTTTGAATGGCAGACTTTTAGATAAAAACTATATCCATTATGATGATATAGCAGAAGGAGGAGTCTTGAAATTTGAAATGGGAAGCCAGCCTAATAAAGAAAGATGTACTTCGAAGTATGCTGCGCCTTTCTCTTTGTCTAAAGAATAAAGAATCAAAGAATAAAGTTCAATAATACGATCGATTTTATCCGAATAGCGAAACAGGGTACTATTAGTGGTATTCCTGTTTCTTATTCGAAATAGACTCTACTAAAAGAACATCCGGAATGAAACATAAATTCTTATTTATTTTATTATTCTCTCTTGTTTTAGAAGGAATGGTTACAACACAAGCTGTGGCTGGTGACTATGTCCCTCAAGTCAATACGTTGATTGGAACAAAAGGTACCGGACTGACTTCCGGATATCTTTATCCGGGAGCAACTTATCCTTATGGGATGGTACAATTTACTCCATCTTATTTTTCCAAAAGGTCGGGATTCGTTATCAATCAGTTGAGTGGTGGTGGTTGTGAACATATGGGAAATTTTCCCACTTTCCCTGTGAAGGGAAAACTGAAAATGTCACCTGATAACATCCTCAACTATCGTATAAATGTATCTGAAGAAAAAGGACATGCCGGTTATTATGAGGCTATGGTGCAAGAGGATATCAAGGCAAAACTGACAGTGACCGAGCGAACGGGGATGGCTAGTTATGAATATCCGGCAGATCAACAGTATGGTACAATAATCATTGGTGGAGGTATTTCTGCAACTCCTATTGAACAAGCGGCAATTGTTATTACTGCCCCGAATAAGTGTGAAGGTTATGCAGAAGGAGGAAATTTCTGTGGGCTCCGTACTCCGTATAAAGTCTATTTTGTAGCAGAGTTTGATACTGATGCTTTTGAAACCGGTACATGGAAGAGAGAAGAATTGATGCCAAATACAACTTTTGCAGAAGGTGAGTATTCTGGTGTATACTTTACTTTTGATGTAAACAAAAAGAAGAATATTCAATATAAGATTGGAGTTTCTTATGTTTCAGTAGAAAATGCACGTGAAAATTTGAAAGCCGAAAATGCAGAATGGGATTTCCAAAAGATACAGAATCAGGCGGAGGCAAAATGGAATCATTATTTGGGTATGATTGAAGTGGAGGGCACCAATCCCGATCGTACGACCCAATTCTATACACATTTATATCGTTCTTTCATTCACCCGAATGTTTGTAGCGATGTGAATGGGGAATATATGGGAGCGGATTTCAGAGTGCATAAGTCACGTTCTAAACACTATACTTCTTTTAGTAATTGGGATACGTATCGTACACAAATTCAATTATTATCCATGCTTGATCCGGAGGTAGCTTCCGATATTGTTGTTTCCCATCAATTGTTTGCAGAACAGTCCGGTGGCTCTTTTCCTCGTTGGGTGATGGCTAATATTGAAACAGGGGTAATGCAGGGAGATCCGACTCCTATTCTGATTGCTAATGCCTATGCTTTCGGAGCTCGTAATTATGATCCGAAACCTATCTTTAAGATTATGAGAAAAGGAGCGGAGGAACCGGGTTCTAAGTCGCAAGATGTGGAGACTCGCCCGGGATTGAAGCAATATTTGGATAAGGGTTATTATAATGCATCTATTCAATTGGAGTATACCTCAGCAGATTTTGCTATCGGACAGTTTGCATTGCATGCAGTGGGAGATGAATTTGCCAGTTGGCGTTATTTCCATTTTGCCCGTTCATGGAAGAATTTGTATAATCCGGACACAGGTTGGCTACAATCACGTAATCCGGACGGATCGTGGAAATCTCTTGGTGAAGATTTCCGTGAATCTACTTATAAAAATTATTTTTGGATGGTACCTTATGATATTGCTGGTCTGGTAGAAATAATAGGTGGTAAGGAAAAAGCCGAGAAACGGTTGGATGAATTCTTTACGCGCCTGGATGCCGGATATAACGATGCATGGTTTGCTTCCGGTAATGAGCCGAGTTTCCACATACCTTGGATATATAATTGGATTGGTCGTCCATACAAAACACAGGAAATCATTAATCGTGTGTTGAATGAGCAATATTCAAGTAAGATAGATGGTCTCCCGGGAAATGACGATTTAGGCACAATGGGTGCTTGGTATGTGTTTGCCTGTATCGGGCTTTATCCGGAAATTCCGGGTGTGGGGGGATTTACGGTAAATACTCCAATCTTTTCATCTGTCAAGGTACATTTGAAAAAAGGTGATATTGTGATAAAGGGAGGTTCAGAAAAGGACATCTATATCAAATCCATGAAACTAAACGGAAAATCATATGAAAGTACATGGATAGACTGGGACCAGCTCAACAGCGGAGCTACTATCGAATACAGTACTTCGGGTAAACCGGACATGAAGTGGGGAGCAAAGGTCGTTCCACCATCTTTTCCTTAATTAATGAATTATTATAAAGAACAATCATGAAAAGAAAATTTCAACATATAGCTTATTTACTGATGGTTGCAGCAGTGATTACTTCCTGTGGAGAGAAGAAGCAAACATCCGAATTCCCCGATTGGGCATGGGCGGATTTTCAACGTCCGGAAGGTATTAACCCAATTGTCTCTCCTGATACCACTACTGTTTTTTATTGCCCAATGAGGCAGGATTCGGTAGCATGGGAATCTAGTGATACTTTTAATCCGGCTGCTACAATTTATGATGGTAAAGTGGTTGTGCTTTACCGGGCAGAAGATAATTCGGCGGTAGGAATTGGTTCACGCACTTCTCGCTTAGGGTATGCTTATTCTGATGATGGTTTGCATTTTAACCGGATGACTGTTCCTGTATTTTATCCGGCAGATGATAACCAGAAAGAATTGGAATGGCCAGGGGGATGTGAAGATCCGCGAGTTGCTGTGACAGAGGATGGCCTTTATGTAATGCTTTATACACAATGGAATCGTAAGCAGGCCCGTCTTGCCGTAGCTACTTCTCGTGATCTTCAGATATGGGAAAAATATGGTCCGGCTTTTGCAAAAGCATATGGCGGACGTTTTTTTGATGAATTTTCCAAATCTGCTTCTATTGTCACAAAATTGGTAGATGGCAAACAAGTGATTGCTAAAATTGATGGAAAATATTGGATGTATTGGGGAGAAAAATTTGTAAACGTAGCTACTTCCACGGATTTGATTAATTGGGAACCAATGCTTGATGAAAAAGGAGGCTTTCTGAAAGTAATTACTCCTCGTGAAGGTAAATTTGATAGTGACCTGACAGAGTGTGGTCCACCTGCAATCATGACTGATAAAGGTATTTTATTGCTTTATAATGGTAAGAATAAGTCAGGTGCAGAGGGGGATACATTGTATACTGCTAATTCTTATTGTGCCGGGCAAGCATTATTTGATGCTAAAGATCCGACTAAATTGATTGACCAATTGGATAAACCATTCTATATTCCGGAATCAGATTTTGAGAAGAGCGGACAATATCCCGCGGGAACAGTATTTATAGAAGGTTTAGTATTCCATAATCAGAAATGGTACTTATATTATGGTTGTGCAGATTCACGTGTAGCAGTTGCTGTGTATGATTCTTTTAAGAAATAAAATGCAATGAAAAAGATAGGACTCTTTTTGTTTGGTATTTGTTTTGTATTGCAAATGGTGGCACAAGAACACAACTACTTCACAAATCCTGTTATTCGGGGAGATGTACCCGATCCTTCCGTCATTCGGATTGAAGATACATATTATGCTACGGGTACCTCTTCGGAATGGGCACCTTTTTATCCAATGTTTACCTCCAAGGATCTGGTAAACTGGAAACAGGTAGGGCATGTTTTTACCAAGCAACCGTCCTGGACTTCTAATTCATTTTGGGCACCAGAATTGTTTTATCATAATAATAAAGTTTATTGTTATTATACCGCCCGCCAAAAAAGTACTGGAATATCATATATTGGAGTAGCTACGTCTGATTCTCCTTTACATGAATTTACCGATCATGGTCCGATTGTAGAGTATGGAAAGGAAGCTATCGATGCATTTATTTATGATGATAACGGGCAATTGTATATCAGTTGGAAAGCTTATGGTTTGGATACGCGTCCGATAGAATTGTTAGGATGTAAACTGTCCGCTGATGGTTTGCATTTGGATGGTGAACCTTTTACTCTTTTAGTAGATGAAAAGGGAATCGGTATGGAAGGACAGTACCATTTTAAAAAAGGCGACTACTATTATATAGTATACGCTGCCCATGGATGTTGTGGTCCTTCTAGTGACTATGATGTATATGTAGCACGTGCAAGGAATTATGGTGGACCTTATGAAAAATATTCTGGAAACCCCATTCTTCATGGCGGAGAAGGAGATTATAAATCATGTGGTCATGGTACTGTGGTGAGAACATCTGATGGTCGTATGTTTTATATGTGTCACGCTTATTTGAAGGGAGATGGTTTCTTTATCGGGCGTCAACCGATTTTGCAAGAAATGGAAATGACGGATGATCATTGGGTGCGTTTCAAGACTGGGAATTTGGCTATAGCTGAACAGCCTGTACCTTTTGTCGGTACAAAGCAAGAGCCTCTTTCGGATTTTGAAGATAATTTTAAGGGGAATCAATTGAAAGTTGATTGGACGTGGAATTATCCTTATTCAGATATACACGCTGTGCTAAAGAAAGGAAAGTTATTTTTATCCGGTACTCCAAAGAATAACAATAAATATGGTACAGCATTATGTTTACGTCCTCAATCTCCACAGTATAGCTGTGAGACGAAAGTAATAAACACAGGCAAAGGACTGAAAGGATTGACCTTGTATGGCGATGATAAAAACCTGATTGCTTGGGGAATTGAAGGAGATAAACTTATTTTGAAAGTGGTGAAAGACGATATTGAGTCAGTACTTTATGATTCAGCTTTTGCAAGTAAAGAGATATATTTGAAATTGGAAGTTGAACAGGGGTGTATATTCCACTTTTATAAAAGTCTGGATGGAAAAACATGGCAATCTGTGCAGAATACCCCTTTCAAGGGTAAATCCTTGATTCGTTGGGATAGAGTGCAGCGTCCGGGATTACTACATTATGGAGATAAGGATGTACCGGCAGAGTTTTCTTATTTTAAAATGAAGAATTTAAAATAAAAAGAAAGTAGATGGTGATAAAATTTTTAGTTTATACTATTAAATTATCCCTCATAGTAGATTAACAGTATTTGTAAAATATAGATTGATAAAATGAAAAAGTTTTTAGTATTAGTTGCAGCAGTTTGCATGGCGTATACTACTGCGTTTGCTCAGACTGTGAAACCTTTTAAGGAAGGTGACAGAGCTGTGTTTTTAGGAAATAGTATTACGGATGGTGGTCGTTACCATTCATTTATCTGGTTGTATTACATGACCCGTTTCCCGAATATGCCTATTCGCATATTCAATGGAGGTATCGGAGGTGATACAGCGTATGATATGAATAAACGTTTGGATGGCGACATTTTTAGCAAAAATCCTACTGTATTGATGGTAACTTTCGGTATGAATGATTCCGGTTATTATGAATATAATGGTGATAATGCGAAAGAATTTGGTGAACAGAAGTATCAGGAAAGCATCAAAAACTTCCAGCAGATGGAAAAACGCTTCAAGGAGTTGCCACATACTCGTATTGTAATGACGGGAACTTCTCCTTATGACGAAACTGCGCAAATAAAGGACAATACGGTCTTTAAGAAAAAAAATGAGACTATTAAGAGAATCATAGAATATCAAAGAGAATCTGCTGCAAGAAATGGTTGGGAATTCACAGATTGGAATGCACCTATGGTAGCTATAAATCAGGAACTTCAACAAAAAGATCCTAGTTTTACTCTTTGTGGTAACGATCGTATCCATCCGGACAATGACGGTCATATGGTGATGGCTTATCTTTTCCTGAAAGCACAAGGTTTTGCTGGTAAAGATGTGGCCAACATGGAAATCAATGCGAATAAGAAACAAGCAGTGAAGGCAGAAGGTTGTACCATCTCGAATATTAAGAAGATAGGCAAAGATATTAGTTTTGATTATCTGGCAGAGGCATTGCCTTATCCTTTGGATACTATTGCACGTGGTTGGGGATCTAAGAAGAGTCAGGCAGAAGTTATAAAAGAAGTTCCTTTTATGGAAGAAATGAACACAGAATTGCTGAAAGTTACCGGTTTGAAGGGGCAATATAAACTGTTGATTGACAATCAGGAAATAGGAACCTGGGATGCTGCTGATTTGGCAAAGGGTATAAACTTGGCTGCAGAATCTAAAACTCCACAATACCAGCAGGCATTAGCTATCATGCACCTCAATGAGTACCGTTGGGAACTTGAAAGAACATTTAGAGAATATGCGTGGTGTCAGTTTGGTTTCTTCCAACAAAAAGGTTTATTGTTTGCTAATGGCAGAAAGGCTATTGAAGTGATGGATGAAAATGTAGAGAAGAACATGTGGTTGAAGGGACGTCGAGATCTTTATTCAAAGATGATGTTTAAAGAGATTCGTGATGCACGTGAACAAGAGATGGATGTTCTGGTTTCCAAGATTTACGAAATCAACAAACCAGTAGTAAGAAAGATTGTTCTGAGAAAGATATAATATTGGCTTTAGATAAGTTAGTAAAGGTTTGAATTGGTGTATTGTGGTGCCGGCTAATAGTCGGCACCTTTTTTATATATGATGTTCAATTAATTCTTTTTCCAAAAGTCGGAACTGAACAGCAGCAATACCGTAAATAGCTCCAGACGTCCGAGAAGCATCAGAAAGGAGAGTAGCCATTTGGCTGCATCAGGCAATTCACTCCACGAGAAGGCTGGGCCACACGTGCCGAGTCCCGGTCCCATGTTACCGATGCTTGATATGACTGTTCCGATTGATTCAAGGAATCCTACTCCGAATCCCATCATAATAAGTATGCTGACAATAGCGATAACTGCATATAAGAATGTGAAAGCCAGTACGGTGGACTGGATAGAAGGGGAGATAACCTGTTTATTCACTCGTACGGGTAATACAGCATTGGGGTGCAGAATATGTTTAAACTCATTCTTGGCAACCTTGAAGAGAATGACCATGCGGATACATTTGATACCGCCTGTCGTACTACCTGCACAAGCCCCTATTATCATAACGATAAGAAGACAGCCCCAAAGAATAGAAGGCCAGAGCATATAGTCAGCAGTAGCAAAACCGGTGGAAGTCTGCAGTGATATAACTTGAAACAGAGACTTTCGGAATGCCTCTTCTGCTCCCATCGAACTGGTCTGATAAAGCCAGACAGCAATGAAAATTGTGAAAAAAGCAACAGATATGAAATAGAACTTCAGTTCGGCATCATGAATGAACTTCTTTATTTTTCCGTTGAACATCAACAATAATAAAGTGAAATTGACTCCCGATAGAAACATGAAAATAGATATCACATAATCTATGTAAGGCGAGTGATAATATTCAATGCTTGTTTGTTTAGTAGAGAATCCGCCAGTACTGGTAGTAGTAAAAGCATGGCAGATGCTGTCGAAAAGCCCCATCCCTCCAAATACCAGTAAGATAATCAGTGTTCCGGTCATTCCGGCATAGATTCCCCAGATCCATTTGGCAGTAACTCCGATACGTGGGTGTACTTTGTCGTGAGTAGGACCGCTGGCTTCGGCTGCAAATACCTGGATACCTCCCATACCAAAAATCGGAAGAACAGCAATCGTAAAGAACACAATTCCCAAACCACCTATCCATTGTGTCATTGCCCGCCAGGAGAGGATGCCGTGAGGCATTGATTCTATATTGTTCATGATGGTGGCACCTGTACTGCTAAATCCGGACATAGTCTCGAAGAAGGCATCAGTAACATTTGGAATATAACCACCTATATAATAAGGCAACATTCCAAAAAGAGAGAATGCGATCCAGGCTACACTGACAATAACATATCCGTCGCGACGGTTGAGTGATTTCTCAGCCCCTCTTCCGATAGCGAGCATAATCACCCCTACGAAGGCTGTGATAGCTGATGAAAGCAGGAAACTATTTAAGTCGTCTTCCTTATAGAATAGTGAAACGCCACCACAACACATTAACATAGCTGTTTCTATCAGTAACAGAAACCCCATGATGCGATATATCATCTTCGAATTAATCATAAACAGTCTGTTTTAGGTATTAAGTATTATGCGCCAAGTATAAGCGGCTACGGTTAGTACCTAATACTTAATACCTGATACTTAACACCTAATACTTGCTAATTAAAGAACTTTTCAATTTTCTTGATCATCATACTCAGACAGAATACAACAACATGATCTCCGGGACGAATCAGCGTATCTCCCGTTACGAGCACTCCTTCGCCATTACGGATCATTCCTCCGATGGTCGTTCCTTTAGGCAATCCCAAGTCCTTGATTAAATTTCTGGTAATCTTTGCTCCGGCGGGCACGGTAAACTCAGCTACATCGGCATTGGCGAATGTCAGACACTTCACATTGGATACATCGGCATCCCGCATCATCTGATAA
>ERZ779649.1564-NODE-1564-length-12671-cov-5.768627_pt1 | contig 12671 bp, 13 predicted proteins | sample MGYA00511882_ERZ779649 | MGnify/ENA primary metagenome ERZ779649 (study PRJEB29588, sample SAMEA2157793) | human gut metagenome | biome: human gut; feature: human-associated habitat; material: faeces | place: Denmark | collected 2008/2010 ... | reverse complement strand
TCCTGTGGCACTCAAAGTTAGAAAAAGAGCTATTTTCATGGACGTTTCGGACGTTAGCCAAAGGATCTGATGCATCAGAGGCATTAAGCACATGATAGGCTCTTTTGTTATGCGATAAATAATCTGAAAAATCCTGTAAGATAGCAGACCTCTAATACGTATATATAATTATAGAACACGTAAAGGAGTGATGATATTATGATATATCAGAAAATTACGATTCCTCTGGATCATGGCAACCGCAACATGAAAACAGCAGAAGAGGTATTTACTTCCGGTCTTGTGGAGAGCGACTTAAAACCGGTGCTCGGAGAGTACCTAGAGTATAATGGGAAATACTATTCCCTTACCGGAGAGCGTATCCCCTATATGAGGGACAAGAGCCTGGATGATTTTTTATTCTTCCCCTGTTTGGCATCGGTAAAGAACTGGAGAGGCGCACACAGCCCCAGAAGGATATCATTTACCAGGTAGAACTTCCGGTGGGGCTGCCTCCGAAGCATTATGGCGCTCTTTTTGAGAAGTTTGGACATCAGTGGATTCACTTTAGATTATCTGGTGCTTCGGGAGGGCAGACCGGATCTGTCAGTATGCGATTCCCTTGAAAAAGGTGTCATTACGCTGTATAACCGGATTATCTACCGTGTAAGCTCCGATTTCGATATGCTCCTAGAAGATACGGACATTGATACGATTATTCTTGGCAAAAACAGTGATTACAGCGACAGTGTAATCAGACTGGTAAAGCAGATGACAAAGCAGTATGTCGATGATTTCCTGGGGGCACTCCGGGAGAGAGGAATCGACTTGAAAACCGGATGCATTGTGTTTATCAGTGGTGGAGCAAAATTACTCAGGGAATACTTAGAAAACACGGACAAGATCGGAAACATTCAAGATTGTGTACACGAGCTTTGATATAAGGAGCTCCAATCAGCATTGCAGTTAATGCCCTGTGATTACCATCTCGTTCTACAAAATATTCATCAGAATCCGTATAATAATTAACATCGACGGGATCAATCTAAATAGCAAAAGATTTTCTCATGGAATCCAAAGAACCGTATCGGGACAGTTCTTCAAAATATCGTTTAAATTTATCGCTATGACGTTTTGAGTCAGGTACAAAGCATACATTATCAAAAACACTTTGACCAGGAGTAGAACGAGTGGTACCTATTATTTTATCAGGTTGGGATGCATGTAAAAGTGGTTTGGCGGTCAGGTAAAGGAGTATAGAGATCATTTGGGTATGCAGGACGTAATACTTTACTTTTGCCAATGCAATGTCATTTGCATTCATACCAATTTGAGATAGTACGTCTTCAAGATTATCTGATACATGAATAGAGCCCTCCGTTGAATAATGTAGTATCATTGTAACCTCCTTTGCTTTAGGTGAACTATACAGATAGAAATAGTGAGTTTCTCAAACATAGTACTTCGTCGGATGTAATATTTGTATAAATAATAAAAATCATTGTGGTGTTGTGTTGTTTAGAAACCAGTCAGGTGTATTAGTATTTCCCAAATTTTGATAATAAGCTTGTGGCGATGCACCAGTATATTTTTTGAATACACGGCTGAAGTAAAGCGGATCATCAAAACCTACCAAACGCGAAATATTGGAAATGGTCATGGAATTAGACAAAAGAAAATCTTTGGCTTTCTCAATGCGCTGGTAATTTAGATAATGCATGGGGGACATCCCCATACGATCCTTAAACATATGTGAAAAACTACTTTGACTTAGTTTGCAGTAATCAGCCATGGAAGCCACAGACCATTTGTTTGCATATTTAGAGTTTAATTCAAGTAGTAGCCTGTCAAAGGAAAAATCATTATCCAAAGGTCTGGAGATACTATGAAAGGAACGATGAATAAAGCATAGGAGAATATAAAAATTATGCAATACAATGTCTTCATAAGATATTTTTTTTAGTTGTAGTTCGGTGATAATATCCTGAAAGAGTAATTTCAAATATAGCCTTTCACCAATATAACAATTCTTTATATCGTATTGTTTTAATATATTTTCACATTCATTACCAGTAAAATGTATCCAGTAGATCTCAGGTTTTTCCTTTGCATAATAGGAATAATACTGTGGTATGCCTGGACGATATAAAACAATATTTCCTGCCGATAAGGTAATCCATTCATTATTCAAATAAAAATGCCCACTTCCGCGGTGAATGTATATTATTTGGTAATCCAGTCTGCCATTTTTACGATTGCAGAAGTAATCCTGTGTCTGAAAGACCTGCTTCCCACAACAATTCACTATCAGAGGAACATCTTGATTGCAATAACCTGTAATTTTTCTTTCTTCTCTTAAATGACCGCTAATATTTATCATATGACTACATCAACTCCATCCTTTATAAACAACGTAATCATAACATACAAATGCAGAAAAATCCATATTAAAAGCATTTATGTTAATAGTATGTAAATAAATATATGCTAATATATCTATATAAAACAGCGCAAATCCAGAAAAGGAGAGTGACCTTTTGAAAAAACAGATAATTCTATTAATGACAGATACCACAAGAAAAGACATGGTGGGATGTTATGGTAATAAAAAAATGTTTACGCCAAATTTAGATGCACTGGCGCAAGAGGGAATTCGGTATGAGAATGCATACACTTGTCAACCGGTTTGTGGTCCGGCAAGAAGTGCAATTTTTACAGGCACGTTTCCTCATTCAAATGGAATGGTAACGAACGGAGTTCCATTGGGGGCAAATGTAAAGACTATTGGACAAAGACTGACGGACAATGGCATTAAATGTGGATATATAGGAAAATGGCATTTGGATGGTGGGGATTATTTTGGATTAGGTTGTTGTCCCGAAGGCTGGGATGCAGATTACTGGTATGATATGAAATGCTATCTGAATGAGCTGAGTGAAAATGAACGTGTATGTTCGAGGCAACCAAATGAGTCATTTCAACCGGATTTTTCAGAAGAATTTACATATGCTCATAGATGTTCGGATCGCGCAATCAGATTTTTGGATCAATACAAAGAAGAAGATTTTTTCCTTACGGTATCATATGACGAACCTCATGGACCGTCGTTATGTCCTGCACCTTATAATACCATGTACAGAGGTTTTAAATTTGAGCCTTCTGCTAAATTTACAGATGACTTGAAAAATAAACCTTTAATGCAACAACTGTGGGCCGGGGATAAGCTGACAGCAGATGAAAAACAGATCAACCAAAGTTCCGAAGGATTAGCATTATTCCTGGGATGTAACAGCTTTGTTGATTATGAAATGGGAAGAGTTCTGGATGTGATTAAAGAAAAGATGCCCAATGCTATGGTTATCTATACCTCTGATCATGGAGACATGTTGGGGGCACATAGGCTGTTTTCTAAAAACGCAGCTATCTATGATGAGGTGACTAATATTCCGCTGATCATTAAAGGTGGTGAAAAGGGAAAAGTAATTACAACACCGGCATCTCATATTGATATTACTCCGACAGTGATGGACTATTTTGGATTACGTATTCCGAAGTTACTGGAAGGAAAGAGCATGCTTCCACAGATATACGATACGACAATTAAGATAAACAGTGAAGTTTATACAGAGTTTACCAGATATGAGATAGATCATGATGGATTTGGTGGGCTTCAAATTATGAGAGGTGTCATTTCGGAGAACTATAAATTGGCAATTAATCTGCTTGACAAAGATGAGTTTTACGACTTAAAAAAGGATCCAGATGAAATGGTAAATGAAATAGATAATCCGGAATACTTGGAGATAATTCGGGAATATCATAGAAAACTTGTCACCCATATGAATGCAACTCGAGATCTTTATCGTGGTTATCAATGGTCTCTTAGACCCTGGAATAAAAATTTCACTCCAAGCTGGGACAACGAAGGGTTTACAAGACAACGAGAAAATGAGGAATATGAGCCTCGTCAGTTGGACTACGATACAGGGTTACCTATAAAAGAAGCTGTCAGAAGCAAGTATCTATATGAAATGGGGGGAGAACAATGACAAAGACAAAATATGCAGTCGATGCAGCAACAAGAAGAATTCGATTTAAAAGAAAATTAAAGTTAAATCTATGGTGTTGGATGTTTATGTCGCTGGCAGTTGGATTTTATATCTTATTCCAAGGGTATCCGATTATATGCAGTATTCAGTATTCACTGTTGGATTGGTCGGGAATGACATCTAATGCAACGTTTATCGGCTTACAAAACTATAAAGAGCTGATGCATGATGAATTGTTTTGGAATGCTTTTATAAATAGTTTTAAGTACATGGTAATGATAGTTCCGTTAGAACTTGCGGTGTCTTTGTTCCTTGCATATCTGCTAAATGATGAAAAAATGAAAGGACGTGGATTATACCGTACAATGTATTTTGTTCCTGTAGTTACGACTGCTTCTGTAGTGGGAATTATCATGATATTCATTTTGGGAGTTCAGGGACCGGTCAATCATCTTTTGGTCACACTACATATTCTGAAAAACCCGATTAATTTTCTGGGAAACGCAAAGTATGCGCTGCCTACATTGGTAATCATTTCGCTTTGGAAGGATTGCGGAACATATATGATTTACTGGCTGGCAGGACTGCAGGGAGTTTCGAAAGATGTATATGAAGCGGCAACCATTGATGGTGCAAACAGAAGACAAACTTTCTTCCATATTGTGTTGCCTCTGATTGCACCCACAGGAGGAATTATTGCAATATTATGTGCCATAAATTCTTTGAAGGTATTTGATATTGTGAAAACAATGACGGAAGGTGGCCCTTATTATGCAACAGATGTAATCGCAACGTATGTATATAGAACTGCATTTTCAAGTGAGATTGGAATGCCAAGACTTGGCTATGCAAGTGCAGCAGCTCTGTTCTTTGGATGCGCCGTTATAATAATAGGAATACTTCTGAATGCAATGAAAGACCGTCTACAGAAGAATGTACAATAGGGGGTGGAACAGATGAGCAAAGAAAAAAAGATTCATATCGTTAAATCTGTGATTAAACATGGTTTGCTGCTTTGCGTTGGATTTTTCTGGATATATCCTTTTTTATGGATGATTTCCGCCTCGTTTAAGGGCCAGAATGAGTTCTTCCAAAACCGTATGGGATTGATTCCGGTACAGCCGACAATCGACAATTTTATTCGTATCTGGCAGAAAGCGGATTTTGGCACTTATTTTATCAATACAATTATTGTAACAGCATTTTCGGTTATCATTGTGCTGATTATGACGATGATGGCGGGATATGCTATGGGACGTTATAAATTTCTTGGCAGAAACCTATGCATGGCAGTTTTCTTGGCCAGTATTGCTATTCCGCTGGTGAGTACAATTATACCGACCTATGAAGTAGTCAAAGGAATGAATCTGGTAGGTACCAAGCTTGGATTGATCTTATCACAGGCAGGAGGAGCGCATGTTATCTTTTTGCTTCTGTTTACCAGTTTCTTTCAATCTGTACCAAATGAGTTGGAAGAGGCATCTAAGATAGATGGATGCAATTATTTTCAGACATTTTTCTATATTATGATGAAACTGTGTAAGCCTGTCGCAACGACAGTAGTCATTATGGAAACCATTTGGGCTTGGAATGCATTCATGCTTCCGTTGGTATTAACTTTGAATAATCCGTCATCTAGGACACTTGCGGTTGGGCTATATGCATTCAAAGGAGAAAATACTGTTGATTGGACAGGCATTGCTGCCGGAGGTTCTATAGCTGTAATCCCGGTTATTATATTATTTGTTTTAATGCAGAAGCATTTTGTGGAAGGAATTGCCGGAGCTGTTAAAAGTTAATTGAAAACAATAATTTATATCAAAGAGAGGAGAAAAAGAAATGAAATTAAAACGACTTGGTACACTGTTATTGACTGCTATAATTGCAGCAACAACCCTGGCAGGATGTGGTGCAATGCCCTCAACAGGTAATGGAAATGAAACAGGCGAAAATGCAAGTGTCATAGCAGCAACAGAAGAGGACACCGATGGGCAAATAACACTTCGGGTTGTTGACTGGAGCGATGGATCTGCTACACAAAGAGAGGAGTTTCATAAGAAGTTCGAAGAAGCACACCCTGATATTAAAATTGAATATACTATGCTTACAGTAGATCAATTCAAAAATACTATTGTTACTATGATTAAATCTGGTGAGGGACCTGACTTGTTTCCGATTCCGGTGGGACTTACTTTAAATACAGCGGTAGAAGAAGGGTGGTTCCAGCCGATTAACGATTATGTAACCGATGAATTCCGAAATAAATTTGATCCGGAAGCCTTTGCAGAGGGAGTTACTGATATTGGGGATGACTGGTATACAGTTACAGAACAGATGCCAATCATTCAGTGCTTATTCTTCTATAATAAGGATATTTTGAACCAGGCAGGTGTTACGGAGGTTCCCACAACATATTCAGAGTTTAGAGAAGCCTGTAAAAAAGTTACAGAGATGGGGAATGGCAATGTTTATGGTCTGATTGATGGTGGAAAACAGATGAACCGTATGGACGTTATGGCAAGATCCCTGGCTGCAGCAGCTGGTGGTAAGGTAGCTGCAACGCAGAAAGTGCTGACGGATAATGGAGTGGCGCCTTACGACAGCAAGGAAATGAATGATGCGCTTGGATTTATTAAAGGTCTGGTAGATGATGGAAGTATTCATCCGGATACTATCAATATAAGTGCTCCGGAGGCAAGAGAATTATTTGCACAGGGACAGGCGGCATTCCTCTGCCAGGGAATGTGGTGTGTATCCCAGTGGGATGCAAATTATCCGGATTTGAATTATGGAGTTATGGCAGTTCCTGTTCCTGACGGAGTAACAAACACTTATGTTCAGGCAGGTGAATTATCTCCGTGGATGGGTATCTATAAGCAGTCCAAACATCCCAAGGAAGCAGCTGAATATTTAATGGCACTGTATGATGAACAATATGGATATCAGCAGAGCAATGTGGAAAGTGGAAGTTTTGTGTCCTGTATTCCGGAAATCAATGAAAAATACATGACCAATGAGCATATGAAACAATACTACACAATTGCAGAGGAAACATCCAGAGTAGTTCCTACTTTAGTAAAGAGAGATGAGAAAGCAAATGATTTTTATGCAGAAGTAAAGGATGTACAGCCTAGCTTAGGAGCAATTGTGCAGGGCATTATTTCCCAGAGTATTACTGATTATGACAGTGCATTAAAGACACTGGCAAATGATACAACTACAGAGTGGAAGCGTGCTTCGGAGGCAGTTGGAATGGACTATAGCTCATTGGAATTTCCTGACTGGGATGCGACGAAAGACTACACGGATGCGGATTACGAGACATTGAAGTAAGTGCATAAATTAAGAGAGTACAGAAAATGATGCGATGACTTAGTTATAAAGGAAATCGCATCGTTTTCTGCATATAGGTAATGTAGTATTTTAAAATATATTGAGAGACCAGCCATGAAAGAAAAAAACAAGAAAAAAATGCTATTGAAACTGTTTTTATCTACCTTATATCTGAGCGCATTTACTTTTGGTGGGGGATATGTGATCGTTACACTGATGAAGAAAAAATTTGTAGATCAATATCACTGGATAGAAGAAAATGAAATGCTTGATCTAGTGGCAATCGCACAATCCTCTCCGGGAGCGATTGCAGTAAATGGAGCCATTGTTGTAGGGTATAAGCTGTCAGGCATTCTGGGAGCGTTGGTAGCAATCCTTGGGACGGTACTGCCTCCGTTTGTGATTTTATCAGTAATATCTGTATTTTATAAAGCCTTTAGAAATAACTGGTTAATCAGTCAGCTTCTGGAAGGCATGCAGGCTGGGGTCGGAGCGGTAATTGCATCCGTCACGTTGGATATGGGGATTCCAATCGTGAAAGAGAAGGAAGCCGTGTCGCTGATTATAATGGTAGGAGCGTTTGTTGCAGCCTGCCTGTTTGGTATAAATGTTGTGTATATCGTAATCGTATGCGGAATAATTGGCATAATCCGTACACTCCTGTTAAATAGGAGGAAGATGAAATGATATATTTACAGTTATTCTGGAGTTTTTTACAGATAGGGTTGTTCAGCTTTGGTGGAGGATATGCAGCAATGCCTTTGATACAGGGGCAGGTTGTAAGCAGCCATGGATGGCTTACAATGTCGGAATTTACAGATCTTATAACGATATCTCAGATGACCCCGGGACCGATTGCTGTTAATTCGGCTACTTTTGTAGGACTTAAAATAGCAGGAATACCCGGAGCAGTAGTAGCAACGGTAGGATGTATCTTACCATCCTGCATTATTGTAACGATTCTTGCAAAATTATATCTGCGATATCGGAGCATGGATATGCTTCAAGGTGTATTACATTCGCTTCGACCAGCGGTGGTGGCAATGATCGCTTCGGCCGGAGTCCAGATTCTTATAACAGCCTTTTGGGGAAATGGAATAGAAATATCCCTATTTGGAACAAAATGGATCATGATTCTGATATTCGCAATATGTATATTGCTGCTGCGTAGTACTAAGCTGAACCCCATTTGGGTAATGGTATTGGCAGGAGTGATGAAGTTAGCTATGTCAGTATTAATATAGGAAAGCAGACAGGAGAAATATATGCCACCGATTAGTGTACTTATAAAACCATCATCAGGATTATGCAATATGAAGTGTGATTACTGTTTCTACTGCGATGAAACAAAAAAGAGAGCACGGGAATCCTATGGATTTATGACAGAGCAGACACTCAAAAATCATTTTCTTGTAGGACTCTCTGTAGACGGCACAAAAGAGATTCATGATTGTTATCGACATACCAAAGATGGAGCATCAGCATTTGACCGAATCAGATCTGTAGCAAAGATTATGGATCAGTGTGGCGTAGATTATAATATTCTCACGGTGGTAACAAACTATCATATCCAGGTATATGAGTAAGGGAAAAAGCAATATATAAAAGCGAGTGGATTGTGCTTGCATAAAAATGCCATTTGGGGTGAGCGAGCACTAGAATTGGAAAGATTTTGGGAATGATTAATTTATTATATTAGGAAGAGGTATAAATGATGAAGGCAGATATCAGATGGCTGGATAATCCTGAGATTTTTAGAGTCAACAGAGAGGATGCACATAGTGACCATGCTTATTATGCAAGCTATAATGATATGGAGAAGAAATCAGACCGATGGGTGATGCTGCTGGATGGCTTATGGAAGTTTAGATACAGTAAGAATGCAGCATCGAGACCAGCTGATTTCTACAAAGAAGGATACGATGATTCGAACTTTGATATGATCAGAGTGCCGGGACATATAGAATTGCAAGGCTATGATAAAATACAATATATTAATACCATGTATCCATGGGAAGGACATGAGTATCGCAGACCTGCATATAGCATTGAAAATGCTGGAAATGGTGCTGGAATGTTCAGCGAAGCTTCGTATAATCCGGTAGGATCATATGTCTGCACATTTGATCTGCCTGAGACTTTTCAGGGAAATAGGGTTTACGTCTGCTTCGAAGGAGTAGAACAGGCAATGTATATCTGGCTGAATGGTGAGTTTATAGGATATGCAGAAGATAGCTTTACACCATCGGAATTTGATCTTACTCCATATATTAGGACAGAGGGAAATAAACTTTGCGTTGAGGTTCATAAAAGGAGTACAGCTGCATTTTTGGAAGATCAGGATTTCTTTCGCTTTTTCGGTATATTTAGAAGTGTTAAACTTAAGGCAAAGCCTTGTGTACATGTTGAAGACATTTTTATTCGCCCAATATTGTGGAACTCAAACATACAGGGAAATTTGGAAGTTAATGCAAAATTGTCCATGGTCTACGCAAAAGACATCAGGGTAACGGCGGTACTGAGAGATAAAGGAAAAATCTGCTGGAGCCAGGACATGAAAATGCAATACAGCGACAAGGGAACTTCGAACATTCTTCAGGTAACTGGTGCTCTTAAAGATACGTTACCCATATCCATTACTCCGTGGGATCATCACAAGCCATATCTTTATGATTTCTGCTTGGAGGTAAGAGATCAGGATAATTGTCTGATAGAAATTGTACCTTATGCAATTGGCTTTAGAAGACTTGAAATTATAGATAAAGTTATTTATTTAAATGGAAAGAGGCTGATTCTGACAGGTATTAATCGACATGAATGGGAACCGCATAAAGGAAGATGCATTACAGAAAAAGAAATGCGAATTGACTTGATGCTTTTCCAGCAGAATCATATTAATGCAGTCAGGACATGTCATTATCCAAATCAGATTCCATGGTATTATATGTGTGATGAAGCAGGAATATATATGATGGCCGAAACCAATTTGGAAAGCCATGGATCATGGCAAAAAATGGGTGCGATAGAGCCGTCATATAACGTCCCCGGATCAATACCTCAATGGAAAGAAGCAGTGATTGATCGTGCCCAATCGAATTATGAAACTTTTAAGAACCATACTTCCATATTGTTCTGGTCGTTGGGAAATGAGTCATATGCCGGAGATGATATTGAAGCAATGAATCAATATTTTATGGATCAAAATGACGGAAGACTAATACACTATGAAGGAGTATCTGTTAACAGAAGCTACGAGGATAAAATATCTCAAGTGGAAAGCAGAATGTATGCTACTCCGGATGAAGTCAGACAGTATCTTGATCAGAATGCAAAAAAGCCATATGTATTATGTGAATATATGCACTGTATGGGAAATTCTCTTGGTGGAATGGATTCTTACATGAACCTCCTGGACAAATATCCAATGTTTCAGGGAGGGTTTATATGGGATTATATTGATCAGGCGATTTATGTCAAGGATGAAGTGACTGGTGAAGAGGTTCTTCGTTATGGTGGAGATTTCGATGACAGACCGTCCGATTATGAATTTTCCGGAAATGGAATTGTGTTCGCAGACCGAACAGAAAAGCCGGCGATTCAGGAGGTAAAATACTATTATGCAAAATATGAATAAAAAAATGTTGAAAATTGTATACGGTGATTGTACTCTGGGAGTATCGGGAGATAACTTTTCTTATATTTTTTCTTATGTGGCTGGAGGAATGGAGTCACTCGTAAAAGACGGAATAGAGTGGTTGTTTAGATGTCCTAAACCAGCCTTTTGGAGAGCGCTTACCGATAATGATCGGGGCTGTGGATTCCAAGTGCAGAGTGGAGCGTGGATGTCCGCTGATATGTTTATACATTGTGTGAAGAAACAAGTGATAGTTGATGACAAAGATATCGGATTACCATGTGCACCTTATAATAATGCATTTTCAGCCAATGAATATGCTGATCATGTAAAAATAATCTTTACCTATGAAACTATTACAATTCCCAAAACATTGGTGGAAGTATCCTATCAGATTAACAGTAATGGAGAAATTCTTGTGGAAAACCTCTTCCATGGAAGACCGGAACTTCCAGAGCTTCCGGTTTTTGGACTACGTATACTTATGCCGACGCTTGCAAAGGAATATAGGTATGAAGGGTTGTCGGGAGAAACCTACCCGGACAGAAAGAAGGGAGCCCATAGAGGTGTTTTCATTGAAAAACCGATTATGACACCATATTTGGTTCCGCAGGAATGTGGAATGCATATGGATACAGAATGGGTTGAAATATATCGAGATACTATACAGGATAATAGTATGCCGTCACCTGGTAAACATATGCTGAAAATATGTAAGAGTGGAGAAAATTTTCATTTTTCATGTCTTCCATATACGGCATGTGAAATCGAAAATGCAACTCATCAGGAAGAGCTTCCGCCAGCAAGGAGAACTGTACTGTGTATTTATGGAGCGACAAGAGGCATTGGAGGAATTAATAGTTGGGGAGCCGATGTAGAACCATCGTATCATGTAAGTGCAAAAGAAGACATTCGATATTCATTTATAATTAGTTGACAAAATAAGGAAGGAGAAATTGTATGGGAGCAAAAAAATTAAACTATTCTGTTTGTATTGATGCAGTATTTCGGGAGAGTAAATTATCATTCGTAGAGGCAATGAGTGTAATTCACAGACTTGGATATAAAGCTTATGAATTTTGGTCATGGAAGGATAAAGATATTAAACGTATAAAAGAGGTTCAGAAGGAAACAGGACTAAAGACAGCAGCTTTCTGTACGGAGTTTATTAATCCTGGAGATCCTGAAAAACAGCAGGAATTCCTTGAAGGTTTAAAAAGGAGTATGGAAACGGCTCATGTACTTGACTGTGGAAGATTGATCGTACAGGCTGGATGGGAATATGAAACAGCTGCAAAAGGCATAACGAGAGATCAACATAGATGCACTTTCATTGATACTATGCAAAAAGCAGGGAACCTTGCGGCTGAGCAAAAAATAGAGCTTGTAATAGAGCCTTTAAATTTACTGGTAGATCATCCGGGATATCATTTGTCTACTTCGAGAGAAGCTTTTGACATATTAGAGAAAATAGATTCGGATAATGTGAAGATATTATTTGATATCTATCATCAACAAATCACAGAAGGAAATTTGCATTCTAATATATTTGACCATTTGAACCAAATAGGACATTTTCATGCAGCGGCTGTGCCTGGTCGAGGTCCTATTACCGGCGGAGAAATCAATTATACATACTTGCTTCAGGAACTTGCTGATAATGGATACGATGGATA
>ERZ779649.1558-NODE-1558-length-12712-cov-2.177925_pt1 | contig 12712 bp, 8 predicted proteins | sample MGYA00511882_ERZ779649 | MGnify/ENA primary metagenome ERZ779649 (study PRJEB29588, sample SAMEA2157793) | human gut metagenome | biome: human gut; feature: human-associated habitat; material: faeces | place: Denmark | collected 2008/2010 ... | reverse complement strand
TCGACCGAAAGCATCGAATCGTCACCGGGAAGCATCGCGCAAGTCCGGGAGTGCTCGGCATCCATCCTCCGTTTTGCCAAAGAGACGCATACCCCGGTGTTGCTGATCGGGCATATCAACAAAGAAGGCAGCATTGCCGGACCGAAGGTTCTAGAGCACATCGTAGACACCGTACTCCAATTCGAGGGAGACCAGCATTATATGTACCGTATTCTGCGCAGCATCAAGAACCGCTTTGGAAGTACCGCTGAATTGGGCATCTATGAGATGCGTCAAGACGGGCTTCGCCAAGTCAGCAACCCTTCGGAATTGTTACTGTCGCAGGACCACGAAGGCATGAGCGGGGTAGCCATCGCATCTGCCATCGAAGGGGTAAGACCCTTCCTGATAGAGACGCAAGCACTTGTCAGCTCTGCGGTTTACGGCAATCCGCAACGTTCGGCAACGGGATTCGATATTCGCCGCATGAACATGCTGCTGGCCGTATTAGAGAAACGTGTCGGATTTAAGCTGGCACAAAAAGATGTCTTTCTAAATATTGCCGGAGGACTGAAGGTTAACGACCCTGCCATCGACCTGGCTGTTATCAGTGCCATCCTTTCATCCAATATGGATGCTGCCATCGAACCTGAGGTTTGCATGGCCGGAGAAATCGGATTATCCGGTGAAATCCGTCCGGTAAACCGGATCGAACAACGTATCGGTGAAGCTGAGAAGCTCGGGTTCAAACGGTTCATCCTACCTAAATACAACATGCAGGGCATCGATACAAAGAAGCTGAGGATAGAACTGGTTCCGGTAAGAAAGGTGGAAGAAGCATTCCGGACGCTCTTCGGGTGAGTTCACCACAGAGAACACGGAGTCACACAGAGTTCTTACCATTAAACATTAAAACATGGAGATAAATGAATTAACAGGACTGATACTAAAGAAAGCTTATGAAGTACATACTGTTTTAGGACCCGGATTACTAGAAAGTGCTTATGAAGAATGCTTATGCTACGAATTAATCCAATGTGGATTAAACGTAGAAAAACAGAAAGCACTACCCGTAGTATATAAAAACATTAAAGTAGATGCAGGTTACAGATTGGATATTGTAGTCAACAATGCTGTTATAATAGAGATAAAAGCTGTAGAAGAATTACATCCCGTTCACACCGCACAGCTAATAACCTATTTAAAACTATCAGGAATCAAATATGGCCTGCTTATCAATTTTAATGTAAGAAGCCTCAAAGAAGGCATCAGAAGATATATTGTTTAATTAAAAAAGACTCAGTGAAACTCTGTGTCACTCTGTGGTAAACCATGATACAAGAATACCAACTCCGCATCCTCCCCGAAATTGCCGCCAGCGAGCAGCAACTCAAAGCATACCTTTCACAGGAGAAAGGACTGAATCAGCGCGATATTACCGCCCTGCGTACACTGAAACGGAGTATCGATGCCCGCCAACGCACGATCTACGTCAATCTCAAAGTTCGGGTATACCTGAACGAAATGCCTAAGGACGATGAGTACGAACATACTATATATAATAATGTGGAAGGAAAACCGCAGGTTATTGTGGTAGGTGCAGGCCCCGGAGGACTGTTTGCCGCATTACGGCTGATAGAACTGGGGCTGCGTCCTGTCGTCGTGGAGCGTGGTAAGGATGTGCGCGAACGTAAGAAAGACCTGGCACAGATCAGCCGAGAGCATCGGGTAGACCCGGAATCGAACTACAGTTTCGGTGAAGGGGGAGCCGGTGCATACTCGGACGGAAAGCTGTATACCCGAAGCAAGAAGCGCGGGAATGTGGACAAGATACTCAATGTATTCTGCCAACATGGTGCTTCTACGGCCATTCTGGTAGATGCCCATCCGCATATCGGCACGGACAAGCTGCCACGGGTGATAGAGAATATGCGTAATACGATTATTGAATGTGGAGGCGAGGTACACTTCAAGACACGGATGGATGCATTGATCATCGAACAGGGAGAAGTGAAAGGAATAGAGACGAATACGGGCGAAACATTCCTCGGTCCGGTCATCCTGGCAACAGGTCATTCGGCAAGAGATGTATATCGCTGGCTGGCCGCCAACAACGTGACTATCGAAGCCAAAGGAATAGCCGTCGGAGTGCGTCTGGAACATCCTGCAGGATTGATAGACCAAATACAATACCACAACCGGAGCGGAAGAGGTAAATACCTGCCGGCTGCCGAATACAGTTTCGTCACACAAGTGGACGGCCGCGGAGTATACAGTTTCTGCATGTGTCCCGGGGGATTCATCGTACCGGCGGCCAGCGGTCCCGAACAGGTGGTAGTCAACGGAATGTCGCCATCCAATCGCGGATCCCGGTGGAGTAACTCGGGAATGGTAGTGGAGATACAACCGGAAGACATCATCAACGATAAACGGTTAACGGTAAACAATGAAGCAGAAGAAACCTTCCCCGAACTGGCTGGTGCTGCACTTCCAGGAAGAGTTGGAACGCCAGTGTTGGTTGCAAGGAGGCAGACGCCAAACGGCACCCGCACAACGCATGGTGGACTTTACACGCAAGAAACTGAGTTACGACTTGCCGGAGTCTTCGTACAGCCCCGGATTGATATCCTCTCCCTTGCATTTCTGGATGCCGGAATTCATTGCCGGACGACTGTCACAAGGCTTCCAACAGTTCGGGCGCAGCAGCCACGGTTTCCTGACCAACGAAGCCGTGATGATAGGGGTAGAGACCCGTACCTCTTCTCCGGTCCGCATCGTACGAGACAAGGATACCCTGCAACACATCACCTTACGCGGTCTCTTCCCCTGTGGCGAAGGAGCCGGTTATGCGGGCGGCATCGTCTCGGCAGGAATCGATGGAGAACGATGCGCAGAAGCAGTAGCACAATTTATGAATCCATAGACTTATGATGAATCACCAACCAGAAATAGCTATCGTAGAGGCGAACACCCTCACCAGCCTGGGACTGAAAACAATCCTGGAGAGAATGATCCCCATGGCAGTCATCCGCACGTTCCATAGCTTCGGCGAACTGACAGATGACACCCCGGACATGTATGCCCACTACTTCATCTCGGCACAGATTTATGTGGAGCACAACGCTTTCTTCCTCCCCCGAAAGCGGAAAACCATCGTGTTGGCGGGAGACAGCCACCAGTTCCAACTCTCCGGCGTCCCCATACTCAACATCTACCAGGCAGAGGAACAGTTGGTAAAAGACATCCTAAAGCTCCACCAGCATGCACATCATGACGGCTATCCGGTAAAGGACATGCCTCCTACCCCGCCGACCACCGGACACGAACTCTCGGCACGCGAAATCGAGGTTCTGGTCCTGATCACCAAAGGACTGATCAACAAAGAGATCGCGGACAAACTGAATATCGGCCTGACCACCGTAATCACGCATCGGAAGAACATTACCGAAAAGCTGGGCATCAAATCGGTTTCGGGCCTAACCATCTATGCGGTGATGAACGGGTATGTGGAGGCAGACCGCATATAGCGAACTATGTGGTGAATCCATGGTGAAAGCATATATCCTAATAAATGAGGATTGCCGTTTAACATTTTTTGCTGCATCTTTGCAAACGAATCAATGAAAAGATACAGCACATGAAGAAAAACAGTATTCTTATTGCCCTTGCCCTCTTTTCTGCCAGTGGCACATGGGCTGAAGAGCTTCCGAAAGACACACTGAAAGTGATAGATGTGGAAGAGATTGTAGTCATCGCAGCTCCGAAAGAAAACCGCAAACTACGCGAACAGCCAACCGCGGTAACCATGCTCTCACAACAGGATATGCAGGCCAATCAGGTGAACTCCATCAAGAGCCTGACGGCACTTGTTCCGAATATCTTCATCCCCGACTATGGCTCGAAACTGACTTCCGCCATCTACATCCGTGGGATCGGTTCACGCATCAATACACCGTCAGTAGGTTTGTACGTAGACAATGTCCCTTACATCGACAAATCAGCTTTCGACTTCAACTATGCCGACATTGAGCGCATCGACGTGTTGCGCGGTCCGCAGGGAACCCTCTATGGACGCAACACCATGGGAGGACTGATCAAGGTACACACCAAATCGCCTTTCAGTTATCAAGGCACCGACCTTCGACTGAGTGCCGGGACTTACGATAATTACAATGCTTCCGTGACTCACTATCACCGCATGTCGAATCAGTTTGCCTTCTCCACCGGAGCATTTTATGAATACGGAGGAGGCTTTTTCAAGAATACCTACCTTAACAAAAAGATAGACAAAAGCCAAGCTGCCGGAGGACGGTTCCGAGGCATCTACCTGCCCAGCGAGAACATGAAGCTGGACTTGAACGTCAGCTATGAGTACAGCGATCAGGGAGGATATGCTTACGGAGCTTATGACAAGCACACGGGAACCTACCTGAAACCGGCCTACAATGATCCCAGCAGTTACTATCGCAATCTGATGAATGCAGGGTTGAATCTGGAATATCAGGGAGACCACTTCACACTGAGTTCGGTAACGGGACTGCAACACTTGCGTGACCGTATGTTTATCGATCAAGACTTCTCTCCTGCCAATATCTATGTGCTGGAACAGAAGCAGAAGCTGACCACGATCTCCGAAGAAATCGTCCTCAAATCGAAATCCGGACGACGCTGGGAATGGACCACAGGTGCCTTCGGGTTCTATCAGTGGCTCACCACCAACGGGCCGGTTACATTCAAGGAAGACGGGGTGACAGAAATGCTGGAGAAAGGCATCAACAGTCACTTCCCCGATCTCTCGGCGATGGGAATGAAAATGAACCTGAACATCACGAACCCTACGTTGTTGGTGGACGGACGCTTCCACACACCGATCCTCAGTGGAGCAGTCTATCATCAGTCCACCTTCCGTGACTTGCTGATAGAAGGGCTTTCGGCTACCGTAGGACTGCGTCTGGACTACGAAAAGAACTGGATGAAATACAACTCGGGCAGTACCATTGACTATCAGTTCAACATGACAAGCCCTTTCATGCCTGTTCGCCTGGAACAGACCAGTTCACCACGCCTGAACGGCAAGTTCAGCAACGACTATCTGCAGCTATTACCCAAGTTCGCCCTGCAATACGAATGGAAGAAGGGTAACAACGTATATGCCACCGTATCACGCGGATACCGTTCGGGAGGATACAATATACAGATGTTCTCGGATCTGATACAGGGTAATATGCAAAACGACATGCAGGGACAGATCAAGGCAGGCACAAAACAGATCTTCGACCGCCTCGTGACTCAAGGCATGCCACAGGCCATCGCGGACCGCATCTTGTCGAATATTCCGGATGCGGGTGAGAATGCGGATCCGAAAGCATCGACCATCTACAAGCCCGAATATTCCTGGAATTACGAAGTGGGCAGTCACCTCACTCTGTGGGAAGGTAAGCTGTGGATGGATCTTGCCGCCTTCCTGATGGATACGCGTGATCAGCAAATCGCCCAGTTTGCCAAAAGCGGATTGGGGCGTATTACGGTCAATGCCGGCAAAAGCCGGAGCTATGGGGCTGAAGCGGCACTGCGTGCTAACCTGACCGATGCTCTCAGCATGAACGCAAGCTACGGATATACGTATGCCACGTTCACCGATTATAAAACCATCGACCGGGGACAAAATGAAATCAGCTATGACGGCAATTATGTACCTTTCGTTCCGAAACATACTCTCAACGTGGGTGGGCAATACATCTTCCGCATTGCTCCCCGCCACTGGCTGGACCGTGTACAGGTGAACGTGAATTATAATGGTGCCGGACGCATCTACTGGACAGAGCAAAACGATGTAAGCCAGTCATTCTACGGAACGCTGAATAGCCGTGTCAGCCTGGCGAAGGGGAACGGGCAAATCGACTTCTGGGTTCGCAATGCGCTGGATAAGAAGTATGCTACTTTCTACTTCGAATCAATGGGCAACGGATTTATGCAGAAAGGACGTCCGGTACACTTCGGGGTAGACATAAGATGCCGATTCTAATATAATAAAACCAGACATAAGATCGACTAATTTTTAGTTTAAAAGGTAAGGGGTGTTGGTTTAAAACCAATGCCCCTTACCTCTCTGGGTAAACTCCTCTTGGTTTTAAACCAACGGAGAGTACCTCCCCAACATTCATACCACATTCCCGATTTATTCGTTAACAGCCCCACAGTGAGGACATTGTCCCTTCTCCCGAAGCTTCTGTCCACAGTTCCCACAACGGTATTTATAGCCGGAGCCTCTACGTACTTTCTTTACAAAAAGCCAGATGAAACAGGCCAGAAAGAAATAGCCGATATAGATGTGTGTGGTGAGAATAAAGAAGAAGTAACAAAAAATGCAGCACGACATCAGTCCCAGCAAGTAGAAAACAGCAGCGGCAGGAGTAAGCTGACGGAACAGATCATCAAGTACGGCCAAAGTGACGATGATAAACAGCCAAATGCCAGTCAGGAATACCGAAAGAATGAAAGGCACCTTGAACGGAGACAAGGTGGGATTGAAGTAAAAATGCTCCCAAGTGTCGGGTACAAACACCTGCATCGTCTCGTAGACTGTAGCGCTGAATGCCATCAACAGGCAAAGAAACAACGGATAGACGCTGTCGATATCATTAAAGTAAACCATCTGTAACCGCTTCTTCATAAAAGCACGGAGCAGATAGACCCCGACAAACAAGGCGAATATGAAAACGAAATATGAAGCGTGGGTATCGCTGAACAGATGGATGAACTGCGAAATACTATCAGTCGGTACGAACGAACGCACCAACTCTTTATTGCGTACCCACCCCTGCACTTCCTGAGAATGGGCTACTTTTACCCAGATACTGTCTACACTGTCCTGCGGATGGACAGAAAACTCTGCCACAACCACACGGTCACCTTTATACAGATTGACATAGGCATCCTTCAACGGAAGATATTCCAGACGAACCGAATCGTCCAACACCTCCAGGTTCGTATTCCACGTATAATGATACTTGGAAAGGTAAGTCAGAGAGTCTTTGGTCTTCCGGCTCATTCCCTCCGCCGGAAGATCGGGCAGGGAATAACGGCAAGAGGCCAACAGAACCATGACCACCGAACAACACAAGGCTACGCAGAACCGGACCTTCTCTCTCATACGGCATTCACTTTCATTTGGCAGTTCTTACAGTCAAACTCCAGGCGGAAGCGTTTACCATCTGTCGACACCAGGTAATAAGGCTCACGGTACGGAGAGCGTTCCCGTTGATGGACAGGACACCATCCCATGCTGTAGCGCAGGCAATGTTTGCAAAACATCAATACCGCCTTTTCTGCCGGTGCCCGCTCAAAAGCAGGAGCGATGCTTGCCACGCCGTGCCCGGCATAGAAAGAAACGGCTTGTGCATTCATCACATTTCCCAGATAGGTAAGCGTGCTTTGTGGAAAGGCATGAGCGGTAGGTTTCAGTACAAATAATTCCCTCCGATAATTGATACGGCGGGCGGAAATCAGTTTCTCAACGGCCTGCCGGCGAAAATCGGCGAGTACCGAAGCAGGTAGAAACCAGTTCCCGGCAAAATCGATATCGATGCGTACCGCTTCGAAAGGGGTGTTGCCAAACTTAGCCAACTGTGTTTTCAAATTCTCTTCCTGTGGTGTACGTGCCGGCTCTTTCTCACGTGCCAGAGACAGGGTTACACTGTTATCATCTTCATCTGTCAGTGTCAGGGCGAATCCGAAAGGAGTATCCGTCAATCGGACAGACACAGCTATCCTGCGCTCGGACGACTTACGAGCCAGAATCTTTTCGAACTCCTGATCGAAATTTCGATATAACACCGTACGGGGCTTGATACGGGGCATCTCCTGCGGATAAAGCTTATTGCCCTCCACCCGGTTGATGCGGAAGCCTTGCAGCCTGCCTTGCTCATCAATGTAGCACACCCCGTCACCGTTATTAAAAGATTTCAATCCCGCTACGGTCAGATAGTTTCCTCTTGCCTCTTTCATCGTACCCATCTCCTCGCCCAACGACTTAGGGGTGTCGAACGAAAAAACGTCCTTGGTACGTCCATGCAGGTAATAATGGGTAAAGCCCCGGCTGAAACTCTTGTCGAGCTGAGGGTTAAAGGCATAACGGCAACTCCCGGACGAGGCACGCGCGTACTCTTTGCGGCGGGCAAAGATGGCATCCAGCTTCCGGCGATAGGCAGCCGTCACATTCTTTACATAAGAGACATCCTTCAGTCGTCCCTCTATCTTGAAAGAAGAGGCACCGGCATCGAGCAGTGCTTCCAATTCGTCACTCTGATTGAGGTCTTTGAGTGAAAGGAGGTGCTTGTCCTTCACGATCACCCGTCCCTCAGCATCGACCAGACTGAACGGCAAACGGCAAAACTGGGCACATTCGCCCCGGTTGGCGCTACGCCCGAAACAAGCCTGACTAACATAACACTGCCCGCTATAGCTGACGCAGAGAGCTCCATGCACGAATATTTCCAAAGGTACATCCGGACAAGCTTCGTGTATCTTGCTGATCTCACGCAGCGAAAGTTCGCGCGCCAACACCACTTGCCGGAAACCGGCATCAGCCAGAAATCGCACCTTCTCCACCGTACGGTTATCCATCTGGGTACTGGCGTGCAGCGGAATAGGCGGCAGATTCAGGCCGGTGATTCCCATATCCTGCACAATCAGTGCATCTACACCGGCACGGAACAAAGCCCAAATCATCTTCTCCGTCTCTTGCAGTTCTTCATCTTTCAAGATAGTATTGACTGTCACATAAATCCGGGCATTGTACAGATGGGCATACTCTACCAAAGCAGCTATGTCCTCCAATGAATTGACTGCCGCCGCGCGGGCACCAAACTTCGGCGCACCGATATACACAGCATCCGCTCCATGATCAATAGCAGCTATGCCACATTCCAGATTTTTGGCCGGAGCCAGCAATTCTATTTTACGTTGTTTTATCATCGGATATCTTCAATATTATAAGGAGTCTCCTGATAGACGAAATAGTTCAGCCAATTGGAGAACAACAGGTTGGCATGTCCGCGCCAACGCACCAGCGGTCCTTTGTCCGGATCATCATTCACGTAATAGTTACGGGGAATCTCGATGGGAAGCCCTTTCGAAACATCCCGGCGATATTCCGTATCCAGTGTCAGTGGAGAGTACTCGGAGTGCCCGGTAACAAAAAACTCACGTCCGCCACGGGCTACCACCATATATACCCCCGAATCATCCGACTCGGAAAGTAATGTCAATTCCGGTACTTTCAGTATATCTTCCTTTCGCACTTCCGTATGCCGGCTATGGGGCACATAGAATTCATCATCGAAGCCACGGAAGATGGGATGCAGCGGAAGCAGCGTGCGATGCTTGAAAATGCCGAACATTTTCTTATCCAAAGCATACTTGGGGATACCGTAATGATGATACAGTCCCGCCTGTGCTGCCCAACAAATATAGAGTGTGGAGGTGACATGGGTACGTGCCCAGTCGAATATCTCCGTTATTTCATCCCAATAGTTCACTTCCTCAAAATCCATTTGCTCTACCGGTGCACCAGTGATAATCATACCGTCATACCTGTCTTCTCTCATCTTGTCGAAGTCGGTATAAAATGTTTTCATGTGCTCTATCGGTGTATTCTTCGAGGTGTGGCTTTTAATCTTCATAAAAGAAATTTCCACCTGAAGCGGAGTGTTTGAGAGTAAACGCACCAAGTCTGTTTCTGTCGTAATCTTCAACGGCATCAGGTTGAGGATAACAATTCGTAGCGGACGGATGTCTTGTTGTGTTGCGCGGGAGTTATCTATCACAAAGATATTCTCCTCTTTTAATAGTTCTATCGCAGGAAGCTTATCGGGTAAATTTAAAGGCATAATTGCATACGTATTTAATAATCAATGCAAAAATAGTGTTTTCCTTATTTAGAAGATATACAAATTAAAACATTTTAATCAAAAACGATACCAACTAATGATTAAAAACTCTATTTTTGTACCTACAAATTAGTACTAATAATTAAAATATCAAACAAAATGGCTTACGTAATTAGTGAAGATTGTATTGCTTGCGGATCTTGTATTGACGAGTGTCCGGTTGGCGCTATCTCTGAAGGTGATATTTACTCAATTGATCCTGAGCAGTGTACAGATTGTGGTACTTGCGCAGATGTATGTCCTTCTGAAGCAATTCACCCAGCTGAATAATACAATCCCCAACAACAAAGATAAAGGCTGCCTTCCTAATGGAAAGCAGCCCTTATTTATTTCTTTTCAGACGTTTGGCAAATTATAACCGCGTCTTCAATCGATAACTTCCCGAAGGAAAACTAAAGACAGCATAACTACCTTCCATCCGGAGAAAAGTCCCCCCCTCTCCGACGATCCGCTTCTTTTCTTTCGGATCGATACTTTTATCTGCTACCGGCACATAAACCAAAGCAGAAGTATTGCACGGCACCGAGATATCCCAACAGAACGAACCGTCCTCTTTTTTCCAATGACTTCTCACCTCACCGTAGATAGAGTGAAACGAAGTATTCACAAAATCGAGGCCATCTACCGAGTAAGGCTTTAGCTGTATCTGTTTAAAACCGACACTCCCGGGAGCATTGCTGATACCTCCCAGATAGCCATATGCCCATACAATCAGATCGCCCAACAGCATCACATGGTTGGCAGAATTCATAGCCGGGTCAGCTGTATTACCATTCCACAGCTCCCAGATTGTGGTTGCTCCATTATCTACCATATATCCCCAACTCGGATAAGTCCGGTTAGTCGCTATCCGATAGGCGAGGTCAATTCTTCCATAATCCGATAGTCCGCGCATCAACTGCTGGATACCGACCAGGCCGGTACTGACATGCCCATTGAAATCTTTCATTGTTTTCTCAACTATATTCCGGAACACGACTTCCTTATAAGCCTCAGGAACCATGCCGAACCGCAGGGAAAGGATATTTGCAGTAACTGTATTGTTGCTATAATACCCCAATTCCGTATGAAGGTATTTTGAATTAAAAGCTTCTTTAACCAGTTCACTCTCTTTCCGAAAATCTTCAGCATCCTGCGGATAACCGGCCAACGCTGCAAACCGTACCATCAAATTGGACAAATAATAATAAAAGGTTGTTCCCAGCACCGCAGCTTCCGTGATACGTGAAGGATCTTTAGAGTGGATCAGTTCGGGAGATTCGGGAGGCATACACCAGTCTCCAAAATTATCTTTCGTCATAATATGATCTACCATATACTTATCTTTCATATAACGCATCCACTTCTTCATCGAAGGATAATGTTTGATGATGGGTTGTTTATCGCCAAACTGATCATAAAGCATATTTGCTATGATTAAATAGGCACCGGGCCAGGTCATATTGTCAGTGCAAACGTCCCAGTAGTTAGGAGCCACATCGGGTACAGCTCCATTTTCTTTCTGCGCCTGTTCAATATCATCGAGCCATTTGGCGTAAAGAAGATGATTATTAAAAATATAACTTTCTCCTTGCGAACCAACCGCACGGTCACCCAGCCACCCCATACGTTCGTCACGTTGCGGACAGTCGGTAGGCATGCCGCGATAATTACCGCGTATACCCCAATAAGCGTTCTTGTAAATCCTGTTGATCATCGGGTCGGAGGTTTCCAGATTACCCGTAGTCTCCATTTCATCATAAATCACTTGTCCCTCGAAGTCGGATAGAGAAGGTTTTTCCCTGAAACCCGTCAATTCAACAAAACGAAATCCATGATAAGTAAAAGTCGGTTGCCACTCTTCCATAGAATTTCCCTTTAAGATATAGGTATCTGCCGAATGTGCCGTTCGCAGATTTGCCGTATAAATAGAACCGTCTTTCTGCAACAACTCGGCAAAACGCAGTTTTAACGTATCGCCGGATTGCCCCTTTACTTTCATGCGAAGCCAACCGACCATATTTTGTCCCATATCCAGAATATATACTCCGGGAGCCGATTCGGTAATACCGATAGGTTTCACGGTATCCATCACTTTCATATTACGATTGAGTTGGGCCTCCAACTTTCCTCCCGGCAGGCTTACAACTTCTGCCTGAAGCCATTTCGTATCATCAAACGGATATGTATTCCATCCCGGCATCTCTTTTCTTGCATCATACTCTTCACCGTCAAACTCATTATTTGTTCCGATGGGACCTTCGGCCGTTATTTTCCAGGAAGCATCGCTCGCAATCACCCGTTTCTCTCCATCTTCATAGTATACCTCAAGTTGGGCAATCATTTTAGGTACATCAAAATGCCGCACTCCCGGCATACGCATCGAAGTATACCGTCCGTTGCCCAAGATGACACCGATGGCATTAGCTCCCTTTAATAATTGTCCGGTCACATCAAACCGATTATACTTCACCGATTTGGAATAATCCGTAGGCGTAGGAGCCAATACCTGATCTCCAATCTTCTTTCCGTTAATATAGGCCTCATAAAATCCTAATCCGCAAATGTACAGGGTAGCCTTTCTCACTTTCTTCGAGTTCAAATTGAAAGGTTTGCGCAGATAACGGGCAGGGACTCGCGTATTCCCCTCCAGTTTATCTTGTGGAAAAGCTCTCCCTATCCACACAGCCTGCCAGTCCGACGGATGCAACAGTCCCATCTCCCAACTGGCAGGTTCACTCCAAGCGGAAATACCTTTATTGGTTTTTACCCTCACTTTCCAATAACATTGGATACGGCTATCG
>ERZ779649.1549-NODE-1549-length-12755-cov-8.934016_pt1 | contig 12755 bp, 25 predicted proteins | sample MGYA00511882_ERZ779649 | MGnify/ENA primary metagenome ERZ779649 (study PRJEB29588, sample SAMEA2157793) | human gut metagenome | biome: human gut; feature: human-associated habitat; material: faeces | place: Denmark | collected 2008/2010 ... | reverse complement strand
GGGGTATTCATTAGGGGGGGGGGCATTCATTAGGGAGGGTCATCAAGGGGGTCAGCCGTTGCGACAATTTGCGACACGCCGACTTGACCCATTAGTCAACACTTGATATACTAGAGACATCAAACAAACCACTACACAAGAGGTGATAGTAATGCGTTACATTGGGAGCTACGAGCTACAACCCCTTAACACTGCCCAACAGTCTTTTTACCATAAGGCCATGGTTGAGATGTGGGACGCCGGACGCGACGGCATGGGATACGTGCTTAAGTCATACGGCACCACGGTGTGTGCCGTCAAGCCGATTACGTCAATCGGCACGTATCCGGCAGTCTACGATGTGGCCGTCAATATGGACGTGCTAAGCGCCACAACATTGAGGCACGTTAAGGAGTTTCTTGCGCAGACTGACGCTGTTTTCCGCGGCATCCATCTCGATTGGCTAAGGGATAGGGTTTGTGGCGGAAAGACGGTAGACAACGGCGACGTTACCCGTTACCGTAACCTCTATGTCATGCACAAGATGTAACCCCCCCCGCCAATACGACACGCCGACATTGACAACGATATACCGTCGTGATATATTAAAGGTATCAACCAAGGAGGTAAAAATGGAAAAGCAGACATTCATCAATCAGATGACGGCACGCGGGTACGAGCTGACCTACGTCAGCAACGGCAACATAACCGCAACCAAGGGCGGCAACACGGTACGATTGGTGCCACTCGCCAACTACCTCATCTACATCAACACGCCGGCCGTGACTGCGATAGTCCGTGATGGCGCATCGGACGACGAAGCACTGCGGATAGTCGCCGGGCTGACCGCCTGACTATCCAGCCCTAGCGGCACACGTGCGGGTTCGAGTCCCGCAAGGGCACGAAAAAATATCGGCCATTCTATTAAGGAGCAGTGATTACAATGGCTGACCGTATCGCAATCATGGGCGGGGAGCCGTATGTTGAATGGATTAAGCGCGACGGCAACGCGCAGCGCCTATATAAGGCGTATCGCAACAAGTGGCCCGACTCCGACACGCAATGCGTGGCAATCGGCCACGAATTGTACGTGCGTTTCGGCAATGGTGATGAAATGCGTCGCGTCTACAGTGCCGCCGATTTTGATGATGAGGGCGAGTGGTGCGCGCAGTGCGGCACGCCGATTGACCCGGATAGTGGCGAGTATTATTCCTGTGACGTCTTCGGATGCGACGCGGTACTGTGCGACTACTGCGGGGGTAGCATGACATGCGACTACTATTGCCCGCGACACCGTGGTGCCGAAGCGTTCATGGACGTCAAGGAACCCTCTTACGTCTACCCGTACGCGTTCGGGAACGGGAACCAATTCGCTTTCGGCGTCGAAATTGAACTTGAATCCGAACTATCCGACGACTTTGTAGAAGACGTGACGGACTCTGACATCATTGCCGGTTGGAACAAGGACGCGTCGTTAGAGCGGAACGGGGTGGAATTACAGTCCAATATACTCGACATGTCCAAACTGCCCGCATTGCAACGGATTGTGGAGGGTATCCCTGAATATGGCCCGAACGCGGGGGGTCATATCCACGTGGCGCGCACGCCCAATCAGTGTGCTAGTCGTTGGTATTGGGCGCTGCGCGGACTGGACGCGGCCCAGTGCCGAGTGCTCAACATGCGCCATCTCGACGACGACTATTGGTGCACGCTCACTCACGGGGGGTATACCGGTAAGCACACTGCCGTCAACGACGAACATGCGGACACCATCGAACTGCGCACGTTCGACTGTTGGTATAAGGGTAGCGCGAATAAGCTCGTTCCGGCGGTCAAGTGGATACGCGCCATGTGGCGGTTTTTTGAGGAGCACCCCCCCGGAACTCTGCTACGCGCTCCCGTCCCGCAACCTACGCCCATTGCGCCACTACGCGCAGATGGCTACCGTCATGTCTATGGCGGGCGTCGAACCCATCAGTCTCTACAGTTTCCGCTTGCACTATGCGTACGATGATGAAAACATCTGGGCCGGCTACGAATATGTGAACCGTCATGGCGAGACGGCCGTGCGGGTAGTCGAGAACATCGTTCGCAGTCGTATCGCACGCGCGTCACACGGTAAGCCGACTGTGGAACAGTTGGAACGTACCGCGTTGCGCCTGCTCAAGCGTGTCGGACGTCCCGAACTGAACACACGCTACGCGCGCATCCGCGAGAATCTCGCCGCCACGCGCGCCAACGACTGAAAAATCTTCGGGGGCTGGAACGTCCAGCCCCCGCCATTATGGAAAGAGGAAAACAAACAATGTGTGTCATTGTTACAGCAGTGCCCGGCGCAATGCCGGAACCCGAAGATATCCTAGCCATGAGTGAGGCGAACCCTGACGGGGGTGGTGTCAGTTGGTGGGATGGCGAACGCTTGAGGGTGTTCAAAAACGTTGACCCGCTGAAAGTGGTTGGCTTCATTTACAGTCATTGGGATAGTCTCAAGCGTGCCCCGTGCCTGATGCATTTCCGTTTCGCCACGCATGGCGCGGTCGAGCCGCGCAATTGCCATCCGTTCCACACGGATAGGGGTTATGTCGCGCATAACGGTATCGCACACGACTACACGGTTGGGCCGCACGCGTCCGACTCCCGTAACATGATTGACGCGTGGATTGACAGCGGATACGATAACACCGTGTTTGCCGGTCAGGGACTTGTAGCGCTTATAACCCCCCACGGTTGCCTTAAATGGCTTGAGGGCGAGCCTGTTGAATACTCGCATGGCGTATTGGTTTCCAACATGTATTGGCGCGTCTGATGAATTTTTTGGGCGTGTCGTGAGACACGCCCTGATATAATATGCGGTCGTGTAGCAGTAACGCCTCTCCAAGGACGCGCACCACCCTCTGCTAGCGGTAGCATCACCCGCGCCGGGGCGCCGGCAAAAATGCGATTGGCGGCATGTCCTAGGCGTGCCGCCTTTTTTTTCATGCTCTCGGCGTGTCGCACCATAACCAAGAGTAATATCATAATCATCAACCAAACAAGAAAGGGCAAAGAAAATGACCACAGCAATTGATACCAACACCAACAAGACCATCACAGTCAAGCCAATCGCCATCTGCCAGAGCGACGCATGCGATACGCTCCTTATAGCCGACGCCAACACCGGCAAGGGCCTTTGGATGGGATATGAGCTCAATTGGCAGATTGACCCAGAAAACGGAAACCTCAACTACGACGCCGAAAAAATCGAAGGCGTGTACGGTGGGGACGAAGAAGAGTGGGAGGCCGCGGCAAACAAACTGCTTGCCAACTACGGGTTTAAGCTGGGTGCATTCGACAAAGAAGCCGGAGACAGGTACGAGCTAATCGAAGCCTGATTTTCGCGCAAACTTCGCGGTTCCCGTCATGAGATGGATAGATAAGCCCCACCCCCAGTGAGTAGTGCCAATCCATCCAAAGGGACATGCCGCAAGATTAACAGAATCGAAAAGGATAGTGAATGATGAACAGAAACCAAGTAATCATCGTCGCAATCATCTGCATGACGATTATTTTCATCACGTCAACCGTATCGCCGGCCGGTTACAGTGGAAAAACCGGCGCGGGATTCCAGATGGAAACCGTTAAGACCGATGACGTGACGCGATAGGGCATGTCATAGACGAAACGCTTATCGAAAACGAATTTTTTCGAGCGTGTCGTGAGACACGCACTGATATAATAAACAATGAAACCAAAGAAATGAGGTAAAACAATGAAACCGTCGGAATACTTTCCAGATAGAGTCGAAACATGCTTGACGTGTCTATCCGATAGGGCGCTTAACGCGGGAATCGACGTGGTGAGCGACATAATCGTGTTTGATACCGCGGCCCCATACACAGCCAAAGACTATCAGAACGCGCTTGAAGCATGGTTGCAAGGACGCCACGACATATGGCAGAGTCGCATAGACGCGTACAAAGCGAATCCGACAAACGAAAACCTTGCGGTTATAGCCGAACTCGCAATTCATGAACACACCCCCCACACCCAGCGCGACTACGACGACATAGTTGAACGCGCATACCGGCTCGCCATAGACGAAACGCTAATCGAAAACGAACTCGAAAAAAGGAGGAACAATGGCGGACGATAAACGACACGACGTGCTCAGCAGAATCGCCGAAGTACAACAGTCGGTAGAAGCCGTGAAACGCACAACAGAAGGATACGGGTACAAGTACGCCACGCTGGACAATGTTTGGCGGCTCGTCAAGAACAGCATGATGGAACACGGCCTAGGCTGGACGGCCGTATGCTCAAGCGAGATAGTCGGCGCCGACACGGACATGCCAACTGTCTACAACACGCTCACCATCGCAGTCTACGAGTCAACGCACGAGTTGGAGAACCTCATGGACATGGTGAAGCATGGCGAGGCGGTCAGCAGCAGCTACACGTATCCGGCGGCCGCGGCCCAACAAGTAGGCAGCTTCGAAACCTACTACAGGCGCTACGGGCTAATCCACCTGCTTGGACTCACCACAGTGATGGACGACGACGGAAAAACAGCCGCCCCCCTCCCCCACCCCTCCCTCACAGAAGAATTCAACTAACCACTAACGGAAGGAAAACACAATGGCTAACGAAATGCTCGAAATCGAAGCGGTAGGCGAAATCCGATTCGTCCACATCAAAGACAAGTATCAGTCCGACTCTGCGAAACAGCGCGGAATCGAACCGAACTACCAACTGCAACTCGCGTTCCCGAAGAACGGAGACGTGCATAAGGAACTCGTCGCGTCCGCCAAACAGTTGGGCGTCCGCGCCAACGGCGACAACCTCCGCTACAAGGACGGCGATTTAATCACCCTCAAGGATGGAACCCAGCCTCAGCGTGGCAAGTGGCTCGTCAACCTGTCGTCCAAGTGGAAGCCCAGCATCGTTGACCAAAACGCCAACGATGTCGAACTGACCGAAGAACCGGGCGATGGCACGCTCGCCAACGTCGCGTTCAAAATCGGCAGCACGAAGGAAGGACGACTCGCCTACTTCCTGACCGGCGTGCAGCTGCTGCGAGTCGAAAAGAACAACACCCCCGCCCCCCACAAGTTCGGCGTGTACACGCAGCAGACCATCGAGGACTATGGCGCCGGGGAGCCGGAGCCGGAGTTCTAAACCGTGAACGCGCCAATCCACTACAGTGACGAAGACATGATTGACGCGCTCACCACCTGCCTGAACATCAGCCAAGCCGCGAAGGCACTTGGAGTGTCCCGCGGCTGGCTGTTCCCGCACGCGAAACGGTTGGAGCGAGAAGGCAGAATCCTGCCGAAGTCAATCATGCCCGCATATTTCAAACCGAAGGAAAACAAATGACGAAATTCCTAGACACCCCCCCCTCCAATAGTCGGGTAGACACCGTGTTCAACACGATGCTCAAACGCAATCTAGGCAGATGGGCCGAATACCGTTCATACGAGAAACGCAACACCGCGAACGCCACCGCCTACAATATCCGCAAACATATCACCGCATGGACGGAACCAAACGTCGATTACGCTGCGGTCACACGCCGCAAGCCGGACGGAACATACGCGGTATGGGTCAGCGCAGTACGCATCAAGGAGGACGCCAATGACGACATTGAATAACCACAAGCCGGAACCATTGGAGTCGGCCATCCAGAACCGTCTCATCAGAATCTTGGAACAGCAAGGATGGTACGTGCAGAAAACAGAAGGACGCTCACGCAACGGATTCCCCGACGTGACCGCCGTGGACAAGGACGGCAACGTGTGGTTCATCGAACTGAAACGCACGGTAGGAAAGCCAAGCCCAGACCAGTGCCGTGAACTCAAAGCGCTCGCCAAACATAATGCGAACGTCATGCTCCTCTATGGCATGAAAGCCGTTGATACCCTGCTGTTTTACAAAAACTGGGTTGACTTGACGAACATGTACCACTACATCCTTGTAGTCGATTCGGAAGGGAAAATGAGATGGACGAAAGAAATCTGACATACCGGGTATTCAAAGACCGTGAAACATGGCTCAAGGCACGTGAGGAAACGATAGGCGCATCCAGTCTCGCACATTTCATCGCCACCGGACAACTGCCCTCCCCACCGCCGGACATTCCGGCCGTACAGTCGGCATTGCAATTCGGCAGCATTTGGGAGCCAATGCTCGTCAAACTGTATGCGGAACACCTACAGCTCGCCATCGTCGGCAAGAACACTCCAGTAGACCGTTTGGAGAACGGACAGCTCGCATGGTATGACAACAGTTTCTACACGGACGGGCGTCTGCACGTCTCGCTTGACGCCGCATACCGCGACTATGGAGGCCTGCTGCATACCGTCGAAGTGAAGACTGGAAGCAAACCATCATACGCGTTCCTGACTTCCGAACAGCGCAACCAATATTCGGCTCAAGCGCAGATAGAAGCCCGCATGATGGACACGGATTATGCGGAAATCATCTACGCGCAACGCCCCCCGTCATGGGAGACGCTGAACGCCGAATACATCACCAAACGAATCAAGGAAACGCTCGACATCATAATCGTCACCGACGTGATGGATATGGGAGCACTGGAACGGCACGCGACGGAATACGAGCGTGCGGAACATCCAGCGGACGCGGACAATGGCGGACAACAGCTGTTGACCGAACTACTGGAAGCGAAAGACCGGTACGAGGCGTTGAAGGAAAAGCTCTCCACATGGCTGAGTGAGCACCCCGGCGAACGAGTGGCATGCGAAGGACATGTCGCAAGACTGGCGGAAACCACGCGCACCACCACCGACTACAAAGCGTATTTCAGCCAGCATCCAGCCGACCTGACCCCATTCAAAAAAACATCGACGACCACCCGCCTCAGCGTGGTGAAGGAGAAAAAAAATGCATGAACTGATGATGAACTGTCTGTACCTGCTCGCCATCCTCCTGTCCGCGCTTGGAACCACGGCGGCCATCCTTATCCTCATCGGTGTGGTCAAAGGCATCATCGACCTCATCAACCATTCCGGTGGACACGATGAAGAGTAGCGTCTCCGAATGGCTTGACGGCGAAGCTTGGGCTGACATCGAGGAGATGCGCCAGCCCAAGCCCATGCCCCCCGCCAGAAAAAAGAAGACCGTCACCCACTATGCCGACATGACACCCGAAAAGGCGGAGCATAAGCGGAAGCTGAAAAAGAAGTGGATGAACGAGAACCACGAGAAAATGCTCGACTATTGGGTGCAATACCGAAAACAGCATCGCGAGGAAAGCAGAGACGCATGCCGCAAATGGCAGGAGAAATTCAAGGCAGAACATGGCGTCTGCTATCAGACTTGGCGCAGATGGCGTAAAACGCCGGAAGGCCGCGAGCGCATAGCCGCATGGGAGGCGGCACACAAGGAGGAATCATGAGGGCTTTCATTTTCGACGAGGCCGGGACAGGCAAGACAAAACGCAGCATGGACTTGCTGGACGATGCGGAGCATATCCTCGTCATCTGTCCGGCAAGCGTCGTGAAGACCGCGTGGTTGCCGCAAATCCGCCAATGGTCACACGGCAAGGCGTTGACCATCGAAGACTACCGTAAGCATGGCTGGCCGGAAGACTATCGTTTCCTCGTGGTGTCCTACAATATGGCCGCCAAGCTGGGCGAAGTGCCGGACGGTTTCAGTCTCATCGTGGATGAAAGCCATATGGTGAAGAATCCTAGGAGCGGACGTTCCAAAGTCGCGAAAGGCATCAGCGACCTTGCCAAGGACGTGCTGATGTTGACCGGCACGCCCGCTCCGAAGGATTTGGAAGACCTGTACGGGCAGACCGTGGTCATGTACCCGCACGCCAACGACAGGATGGCCCTATTAGGCGATTCTTGGCGCACTCTAGGGGCTTTCAGGATGCGATATGGTAAACCATACACGATGAGCGTGCAAGGGCGTACAGTGGTCAAATACACGTATTCCAAGCCCATGGTCGAGGAAGCGTGCCGACAACTGCAGAAGCTCGTATTGGACATCCGACGCGGCGGCAACCCGCTGCCGCAGGTCGAATGGCTCCCATCATCGAAAACCGAACAGGAGGACATGGCGTTAGAACAGTGGACGAACACACACCAACTCGCCGAAGACGTGTACGCGGCAAGCGCGAGCGCCGCCGCCGTCAAACTCGCCCAACTCGACGATGGCTTCGCCTACAAGACCGAAGACCGTGGAGAATCCTACTGGTTCGGCGTGTCCAAACTCGAAACGGTATATAGTGAAGCCAAGAGACGCGAAGACCCTACGCCACTGCTCGTATGGACGCGGTTCAAGGCGGTAAGAGACGAAATCTACCGTACTTGGACGCCATGCGCCGATGCGAAGACATTTCTCGCCATGACCGACCAAGAACGGGAGAAATACCGGCTCATAGTCGCCAACCCGCAATCCATGGGCACCGGCGTTGACGGCCTGCAGCGTCTCATGAAAGACCAGATATGGCTCGACCTCCCATGGACATACGCCGACTGGGAGCAGGCCAACAGGAGACTGGTACGACGCGGCAGTCCCTATCAAGGACGGCAGCGCATACTCGTGCCGGACACGCCATGGAACCGCAATGTCATGGACGTGATAGAAGGAAGGAAAACACTCGATGACATCATCAAGGAAAAACAATTGGGATGAGGTGATGGAAGACGTGAACAAGGCGATTCCCGCCAACAATCACGGATTGAAAGGCCTGAGCGACATAATCCTCGACCCACCGGAGCCACCGACCGTGGAAAACGCGCTCGAAAACATTGAGCCAAGCATCTACACGCGCATCGCCGACAACCTCGACCACGTGAAGGACATGCTCAACGGGGAGAAGGCCGAAGAATACGGCAATCCGCACATCATGTTTCAGAACATTTCCAAACGATGGTTCGACTGTGACGATGCGGAAGTGGATGTCGCCATCATGATGGCCGAACTGAAAATCGAACGCATCAAATACGACCACAGTAAAGAAGACTCGTATCTGGACGCAATCGCCTACCTCACCATGGCATTGGCGTTCATGCAGGAGGGAGAGAAGAATGATTAATGTCAACCTCAATGTGACGCTGCTGAAGGCAAGCCGCAAGGAATGGCGGAGAATAGAATCCGAGGAAAGAAGATTCACGCTTTGCGAATATCGGTCACCATATGAAACAGTGGCCTTCATATTCATTGACGCCACCACCGGAGAACACCTCGGCAACGCCTTCATCCTCTCAGGGACAACGTTCGGGGGCCGGGAGAACAGCTGTTGGACATGGAGCATGTTCGCAGAGCTTACAGGCATGACCGAGCGGGAGCTAAAGGAACGGTTCCCCGTCGAAGCGAAAGCGAAAGACCCGTCAGAATATGAAATGTACCTGTATGAAATCAAACCGATAAGCGACAAGGAACTGTTGCAGCGCCTTTGCGACAAGTAAGGAGAAAGAAAATGCTGAACGACATCACCATCGAACAGTGCGTGGACCATCAGGACCTCATCCTGCCATACACGGAAAAACAGTTGAACCCCAACTCGTATGACGTGACCTTGCAGGACACCATCATCATCTTCACCAAAGATACGAAAGACGGTTACGCGGACGGCGGCGACCACACGCTGCACGGCATCCACACCAAGCCCGTCAGAATCAACGGACACTACATGCTACAGCCCGGACAGTTCGTCCTAGGTGCCACCGTTGAGAAAATCAGCCTACCGGACAATATGATGGCACGGTTCGACGGGAAAAGCAGCCTTGGCCGACTCGGACTCTGCACGCACGTTACCGCAGGATTCATCGACGCCGGATTCATCGGCACCATCACCGTCGAACTGAAGAACGAGAACAGTTTCCCCATCATGCTAAAGCCCGGCATGCGAATCGGCCAAGTCTCGTTCGAATACTTGAACGCCGCCTCGATGAAACCATATGGCATGGTCGGCCACTATCAGCATCAGAAGGCGCCACAGCCCGCAGTGGAGGTGATGATATGAAATCACACAAACAATGCCTCGCCTGCGGTCGAGATATGACGTTTGACGAATGGTATCCGGAAATGCTGTGCGAAACCTGCGAGCAGGAAATCGACTCGGCGTTCACGGACGAAGACAGACAGGAAGGATTGGAGTATCCCGATGAGTGTTATTAGAGGACTAGCCCACCTCGACCCGAAGCTATGCAAGCATTGCCTAAAAAAACTCACCACGAAAGAAATGTACCTGCTCAACGGATATTGTACGAAATGTTGGAGATTGCGCGGTCGTGATTGAACGAGAAAGGCGAGAAGCTTTGATATGGAAATCCTGAAACTCATCATCTGCACCACCATCCTGCTTGGACTCGTCGCGGCCATCATGATGGTTTGCGACGCATGGAGCGACCGCATCTTCATCGCATATGTGGCTATCGCCGTCATGGCGATGATAGCCTGCGTGTGGCTGTATAAGTAAAGAGAAGCCCCCGCATGAACCATGCGGGGGCTGGGGAGAAACCAAAGGAGGGCTGCTGGAAAAACTTCCAACAGTCCTCATTGTATGAGACTAACGACACATTGTCAAATACCAGTCGCTGCCGGAATCAGTGCCGATGGCGACATACCTCGGCTCGCCCGAAGAAGCGCCGATATAACGACCCCACAGGAAGCCGTCGGCATAAGCGCCCCAACCGTCCAACACGACCTTCTCGCCACGACCGTAACTGGCTACAACCTTTCCCTTCAACGACGGTTCGGTACGCACGTTCAACGCGTCCACCGCAACCTCATACGTGGTGGCAACCACGGTCGGAGCAGGGGAAACCACCGGCGCCGGAGCCGGATTCACCGGAGTGTTCGCTCCCACGCCAGCATACTTGTCCCAAGCGGCCTTATCGCCAGCGAAATAGTTCAAATCAAGCGAACCGGCATAGCCGTCGATATGACCGTTGGACGTGTACTGGCGCATCGGATACGCCACATAAGACCAAATCGACTCGGCATCCTGCCAGCCGACCGCATCCATGGAAGCATAGCACGCCTCCCAAATGCCGCAATCATGCTTGGTGCAAATGTCCTTGATGAACGGGATTTCGGAACGCTGCGCATACACGAGCGGTTTCACGCCGGTCAGTCGAATATACTGGTAGAGGAATTCATCCAAATAGGCTCGATTGCCCCAAGCGGCGTTATCGTCAGCTTCCCAGTCAACGCACGGCACGAACTTGCCAAGATAACCCTTGGTGTTTCCGGCGAAGAAATACGCTTCCTCCGAAGCGCCCACGCCACGAATGTAATGCATGTAGCCGACCGCCATGCCACGCTTGGCAGCGGCCTGAATCTTCGCATCCGCACCAGTCCACACGGACTCGACCAAACCATTGTCCGTCGTTAGTTCGCCAGCACCCCAAGTACACTGGACTACCACGCCATCGGCGTCAATCTTGGAAACGTCAACGTCAGCCTTCCAATTGCTGATATCCACAAACCTCATTCAGAAACCTCCGTTTCATTGCCTGCAATATGCCTGCCCGTTACCAGACTCTTGGATGGAGTGGCGAGCGAAGCCGGACTGATGGCATCCGTCTTGCCGGAGGACGCCACGCACGTCAGCACGCTGGCGATGGCCGCGACCAAGGCGATACCGCAGACGTTCAGCCAATCGACCTGGAACAGGCCGACGCCGCCGACCACGCCAGCCGACAATGCCGCCTGACATGCGGTGCGGATTGCACGCTCCAACGTGTCAACCCAAAAATCCTTAGTGAACAATATTCACTGCTCCTTACTGTTGTTTTCCAACGGTTCTATTGTACTCCTCAGCCCGTCGGGAAGTCTTGGCTTCGGATACTGCTTCAGAAACTCGGGGTCGAGAACGTTGCATAGTTCGCCCAACCAATGTCCCATCGCCCGAATGTAGGAGGTTTTCAAATCGTCCTGATAGCGGAGCTGGTCGCGTTCCTGAATGAACTCGGCAAGCTTCTCGTCCTGCCGGTCGATTTCCCGCTGCATGTTCAATTGGGCTTCCGAGAGTCGCCTGTAGGCTTCGCTCAGGTCGCCGCGTCTGTTTTGCGCCCAAGTGACCGCTGCGACCACGATGGCGCATAAGCCGGTCACTAGGGCGACGATGATGTCAGTGCTCATATGGCACTATTCTAGCCGATAATTGCGATTAACGAGCAAAACATGCACCACCATTGTCCCGGCGTGACCGGAGTATGGTAGTGCATGGAATGGATGGTCTTAGCCGATATTGTAAGTTAGCGCGGTGGACACGATACGGTTTCCGGCGGCACCGCCAGCATACCCGGCATTAACCTTGCCGTCCGTACCCACGCTGAGAGCGGTCGGGTAATATGAATCCCTCGTGGGAGCATAAATGTCTGCTTTCACCGCGGGGTAGAAGCTGGAATTGTTGACCTTCGCTACAGTGACGTTGCTTCCCCAACCCGTCAGATTCACATTGGCTGTCGTCAGGTTGATATGCGCGGTGCCACAACTCGCCCACATGTGGGCGACACCACTGTTCAAGTGGATGTCACTCCAAGGCATGTTCCATCCACGCCACTTATCGCCTTTTCTGACATAATCGCAACCATCGGCCACATTATGTAACAGTGTGCCATCGGGCACCATGGTCAGAGTGTCACGCTGGGCTGTGGTCTGCACCCGCAGCATATCACCCTTCAACGCGGCACCAATATACGTCTGCGTGATGACCACGCCAGCGGCAGCCGTGTTCGACACGCCAGCCGGAAGCAGCACCTGCGCCAAAGCCAAAGCACCATCCGGGACAGCCGGCGCGACCGGCACGGCGG
>ERZ779649.1546-NODE-1546-length-12771-cov-1.933470_pt1 | contig 12771 bp, 13 predicted proteins | sample MGYA00511882_ERZ779649 | MGnify/ENA primary metagenome ERZ779649 (study PRJEB29588, sample SAMEA2157793) | human gut metagenome | biome: human gut; feature: human-associated habitat; material: faeces | place: Denmark | collected 2008/2010 ... | reverse complement strand
TTGTCCCACAACCGACTCAAAAGTGGAAGGGCGGTATTTACGGGCGGATACGATATAGTTTTCCATATTCCGGATAATCTCTATTTTTGAGTTTGTGCAAATGTACGCAAAAAAGTGCAAGGATAAAAAAGGAAGCGAAATAAGTTTTAGAGCGGAAATGATACGTTTTAAGTTATTAGTTTTATCTTTGCAACTGGAATTAATGAGAAAATCATGGGCAAATTAATCACTATCTGGGAGTTCATAGGCAGACATAAATACTGGATTACCGTTGTGGCATTCGGTGTCATCATCGGATTTCTGGACGAAAACAGTATGATCCGCCGCATCGGCTACGCACGCGAAATCAGCCGCTTGCAGGGAGAGATTGATAAATATCGCGCAGAATACGAAGAGAATACGGAGCGCCTCAACGAACTGAGTACCAATCCCGAAGCTATCGAACAGATAGCGCGCGAAAAATACCTGATGAAAAAGCCCAACGAAGACATTTACGTATTTGACGAGGAAGAATGAAACAACTGATACCCGCACTTTTCGCCGTAGGCGCAGTAATGGCCCTCATAGGGGCCGCTGTCTTTATCACCGGATGGGTCTATGCACCTTATATATATACCATCGGGGCAGGTTTTGTCGCATTGGCTCAGGTGAATACTCCGCTTCGGGCTAAAAGCAAGACGCTCCGCCGACTGCGTATCCAGCAGATCTTCGGTGCATTAGCACTGATATTGACAGGAGCTTTTATGTTCACCACACGTGGCAATGAATGGATTGCCTGCCTTACTATCGCAGCCATACTGGAATTATACACGGCATTCCGTATTCCGCAGGAAGAAGAAAAAGAACTTTCCAAATAGAATTTGTTTTCCGATAGGTAAGACAGAGCTCTGGTCAACAAGACAACAGTCGGCAGGATGCCGCATTATCATTTTAAATGAATGACCACCGTAGTATCTCGTTTAAATTCGAAACAACACTTTTCATACGAAGGAGCTCCCATGATACCCTCGGCATCATTGCTGAATCCAAATTTCTCTAAAGGGCGCCCGAATGAACCGGTGTCTAACTTTCCATTTCCGTTTTCATCCTGAAAGAGGGAGATGGCATAGGTCCCGGCAGGAATTCCTTTACAAGGTATTGTCATTGTACGGTCTTTCACAGCCACCCGAAAACCGAAAAGAGGTTTCTTCATAAAGTTCTCTTTGGACGAATAGATAGCCACATAAAGAGTTCCCTCCACATGTTCCACGTCTTTAACTGTTAATGTCAGACTTTGACCGGATACGGCCACACTTGCTAATACTACGATAATTGAAATAATCATTGTTTTCATAATGGTATAATATTTAAAAATTAGAAACATCATAAGCTACCTTCTTACCCAATGTGATATACACTCCCAGATAGAAAAAGTGGTCGCTTGAAGTACGGACAGCCTCTCCGTCGATACGCCCATATTCATTCTTACGTCCCAGCAGATTGGTGGCAGAAGCATGTACAATCACTTTTTTGCCCGCCAGAACCGTAATACCCAAATCGAGAGAATGATAGGGTTTTACTTCATCATTCATCAGTCCGGACAGTTCCGGATTGTGGTAGGGACGCCCGCTTGCCACCCCATCGGTCACGCTAAAGATGGTTCGCAATCGGGGAACACTGTATTTCAACACCAGCGATGCGTTATGACGGGTGGCATACTGTGGCACCGTAAGTTCTGTATACTCCCGATATTTACGTTTCGAGAGGTTATAAGAGTAAGACAAACGGTACTCAAAATTCTTCCACAGGGCATTGTCACAAAAATACAGGTCAATACCTTTACTGTATCCATATCCATCAGGAGTGATACCGTCCGGAACCGATAATTCCAGTTTCTTATAATTTTTATAATAGAACTCTGCTTTGTAAAACCGGCCTCCCTGTTCATATTGGAGACTAAAAAGAGCTTGTCTGCAAACATTAGAAGGCAAAGAGATATTCCTTATCAGATAGTCGTTTTCCGGAAGTTGGGTATATTGCCCTGCTACGACCGACACCAGCAGATGATTCCACGCATAACTGACAGCAGCCCGGGGAGACCAGTTCATTGTCCGGTTTAACGAAGTATATTCGGGGCGGAGAGATATTTCAGTTTTAAGATTCTCCGACAGATAAAAAGCAGACGAAAGAAATCCGGCATAGATAGTGGGATACATTTGATGCGTATCACGCAATGTTTCCAACTGATAGTGGTTCCGATAAGAACGCACAAAAGTCTCCACACCCATATCCAGACGCAACCGCGAAGTAAACAGCTTGAAGAACTTTGCTTTTAGATGGAACTCTTGTTGGCGTTCGTTCCATACATCCCGGTCCTTCACTGCTCCTTTCACTTTCCGATCATAAAAAGAGTAGGCAGTTCCGATAAACCAATTCCAATCGGAAGCTGTACGTTTGCGGAATGTTGTATTGAGGTATATATTGTTTTCACCCAGACCGAAAAGATGACGATCGATATCTGTGTAATTCGAAAAATCCGTACGGTCATATCCCGCATAAAATTTAAAAAGGATCTTTTCATTCGGTGTGTAGCGAAATTGGGTCGCACCGGATAGCATGCGATACGGCCGTTTAAAATCCGTACGCGAAGGATAAACCCGATCATAAGGAGCTAGATTCTGATAATCGAGATTCAATGACAATGAGGATCGATTGAAAGCCCGTGTACCGCCTCCACCCATTCCGACAGTCGAAACATTCATCCCGAACTTATTAACCGTACTATAGTCTTTGGTCTCCAAAGGAAGAACAGCAGACAAAGCCTCTCCATACTCCTGCGACTGTCCTCCGGAAGCCAGATTGACACCACTGAACATAAATGCAGAATAACGCCCGCGTGCAGGAGTATCAGTCCCGGTAGTAGTATAGGGATTCAACACATGCATGCCGTCTATATAGGTTTGTGTTTCATTGCTGCTCCCTCCACGTACCAGTAAACGACCGCTTTCACCTTGGAGTTGAGCCCCCGGAAGTGTTTGCAAAGCCCGGTACAAATCTCCGTTGGAACCTCCTACTGTTACCAGATCGACAGGTTGCAGATCACTCCAACGACTGTTAGCCCTCGGCGTCTTATGTGCTTTGATTACTACCTCGTCCAACGATATACTATCATTGAAAGTGGCCAGGAGAATGGTATCCGTAGCTACACTTTGTGCAGCGATCGGGAGCGAGAGTAACATCAGGCTCAATGCGGCTGGTACATAAAATCCTTTCATGGTGATCTGTTTGCTAACGTTTTCATCGGCAAACATAAAGGATTGACACAAAGCAAAAAAATATCCGGGACGGACAGCCCGGATATGTGATAAGCAGCACCTCACGTGTGACGAACTGCATCCTTTTGTGATCAATAGTTAGTCGCCAGAGATACCTTCTATCAGTTCTTTAACCTGTTTCGAATAGCCTCGGGATACAGGTATCTCTTCCGGGCAACCCTCCAGAAGCAAACGATATCCCTGGGAGTTTCCATTCACTTTCACCACCTTACGGACGTTGACCAGGAAGGCCCGGGGACACTTCAGCACCAACGGACAAACGGCTTCATGGTTGCACGCAACAGACACTGAACGTTTTTACCTGCTTTCTGATAATTTACCCGGATGTAGTTTCCATTGGATTCTACATACAACAAGTCTTTAGAGTCCAATTCCAAGGATTCCCGGATGCCTCCTTGAAACAAAAGAAAAGGGCTGTCTTGTGTTGTTTCCACAGATTCGGCCGGCAATACCGAACGTTGCAGATGGAGATTCATCTCGGTAGCCTCTTTCAGATGAATGGCCAACAGTCTATTTTGATTCAACAAAATGAAAAGTACAGTAGGAAAAAGTCCGATGACCAAAGTGAATAATGCAAAGGCACAAAAGACATCCCAACGTAATCCCCAACCAAAAACGAAAGTAGAATAAATCCAGTTCCCGATAGCTATAAAAAAAAGTATCTGTAACAGATTGACAATCTGTTTCCACACAGTCCATGTTTCTTCTTTATAGAACTTCGGAAACAGTTTGCCAAAGACATACATCGGAATACTCAGAGATACTGCCGTCACGCCCATAAAGCCCACAAGTATCCAGAACTTATGCTGCCTAATGCCGGATATCCCAAATGGCTGTAAAACCAGTAATATCAGAAATACAACCAGGGAAGAAATCAACACAACCTTCCATCTTTGATATGCAACCGGATAAAGGCTTTGCAGGTATCTTCGTATTTTTTCACCCCAATGACTTCCCATATATTGTATTTTATTCGCTTTCCCTGCAAAGTAATATAAAATATCGGACAGATACTATAAACAGGGAGATTATCTTAACTAAAAAAAGAGGCAACCCGGTAATTGGAATTGCCTCTTCTATTCTATAGTATAGTAAACCGATTTTATTTCTTAGCCACAGGAGTATATCTTGCGTTAAGTCCGTCTACGATCTCTTTAGTAATGTTCAGTGTGCTATCGGCATACAGCAGATTATCAAAGCTGGTATTGCTGATAATCAGGTTATAACCTTTTGTTTTATTATATTCTTTCAGAAAAGCGTTAATAGAGTCACGCAGAATCTGACTGTTTTTAGCATTCTCCGATGCCATCTCTGTAGCCAGTTTGTTCTGCAGAGCCTGCAAATCCTGTTCCAATTTACCTAAGCGTGCATATTCTTGCTGTGCTCTTTCCGGAGAAATAAAAGCATTACTTTCATATTTCTTCTGGAATTCCTGTTGAGATTTACGCAGTTCATTTGCTTTCTGATTCAGCACCATGCGGCTGTTCTCCTCTTTGCTGATCATGTCAGCATTCAGGTCTTTGCAGAAATTATATTGAGACAACAAAGTATCTACTTCTACATAAGCGATTTTCAAACCAGAAGTGGCATTTGCATTTCCGGAAGCGGCAGGAGCAGCAGCATTATCAGCTTTACCAGCGCATTGTGAAAAAAGAAAGAGGAATGCAAGAGCAGCAAATCCGTTAATGAGGTAATTCATTCTCTTCATACTTGTAAAATATAGTTTTTTAATTAATTAGTTCATACTATCGTTTAAGGCTTTTTCAATTTCATCAATAGAAAAACGTCGTTTCTTCTGTGCTTCCCGGTCTTGGGACTGTGCACAACTTATGCCTCTCTCCCTTAACGCTTTATTGCCGCTGACGTGCCCGTTGGGAAATTTTCCACCCTTTGTAAAAAAGACTTTTATGCCTAATAAACCAAGGCAAATAGCAACTATTAACAGAGTTATCAGTATTGTATAGAGCATTTCTATTAATTTTGTGGGTGCAAATATAGACTTTTGTACTGACTAAGCCTCCTTTTTTACCATAAAAAAAGAGAAACGAGTTCAAAATTCGCAAGTAAATTAACCATATTTAGCAATAAGGGGTTAAAATTGAATTTTTAATTCCATAAAAAGAAAAGAGAATGGAAAAATCAGAACTGAAACCGGCCGGTGTATTTCACTTCTTCAATGAAATCTGCCAGGTGCCCCGTCCTTCAAAGAAGGAAGAGAAGATGATCGCCTATTTAAAGGCGTTCGGAGAAAAACATAATTTAGAAACCAAAGTAGACGAAGCCGGCAACGTGCTTATCAAAAAACCGGCAACACCGGGTAAAGAAAATCTGAAGACAGTGATTCTACAATCGCACGTAGACATGGTGTGCGAAAAGAATAATGATACGGACCATGACTTCCTAACCGATCCCATCGAAACGGAGATTGACGGAGAGTGGATGAAAGCCAAAGGAACAACCTTGGGAGCCGACAACGGCATCGGAGTAGCGACCGAACTAGCCATTCTGGCTGACGACAGTATTGAACACGGTCCTATCGAATGTCTGTTCACTGTAGATGAAGAGACAGGACTGACCGGCGCTTTCGCCTTGAAAGAAGGCTTTATGAGCGGAGAAATTCTGCTTAATCTCGACTCGGAAGACGAAGGTGAACTTTACATCGGTTGTGCGGGCGGTATTGATACAGTGGCCGAATTTCAATATGAAAATGAAATGACACCCATCAGCCACCTCTGCTTCCGCATAACCGTTAAAGGTCTGAAAGGCGGACACTCCGGAGGGGATATACATCTGGGACGCGGTAATGCCAACAAGATACTGAACCGGTTTCTCTATCAGATGATGACTACTTACCAGGAGGACTTCCACCTCTATGAATTCAACGGAGGTAATCTGCGTAACGCCATTCCGCGTGAAGCTTCAGCTGTATTCTCCGTGCCCGAACATTACAAACATGACATACGTACAGCCTTGAACGTATTCACCGCCGAAATCGAAAACGAACTTCATCGGGTGGAACCGGATCTGAACATTCTTCTTGAAACAGAGCCGCACCGCGACTGGTCCATCGACTCGAGTACTTCCTATCGGCTGATTACTTCGCTATACGGTTGCCCGCACGGAGTATATGCCATGAGTCAAGATATTCCGGGACTGGTAGAAACTTCAACAAACCTGGCATCTGTAAAAATGAAGCCGGAAAACACCATCCGTATCGAAACCAGCCAGCGCAGTTCTATCCTTTCTTCTCGCGACGATATAGCAACAACGGTCCGTGCCGTATTCAGACTCGCCGGTGCTCAGGTCAACTGGGGTGAAGGTTATCCGGGATGGAAACCCAATCCGGATTCGGAAATCCTAAAAGTGGCGGAAGAGTCATATAAACGCCTGTTCGGTGTTGATGCCAAAGTAAAGGCAATCCATGCAGGACTGGAATGTGGCTTGTTCCTCGACAAATATCCTGCCCTGGATATGATTTCATTTGGCCCCACCTTGACAGGAGTTCACTCACCGGACGAACGGATGCATATTCCTTCGGTAGATAAATTCTGGAAACATCTGCTGGATGTGTTGGCACATATTCCGGCTAAGAACTAAAGCTATTTCACCACAGAGGACACAGAGTTACACAGAGGAGACGGGTAATTGTTGATTATTAACAAAAAGGCTCTGTGTCACTCCGTATTACTCTGTGTTACTCTGTGGTGAACTTCAACCGAACAGCATTTAAAAGGAATCCAATCTATGCTCCGTCTCTTCTTCATATTACTTATTTCCCTCTCTTCCCTTTTTCTTTCTGCACAGAATCGACCTCCTTTCCGTATCGTCTTTTGGAATACCGAAAACTTTTTCGATACCCGACATGATTCACTGAAAAACGATATGGAATTTCTGCCCCATTCAATGCGTCACTGGAACCACCGACGATATAAAAAGAAATTAGATAATGTAGCCCGCACACTCACAGCCATCGGAGAATGGAATTTTCCCGCATTGATAGGTCTCTGTGAAGTGGAAAACGATACAGTTATGCGTGACCTGACCCTTTATTCCCCACTGAAAGAAGCCGGTTATCGGTACGTGATGACCCACTGCTCCGATCTGCGCGGCATTGATGTGGCATTACTGTATCAACGTGACCGGTTCAAACTTCTATCCTACTCTGCCCTCTCCGTCGGAAATTTCAAAGGTCATCGCCCGACAAGAGATATTCTGCACGTCAGCGGATTACTACTCACAGGCGATACGCTGGACATAATGGTGGCACACCTCCCTTCCCGCTCAGGCGGAGTACGACAGTCGGAACCTTACCGGCTTTACGCTGCACAAAAGTTAAAGGATGCAGCAGATAGTCTTATCAATGTACGTCCCTCCGCCAAACTGATCATTATGGGGGACTTTAACGATTATCCCACAGATAAATCAGTAGTACAAGTGCTACAGGCACTGTCTCCCGAAGTGAGTACCCATCATGACCGACTTTACCACCTGCTGGCACGAAAGGCAAAAGACCGTAACTTCGGTTCCTATAAGTATCAGGGTGAATGGGGACTACTGGACCATCTCATCGTATCAGGAACGCTACTTGATATTTCGGGCACACTCTTTACCGAAGAAAAAAAGGCAAACGTAGCACGCTTGCCCTTCCTTCTGACAAAAGATGAAAAGTACGGAGGCATGCAACCCTTCCGAACCTATGTCGGAATGAAATACCAGGAAGGATACAGCGATCACTTACCGGTGTATGTCGATTTTGAAACCAATCAATCCGAATATTGATATACCTTTAGTTCAAACTTCGGTATCATCGCAAAAAAGTGATCAAAGATATCGGACTGGATACGTTCGTATTCTTTCCAGATTTTATTGCGGGAAAAGAAGTAAATTTGAATAGGTACTCCATATTCCGTAGCTTCTTTTTGACTGATAATCAAGTCAAGATCCTGATTGACCACGGGCAGGCTGCAAAGATAACGTTCTACATACACCCTGAACACCTGCGAGTTAGTGGGAATCACTCCTTCCTCCGGCTGATAATCGGCCAGCAAAGGTATCTCCTTCCGAAAAGTATCAAGCATTTCGGGAGTACAGAATTTCAATGTAGTCAGGTCAAGAAAGATACTCTTCATCACCCGACGCCCTCCGGATTCCGTCATTCCCCGCCAGTTCTGAAACGAACCGTTGACCAGTGAATAGGGAGGGACAGTAGAAATGGTATTATCGAAATTCTGTATCTTCACCGTGTTTAGGGTTATTTCTTCTACAATCCCATTGGCATTAGTCGAAGGGATAGTCACCCAGTCACCGGGACGTATCATATCATTAGCCGATAACTGTATACCTGCCACGAAGCCCAGAATACTGTCTTTAAAAACCAACATCAGGATGGCAGCGGATGCACCTAATCCCGCAAACAATGTAGCAGGAGACTTATCGACAATGATAGCCACAATCACAATGCCTCCGATAAAGAAAACAAGTACCTGCAATACCTGGATAAAGCCCTTCATCGGCCGATCTTTCAACTTCTCCTTAGTATATCCAACAACATCAACAGACTACTGTTGAGAGCCAGCAACAAAGCAAAAATCATGTAAATAACACAGATCTTCTGCGAAACCAGCAGCAGCGTTTTTCCATGTACGAACGCCATAGGAAGAAGCATATACATCAGGATACCGGGAAGGATATGGATCAGGTGATGAATAACTTTATGTTTGACCATCAATGTATCCCATTTATAAGAGGTCTTCCGTGCCAGACGCTTCATCCCGCCTACAAAAATGGCCTGACAAAGATAATCCAGTCCGACCGCTATAAAAATCATCAGGATGGCAATAATCGTTTCATCAAAAGTATTTGCAATTTTAGGGTCTACCCCCCAACCGATAAGGATTTTGTTCATCCAGCTTCCTAAATCTATCATAACTATCGTCTTTATTTTAAAATGTTCATTCTATCCAAATAACACCTAAACAGGCTTTAGGTTTAGTCCAAATAAAAAAGGCTGCACTGAAAACGATACGTTCCAATACAGCCTTTTTTTATCTGTCAGCAAGAATTATCATTCATTTACCTTCTTATAATCTTCCAGGAATTTCTTCAATCCGGCATCTGTCAACGGGTGGTTCATCAGTCCTTTAATGGCACTCAACGGACAAGTTGCTACATCGGCACCGGCCTCCACACATTCCATGATGTGCTTGGAACTACGGATAGAGGCGGCCAGCACCTGAGTAGGATAATTGTAGAAGCGGTACATCCGAACGATATTGGCAACCAATCCGACTCCATCCTCACAGATGTCATCCAAACGTCCCACGAAAGGAGAAACATACGTAGCTCCCGCTTTAGCAGCCAGTAAAGCCTGACCAGTGGAGAAAACCAATGTGCAATTGGTACGGATGCCTTTCCCCGAAAAGTGCTTGATGGCTTTTATGCCATCGGCAATGCACGGTACCTTCACCACAATATGCGGATTGAGGGCTGCCAGTTCCTTACCTTCCCTGAGCATTCCTTCGTAATCAGTTGCAATCACCTCGGCACTGACATCACCTTGTACAATATTGCATATCTCCACGTAATGTCTTCGCTGATTTTCGACACCTTTAATGCCTTCTTTCGCCATCAGAGAAGGGTTGGTGGTCACTCCGTCCAGAACTCCCAAATCATGTGCTTCCCGGATTTGATCCAGGTTAGCTGTATCAATAAAGAATTTCATACCTACTAGTGTTTAATATCTTACATTCAAACAGATAACCCGGAACAGTTGTTCAACAGAACGACTTACTTCTGCAAGCGGATCCCTATTTCTTTCAAATCTACCCGGGCCGGCGTAGCATCCGGAGTGGTAGCATCAAGTTTAATGTAGCGTGCACTGACTTTGTTACCGAACGAGACAGTCTGCGGTACAGGATTGTGCATGATGTTACTGAATTCTCCGGTAGTCGGCACCTCTTTCCAGTCTCTGCCATTAGTGCTGATATAGAATTTATAACGGAAGGCCATCGTCGGCTTCGCTTCCGCATTAGCCGGGGCATATACAAATCCGGTCATATCCACAGCTTTACCGAGATCAATCACCAACGGAGTGGCAGTTACCTGTTTCCATGCAGTACGGGACAGATCATTCCAGTTTTCTTTTGCAGCCGACTCTTCGAGCGGACGGGCATAGTAAGCAGCCACTTCGCTGATATTAGCCGCCAGACGACAAGCATCGACCTTCACCCTCAATTGACGGGCTTCGACAGCCGGAATACGTATCAGGCGTTTATAACCGACGGTCGTTCCTTTCGCTATCTCTTTCCATCCATCGGCAGTCAACGCTTCGACTGTGAAAGCCTCCATGCGTTGTCCTTTCGAAATGTCTTCGCGCAGCATCACCACATTGATTTCCGATTTCGGCTTCAACTGGTAGACACGCGTATCACCCGGCCGGGCAGTCCACGCTTTCAAGCCGCCTTTGACACGGTTATCGGTAAAAATCTCTTTACGATAATCGGCAAACTCTTTCAGACGATTGACATCGGCATCACTGATGCGTCCGCGCTGGTCAGGAGGAATATTGAGCAACAACACTGAGTTGTAGCCCACAGATTTGAAATAAATATCGGTCAGGTGCTTGAGGCTCTTCACCTGATTGTCTTCCTGCTGATGATAGAACCATCCCGGACGGATCGATACATCCACTTCGGAAGGATACCAGAAGAGTTCCTTGGCATTGACCAACATGTCGCGTCCGCCCAAGTCCTTGGAAGTCGCCTTCACACCCAACGCCTTGTTCTGCTCTTCACAGCGGGCATACGTACCGGGAGTCAGCACGGTGGCACTCCATTCCGTTTCACGTCCTAATCCACGTTCGTTGCCTACCCAACGTACATCATCGCCCATAATGGCAGTCACGGCACGGGGTTGGAGACGACGGATGGTAGAAAGGATGGCAGTCCAGTCATACTCCTGCTTCTTTCCATTAGGACCTTCACCATTGGCACCGTCGAACCAGACTTCGTGCACCTCACCATAGTTGGTCAGCAGTTCGGTCAGTTGTTCGATAAAGAATTCATTGTATTTTGGAGAGTCTCCATAGCAAGAGGCGTTCCGATCCCAAGGAGAAAGATAAACACCAAACTTGATGCCGTATTTATCACAAGCATCGCGCAGCTCGCGTACCACATCCCCTTTCCCGTCTTTCCAGGGAGAGGCCGCCACGGAGTGCCCGGTTGTCTTGGTCGGCCACAGGCAGAATCCATCATGATGCTTGGCTGTCAGGATGGCCATCTTGAAACCAGCTTCCTTGAGCGAACGTACCCACTGCTCCGCATCGAAATCGGTGGGATTGAAGAGTGCGGGATTTTCTTTGCCGTCTCCCCATTCACGTCCTGTGAAAGTATTGATACCAAAATGCAGGAAAGCAGTCAACTCCATCTGCTGCCATTCCAATTGCTGCGGAGTAGGTACAAGACGTGCCGCCATGTCTACCTTTTGTTCCAGAGTGGCTCCTTGTGGAAACTCTACGTGCTTCACATAATAGTCGTTCTTCTCCTGGGCTTGTCCGGCTGTGCAGATAGCGGCAAGAAGGGCCGTCGATAAGATTAATTTCTTCATAAATGTATTGCTATGTTTTTGGGGTGAAATGGATTGGTTAGTATTCTATTTACTTCACTGTACGCAGCGTGAACTCAAAGCTTTGTTCCGTCACAGGAACCCGATATTGCGGCTGTACGCCCGGCCCGCAGGTTGCCGTTCCCACACCGGCCTGTTCGGCATCCAGATGTACGGTGACATGACCGTTACGTTCGAGGTCGTTAATGTGGCGGGCTTTTTCCAATACATCATCGGCAAAGGAGATGACACTGAACTGGAAAGGACGGTTGGAATCGACAAAGATGCCCTGTCCGGCTTCGTCCGTCAGCTTCATCCAGCGGACATCCGTACGGTTCCCGGTAGACTGCGGAGTGACGTAGTAATGAAACATACGTTCGGCCGTAGTCTGATACAGAGCGATCTTGCCCGACTGCATACGGTCGGAATAAGTCTCATTGTCGCCCCGACCCAGATAAGCTACATTGCCATACGTATCATTCATCTCAAAAGTAAGCCCCAGGCGTGCCATCGATTTCACCACGGCAGGATCGGGCCGGAAAGTCACTTTCACCTTCAAGGCTCCGACAGAGTTTAGTGAATAGGCGAAATCGGCATCACCCACTTTCATCCCTTTCGCATTCAGAATCTCCACTTTCGCAGTAGCGGCTTTCTTGCCGTCTTTCAGCGACACTACTTTCTGGGTCAACTGATTGAGTCCGGCTTTACGCCAAAGGTATGCACCATTACGATCACGGTTATCATTATCCGTAGCCGGACGAAAAAGACTTAATGTCAATGGAGTAGATAACAGCTCTTTGCCGTTCAGACTCAACGAAGTCAGAGCTCCTGTTTTTTTATCAACGGTAAATGTTGT
>ERZ779649.1544-NODE-1544-length-12802-cov-2.538323_pt1 | contig 12802 bp, 7 predicted proteins | sample MGYA00511882_ERZ779649 | MGnify/ENA primary metagenome ERZ779649 (study PRJEB29588, sample SAMEA2157793) | human gut metagenome | biome: human gut; feature: human-associated habitat; material: faeces | place: Denmark | collected 2008/2010 ... | reverse complement strand
TTGTGAAGTTCTTCGATACCAGAATGGCAAAGTTGGTATTGTTGGTCTTTAAATCTTTCGACTTGTATGCGTGACCGTTTACCACCGCAAGTCCGTTATCGTAGTATTCTGTTGCGACCTCACCGGACGGGTTGGTACAGAAGGTACGCACCTTATCATCAAATGTCGGTGTATGGTAAACCAGTTTTGCCTCATAGAGGTTCTGATTTAAAAATTCCATGACCTCATCACGCACCTCCACACGTACACCAATGTCTACGGTACCTACCTTTGTTTCAATATCATGCTGTCCGCAGATATGTGAAAACCAGTCAGCACCCTCTCGTCCAACTGCAGAAACAACCTCTGCTGCAAGATATTCCTCATCTTTTTCGGTAATGATCCCTTTGACCTTGTTATCCTCAATGATGATATCTTTGACCATGGTGTTAAATTCCATCTCAACGCCCTGCTCTAACAGATGCTCCTGCAGTCTGGAATAGATTTTGTAGCCTTCCTCTGTTCCAAGGTGGCGGATCGGACATTCGATCAGTTTTAAGTTTGCATTGATCGCTTTTCTGCGGATCTCACGGATCTCTTTTTCTTTATCCACTCCGTAAACTTTTGTATCTGCACCGAATTTTAAATAAATATCATCGGATTCTTTTAATAATTCCACGGTTTTATCATAGCCTAAAATTTCCGGCAGATTTCCTCCGACATCCGGGGAAAGTGACAGTTTACCGTCAGAAAAAGCTCCCGCTCCGGCAAATCCGGTCGTGATGGAACAAGGTTTACATCCAACGCAGACTTTTGTCTTACGTTTCGGACATTCTCTCTTTTCGATTCGTCTGCCCTTCTCGATCATTAAAATTTTCAGATTCTTCTTTGCATGGATCAGTTCATATGCACAAAAGATACCAGATGGACCGGCTCCAATAATAATCACATCATATTGTTTCATTCTTTTTTCCTCTTACCTGTCTATTTGTCCTGTTTACCGATTTCTCACACGCATCTGTATTTTGGCATAGCGTATTCCATAAAAACGTCATTCCTACGCTTCCACGATCAGATATCTGCCGTCCGGGATTGCAAAAACTTCCTCTGCCTCTGCTAAATCCGCATTGCTCATTCCGGCAATATCTGCGCCCTCATCTTCAAAATAAGCACGGACTTCTTTGATATTTTTGCAGACAACTGCCATGCAGTCCTCTAAAAATTCTTCGGCCTCCTCCGGCGATTCTGCAACATTTTCTTTAAAAAGCTGCATCTGATGTTCCAAAAAATACTGTACTACCGCTTCATCGTACATAATAATCCTCCATTCTGTGCAGTGTAAAAATCTCATTTTTCACACTGTATTTTCCCGCTTATCTACCATGTATATGGGTCAATTCCAAGCCGGTCAAGCTCTCTGTAAATCGCTGCAACCGGAAGTCCTACCACATTATTATAGTCACCGTCGATTTTGTCAATATAAATTGCAAATTTTCCCTGGATTCCGTATGCACCGGCTTTGTCCGACGGTTCTCCTGTCGCAATATAACGCAAAATTTCACTTTTCTTTAACTGTCTGACAAAAACGTCAGTCTTTTCATAAAAGATATGTTCCCCTGCCCTGCCGGTCCGGTCGATAAACACAAAAGCAACCCCCGTGTAAACCGAATGGCTTTTCCCTGACAATAAAGAGAGCATGCGGAAGGCATCTTCCTCATCTTTTGGTTTTCCTAAGATTTCGCTGCCTGCGGCAACAATGGTGTCTGCACCGATGACTAAAGTATCCTGCGGTGTCATCAGCGTCCGATGCTCATCTCCATATGTTTTTAACATGGATGCGACTTCTCTCGCCTTCTGTGCTGCAAGTTCCATGACAACCTCTTTTGGCTCTTTTTTTATGATGATCTCCTCCCCCTTTGCCGGACAGACCTCAAAGTTAAGACCGATCTGCTCTAAAAGTTCACGGCGTCTTGGGGACGCGGATGCTAAAATAATCTGTGACATGGTCAAATTTCCTTTCTGCTGCATGCTTATCTGCTTCTTAACATTGCACAAAACTCCAATCAGACTGGCTTTTGTACAATGTTTTTAAATTTTCTATACCGGGATCACTTTCCCAAGCCGGAAGGAATACAACAGTTTTTCCTTTACTTTCAGCGGATTTCCGGCTGCATCTTTCTCATTTTCATAGACTCGGTTTAGCGCTTCCTCGTAAAGTTTTAACTGTGCCGCATAACGCTCGGACAATTCCTTTTCCGTATCCACACGGTCTGTTTTATAATCAAGAAGGACAATACCGTCCTTTTCAATCCAGAATACATCGATGATTCCCTGGATCAGGGTCAGCTCTTTCCCTGTATATTCCGTTTCTCCTATATTTCCTACACGCCCCATGCTTTTTACCTTTTCCGCCTGTTCCGTGTTTTCAGCAAAACCAAACTCGTCTAACTGTTCATCCGTAAATCCCATGACAAATGGTTTCTCACGGTACAATTTTCCGTCTTTTTCAGCTGCTCCCATCCGTTTTCCAATATCTGCATTTACAAAATATTCAACCTGCGGTATGCGAATCAGTCCATGCATCTCCGGTGTGATCTGTTCTTTCTCCAGCATCCCGGCGACCTGCTCTTTTGCGGACACACCGGAAGAAAACTGGTAGCACTCCATGATGCGGTGCATTGCCGTTCCGCGAAGTGCTCCAGGGCTGGCATCCTCACTTTGCTGCTCTATTTCTCTTGCAAATGCAGGCACATACGGCACAACCTCCTCGGATTGAAAAACAGGAACTGCCTCCTCCTCTTTTTCAAACGTCTCCCGCATGGCACGATGTTTTAACTCCGACACGGAATACTTATTTTTTCTCTGCACATCATTTTCATATGCATACCGTCTGTGAAAACGCTCCGAGAACTGCTGCACTTTTTTTTCATCTGCCTGCGCAGCTTTTTCCATGCAGGCTGAACGGTTCCAGTCATCTTTGATCTGTGTTTCCATTTCTTCCTGCACCAGTTCTGCCGCCCGCATCAGACGTATCTGATATTTATCCTGACAGGATGCAGCCGCAGGCAGAATCCAGTCCAAATAACCGGCTGCACTCTCGCGTCCCAGATAAGATAACAGTTCCTCTGGAAATGCTTTTATATAGGAAAGTGTCTCCTCTGCCTTTTTCAGACTTCCGGTTAAGATCAGCTTTTCTTTCGCTCTCGTTAATGCCACATAAAGGACACGCAGTTCCTCGCCAAGATTTTCCATATCGATCTGCTTTGCGATAGCACGTTTTGCGATCGTCACGGATTTTACACGCTGTTTTCCGTCCATATAGTCAAGACCGATGCCAAGTTCCGGGTGCAATACCAGACGGCTTCTTGTATCCTGGCGGTTAAAGTTTTTTCCCATCCCGGCGGCAAATACGACCGGAAATTCCAGTCCTTTACTCTTATGGATACTCATAATGCGCACGACATTTTCGTTTTCCCCGATCAGATCTGCCTCGCCGAAATCCACATCGTATTTCTGCAGTTCATCAATATAGCGCACAAAATGAAACAGTCCCTTGTAACTGGTATTTTCATAGGCGATCGCCTTCTCCACCAGCATTAAAAGGTTTGCATGACGCCTGTCTCCGGCTGGCATTGCTGCGGCATAATCGCCGTAACCGGTCTCCTTTAACAGCAGTTCGATCAGCTCATGGATCGGTGTATCCGGCACAAGCTGCCGCAGTTTTTCGTAGGTAACATAAAACCGGTATAACTTTTCTTCGGAATCATCCCTGCCCTGTCCCGGATTTTCCTCCGCTTCCTGTTTCAGACGCTCACATTCCTCCAAAACACACTCGTAAAATCTGACATCCTTGTCTTTTAAACGCAATTTTGCAAGTTCCTCATCCGAAAGTCCTGCGATTGGTGAACGAAGCACCGCTGTCAGCGGGATATCCTGTCTCGGATTATCCAAAATACGAAGCATGGAGAGCACAGTCTGCACCTCCACCGTACTGAAATATCCTGTCGCCGAAACAGTATGTGCCGGAATTCCTGCATCATTTAACACAGCAGCAAAACGGTCTGCATATCCGCTCAGGCTTCGCAGCAGAATGACCATATCCGAATACTGCACCGGGCGCAGTTCCCCGGTTGCCTTGTCGGTCACCTTCTGCGTTCCCATAAGCTCTTTGATCCTTTTTGCAATCATCCGTGCTTCTAACAGTTTCTTATCATCCGCTGCAGCATCATCCAACAGTTCATCATCCCCGTCCACCAGTAAAATTTCCGGTGTGAACATGTCCGTTTCTTCCTGATAAGAAGCTCCCGGATAAAGTGCTGCGTCCGCATCATATTCCACATTTCCAAGATCGCGCTTCATGATGCGGTAAAAAATATCGTTGGAAAAATCGAGTACTTCATTTCTGCTTCGGAAATTTTTATGCAGGTCAATGCGCTGCATTTTTGCATCCGTCAGGCTGTAAGTATCGTATTTTTCCATGAAAAGTTCCGGTCTTGCCAGACGGAAACGGTAGATACTCTGTTTGACATCCCCGACCATAAAAAGGTTGTATTCACCGCGCTCCTCCCGTGAAATTGCACGTAAGATTGTCTCCTGCACCTCATTGCTGTCCTGGTACTCGTCGATCATGATCTCTTTGAAATTATCCCGGAACTCCTCGGCGGTCTTTTTGACTTTGCCGGTCTCCTCATCGACAAAGATATTTAACGCAAAGTGCTCAAGGTCATGGAAATCCACCAGATTTTTCCGCCGTTTTTCCGCCGTAAACGCCTCGTCAAATTCCAATGTCAGACGCACTAACTCTGCCGCCATCGGCGCCGTCTTTTTCATCTGCTCTGCCATGATCTCCGGTGATGTGAAAAAATACTGGCGGTTTATTTTTTTGACCGCATCCTTTCCCATCTCTCGCAGTTTTTTGACCAGCTCTAATTTTTCTTCGTTTCCGTCAAATCCACGGGAGGAAGCAAGCCTGTCATAGGATAAATTGCGGTAATTCTGATAAAAATCCGCAAAACTTTCACTCGCAGCGATCTCCTTATATTTTTCCAGGTCGCCCTCTAATGCTTTCGCATACATATCCGGCCCGTCATCGTCCTGCGTCAGTTTGTATGCCCGCCCGGAAAGTACCACAAGATCCTCTGACACCCGTTTTAAGTTCTGAAGAAGCGACTGCATGAAAGCTGCGCTTTCCAAAGATGCCTCGTCCTCTATGCCATAGCTTTCTGCTGCCGCAGGCAGCCATTTCTTTGGCCATGGATAACTCCTTGAAAACTCATAGAGCTGTAAGATCATGCCGGAGAGCGCCGCATCATTTCTGCCGGATGCATATCCGTCCACAAATGCTAAAAATTCCGGCGCACTCTCCTCATAATTTTTCAACAGCACCTTTGCGAGCACGTCCTCTTTTAACAGTTTCAACTCGCCCTCATCCCCGATTCTGAAATTCGGTTCGAGATCGATCTCATGAAAATGATTACGGATCACATACAGACAAAAACTGTCGATCGTCGTGATCTGGGCATTGTGTAAAAGAGAAAGCTGACGCTGTAAATGTTCGTCGTCCGGCTGTTCTTTTAAGGCATTCTCCAGTGCATTTCCGATTCGTTCGCGCATCTCTGCCGCAGCCGCATTGGTAAATGTCACGATCAAAAGACGGTCAATATCCACCGGGTGCTCTTTGTCCGTAATGATCTTTATGATACGTTCCACGAGCACCGCAGTCTTACCGGAACCTGCTGCCGCGGAAACTAATATATTTCTGTCTCTGAGTTCGATGACCTTTCGCTGGTCATCTGTCCATGTCATTCCCATGTTTTGCTCCGTTTCTGACTTTTTATTTTTGCACCTGTCACATCACATTTATTCACCGTCCGGATTTTTTCCCGGCTCTCCAATCTCTTCCCGGATATGTGCAAGGATCTCCTCACTGCTGTCAAATTTTTCAAACTGCTGATAGGAAAATCCCGGCATACGTACATCAAATCCGCAGATCGTGTGATATGGACAGTAATCGCAGCCGCTCCTGTCTCCTAACAGGTAAGGTTTTACCGCCACATTTCCGGCAAAGATCTCTTTTCCCACATGCTCAATCTTCTTTCGCACATAATCGGACATCAGTCCAAACTCATAGGTGCTCGCCGTCTTAGATGTCGCCTTTAAGGAGCCGTCCGCTTTTAAGGCTACCGGGATCACTGTCGATGTGCCTGAAAAATCAGTATCCATCGCACCATAGATTTCCGGATCTTCATTGACCAGACCTCCCACTTTAAGCTGTTCTAGAATACTCCGTCTGATCTCCTCCTCGGACTCCTGACCATCCGCATCCACCATCGGATCTGTGATGTGATAATAAAAAATACCTGCAGGTTCCGTATCTTTTCCCTTATATTTTTTCTTTGTGAGTTCCAGTGCCGCATTCATGTAGACGACAAGCTGGAGCTGCAGTCCATAATAAAAATTTAAAAGTGAAAAAGTGGTGTTGCCCGATTTATAATCAATGATTTTTACATAGACCTTATCGTCTGTCTCGTAAGTATCAACGCGGTCGATCCTGCCGCGCAGACGCATTTTTTCATCTTCACCCAGTTGAAACTGCACCGCATCCAGCCGCTCGGCGCGCGAAAATGACACCTCAAAACCGCTCGGCACAAACTTTCCTTTCCGCACCTGTAACATCAGTGCCCAGATCGTCCGTTTTGCCGTTGCCTCCATCCGCTTTAACAGGTAACTGTTTCTTGCGTCCTCGAATACGTCCCCGATCCCGCTGCCTGCGATCGCATCTTCCATGCTCTGGGAAAGCAGGGCTTCCTGCGCTTTCTCCGGGATATCAAACCAGGTATAATCCGACAGCTCTATGCCCTTTGCAAAACGCTCTAACACATCATGATAAATATTTCCCATATCCACACTCGCAAACTGCTGCAGTTCCCGTTCTTTAAGCCGCAGTCCATAACTTAAATAATGAGCAAACGCACAGGCAGCAAACTGTTCGAGCCTTGTCACGCTGTTTTCTAAGGTATTCCCATATAAAGCTTTCGTGACTGCCTTGCTGATCGCATCATCTTTATGGGCGCCAAACGCCGCATCAAAAAGCTGCATTACTTTTTCCCGTTCACCCTCATCCGACAGGTACCATGCCAAAAGTGCAGTCCATGCCTCTTCATCCTCCACCGGTTTTGTCAGCCCTTCCATCAGAAACGGCAGGGCACTTTCCGCAGTCAGTGCACCTTCTAATGTCTCCTCCTCGGACGGTTCTTCCACCGCAAGCTGTGGGAACAGTTTTAAGAGTGTCCCGATCAGATACGAACGCCGCAGTGCTTTTCCATCGGAGTTGACGCGGCAGAATGTCACATACAGCCGCTCGGACGGTTTTGTCATATTTAAATACAGGTAAAACTTCTGGATAAATACTTTTTCCCTTGCGCCCGGCGCCAGTTCCAGGTGATATTCTGCCATCTTTTCACGCTCAAACTGGGAAATAATGCCACCCTGATTCCCTGCTTTCGGCACAACTCCGTCGTTGACACCGACAAAAAATAAGATTTTTACATGGTTCAGACGGGTTCTCTCGATATCCCCGACTGTCACCGTGTCGTTGCCCGGCGGGATAATACCGACTTTTGCCGCCTCAAATCCGGCATCTAAGATATCACTGTATTCCCGGATCGTCATCGTCTCATCGCCCAGCAGAGACGTCACTTTGTCGAGCAGATCCATCACGATTTTATAGATCTGGTCATATTCCTTTGCCCGCGCCTGATTGCCATGCGCCTCGAAAAAGTTTCCACGCTCCTTTAATAACTGCTCCATGTCAAGCCGTCTGATCAGACTGTATAACTCATAGGTCTGTGTGCTGACCGTATTGTCTTTTCCACGGAATGCCTCAAGCAGCGGCTTAAAATTCTCATAAACCGCCTCACGGATCTCATTTAACCGTGCCATATCCTCCAATGTCCCATCCGGCATTACAAACGTCCACGGTCTGCTCCAGCGGGATGCACCGCGGATGCCCCGTGCGAGGACATAATTTTCCAGGCGGTCGATCTCCTGTTCTGTAAGTCCATGGGATCCTGTTTCCGGCTGCTGCGTCAAATCTTCCGTTGCAGCCGGATCTGGCTCCTTGTCGGAATTTTTTGCCTCGGTCACGACTCTCGCTGCAAGCCCGCACCGCAAAAACCGGAACACACTTTCATAAGAAAAATCATATTCGATCATCTCTAAGATCGCCCGGATACACTCGATAAACGGGTGGAACAAAATATTTTTCGTCTGATCAATAAAGTACGGGATATGGTACTGCTCAAAGATCTCCGGCACATAATTGCCATACTGCTGCACATCCCCTGTCACGACTGCGATATCCCGGTAACGGTAACCATTCTCCCTCGTCAGGCGCACGATCTCGCGGGCAGCAAATTTTAATTCTTCCCTCGGATTTTTCAGGGACGTGATGCGGATATGCTGCATAGATTGTTCCGGTGCTTTGTATCTGTAGCTTCCCGCACCCGGTCGGAAGAGATTCTGCTCCATAAAATAAAGGTCGGCGGCATTGGCATAGCGCCTCTTTTTTCCGGTCGGCAGTACCAGCGGCTCCTCCACAGGAACTTTGCAAAGTTCCGCCACTTTTAGCAGTGATGCCACCGTTTTTTTACTCATGGCAAAAAGCTCATGCACACCCCTGCACTGATAAAAATCTTCCCTGACATCCATTGTGACAGAGACGCTGACCTTTTTTGCCAGCATGAGCAGTTTTTCCATCAGGCGGTTCTGGATCGGTGTAAACCCGGTAAACTCGTCTAACACGATCACACTATTACGAAGCAGTTCGGACTCTTCTGCCACATCATAAAGAAGTTCTAACACTTCCTCCGCCGTAATATACCTGCCTTTTAAATACTCCGTAAATCCCTGATACATCGTGAGGACATCCTGCATTTTTAAGCGCAGTCCCTCCCCAAGCGGTTCTTTCTCCAAAAACTCCGCCAGCGCATCCGGACGGATATTATACTGCATCAGCTCCGATATCAGGGATTTTACCTCACCGACATACCCCATCTTATTCATGTTCGCGCCAAGGACTTTCAGTTCTGCTTTTTTCTGTTCCGCCACCTTGCGCAGTACAAGATTTTTTCCGGTCTCTTCCAGCACAACCACATTTTGTTTTCCAAGATCATCAAAGACGCGGTATGCCAGTCTCGCAAAACTGAGCACATCCACGTTCATAATTGCATGCTGCGCCTGTCTCTCGACCAGCTCCCGCTGTGTCTGCATGGTGAACTGCTCCGGCACAATGATCAGAAACTGCTGCTCTTTATTCTCTTTTGCCTGTTTCAGCACGGAATCATACAGAAAATCCGATTTTCCGCTGCCTGAATTGCCAAATATAAATTGTAGGGACATCTGTTTTTCTCCTGAAAATTCAATCTTAAAATATTGTATCACACATTATTTCTTTTGAAAAATGTTATCCTGCGGGTTGGAGTCAAATAGTGCATTTAAACTTCTTGATTGACAAATTTTTCACACCCGAATCCTGTAATAAAAGAAATGCCGTCAAAAACATCAGCAATTACCACAGGCATTCCGATATCTGCGACCAGATAATATACCATAAACGGCACCAGTATGTCATTGAGACCATTCCCGCAATCATTGCCCTCTTTTTCTTCTCTCTTTCCATTTCCTGCCCCTTTCTGCCCTGTCATTCTATTTTGCATGTTAGTCTATTCTAACTTTTTTGTCAATTCAGGAAATTTCCACTGTCATATCATGTATCAGAGAGAATTTGCACCTGCCAGGTTAATTGCCCTTTGCCGGACGCACAACTGAAAGTTATGAAGCAGTCCAATGATATGCAATTCTTGGTGTTCCATTTTTAACATATATAATACCGCATTTCATAAAACCATTCTTTTCCATCAGCTTTTGCATGATTTGATTATCCGCATGGGTATCTGCCCTGATATTTTGAGAAATATTTTTACAATAATTTAAAACACACTGAAACAAACCATGCACCTGACCATCCCCAGCAAGTCTGTGAATAGTAAGATAAGGCTCTTCATTCAGCCAATTCCCATTCTCAATATGCTTATAAGTAGGTTCTGCACCTTTAAACAATGCAAATACCCCATGTATCCCATCTTTGTCATATATTACCCTGCATACATTCTGACAAATATCAGATTTTATTAGCTCTGCATCCGGATAAAAATGCCCCCATTGTGCAGGATTTCCGGACTTTATCATATAATCCTGTGCATATTTATAAATTTTCATAATCTGTTCAAAATCTGCCATATCAGCATTTTTCACATTCAGCATATATTTTATTCACCTCCGCAACTGCCGATTTACGAGTTTCATGATTCTTTGTCTGTTATATCGCTGAATCATTACAAACAACATATCAAACAATGCTGTCAAAATGCAAACGGAAAATTGACCTCCTCTCCTGCAGAAAAAACAGCCTCTCCTGATGTCTCTGTAACCTTGAAACTTGCGCCATCCCATCCGTTGATTTTGATGGTTCCTTTTACACTTCCGTCATCTGATGTGAAAGCCAGCTCCCCGTTTCCATTGTCAACAAATGTTCCTTTTGTTTCTCCCTCTCTGTAAATGGAGATAAGCGCTTCATCCTCTCCTTCCAGCCCCTGTCTGGTGATCAGGGAACTGTATACGCTGCCAGTCCCCTGATTGTCCACAAACAGACCGTACTTTGCTGATTTTTCCGGCATAACAAAGGATTCCCCCTTTATCTTTGCCAGCTCATTTGCAATAACATAAGCCCTGTTCTTCGTGATCTCCTCCAGATAAGAATTCTGAAGAAGCGGATACATACTGCCGTTTTCTTCGTAAGATCCAATGTCAAGCAAAGTCACCTCTTCCTTCATGTCGATCCAGTTTCTCTGTTCTGTAAGGATCTTCTCCTTTGTCTGCGGATCTGCCAGATCACTGAATCTGCTCCAAAGGTTATTTAATTCCGTATCCCATATGTCGAAAAACCATCTGGATGACAGATTCATTTCTGTCTGTGTCTGGGCTGCCTGCGCCAGCGGCGTATATTTCTTTACGATGTTCTCAATATTCTTCAATTCGTCCTGCAGTGATGCGGAACCTGATACCACATTGTCAACATCCGCTTTGATGTCCTCCGAATAGTCATAAGTAAAATCCGTTTCTTCATTTAATACGACGTCATTGTATTCTGTACTTTCTGTACTTTCTGTATTTTCTGTGCTTTCTGTGTCTTCTGTGCTTTTTGTGTCTTCTGTGCTTTCTGTGTCTTCTGTGTTTTCAAAACTGACCGAATCTTCCACCTGGGAAGATTCGCTTTCTATTCCTGTATTATTATTTTTTACTCCTTCTTTGCCACATCCGGCACAAAGTCCGGTCATTAATATTAATATCATGCTGTAAATTCTTTTTTTCATGTGTTTATACTCTCTACTTTCTGATTCATTGGGTGTTCTTTCCAGTTTTCTCTATCAGCAATTATAAATGAACATGAGAAAAAATACCAGCGGCCCCGTGAAACTTTGCATAAATAAAAAAGCAATACCTGAATTTAAAATAAACTCAAATACTGCTCATGAAACATCTAATATTGTATCTTTTTAGCCGAGGTATAACATTTCTCTCTATATTTAACCAAACTTGAAGTTACACTGCCATTTCCCATAATAATGATGAAACAAAATGTTGAAACAAGAACATAATAACTACGACAGAACTGCATATTACATAAAAGTCACTCATTTTTGAATTTAGCAATACTCTTTTTTTTAACTACCTGTTATCCAGCGTGCAATAAAATATCTGATTATAGTCCCAACCGTATTTGTAATAATATCGTTTATATCTGTGGTTTTAAAGGTAATAATGTGATGTATTAAGAACAGATGAAGATTTGTTTAAATCTTAACGAACGGACAGCGTCAAATAACTTCCTATCTGACTGATCACTTTCAAATATCAGAATAATTTATCTCATTTTCCATATTAAAATTCCAAACTATCCACATTTAACAGAAAATACTTCATACCCATAATTACAAAGTGCTTAACTTTACATTTCCATTTCTTCTATCTCTTTTAACATAAATTCTTCGAGTTTCTTCTTGTCAGGCAAATGTAACATATACGTTGAAACAAATAACTGGTTATCCATTCCAGATAAGGCATATTCTACCATCTGAGAACCTTTATCTGTACAAAGCAGTATTCCTACTGGAGGATTATCTCCTTCTGTCATCTCATTTTTCTTATAATATCCTACATAAGCATTAAGCTGTCCCAAATCCTCATGTTTGAACTCATCATTCTTAAGTTCAATAATAACATTGCAATGTAAAAGACGATTATAAAAAACAAGGTCAATAAAATAATATTTATCATCTATTATAATTCGCTTTTGTCTTGCCTCAAAACAGAATCCCTCTCCAAGTTCTAACATAAATTCCTGCAAATGATCCATAAGAGCCTGTTCTAAATCAGATTCTGACACAGCATCCCTTGCATCAAGTCCCAAAAATTCAAATGTAAATGGGTCTTTTATTGATAGCATTGTTCCATTTGCATTATCAACAGATTTTTTTAATAAAAGCTCTGGTTTTTTACTTATGCCAGCTCTTACATAAAGGTTAGTTTTTATCTGTCTGCGGAGTTCTCTTACATTCCAGTTGCATTTCATACACTCTGTTTCGTAAAAAAATCGTTCAAACGCATCATTTAATACCATAATTTCTCGAATATGGGAAAAAGACAAGTTATTAACTAAAACATCTGGATCTGTGACAAATTCGTTCGACACTGTCGAACTTTT
>ERZ779649.1542-NODE-1542-length-12820-cov-1.933725_pt1 | contig 12820 bp, 10 predicted proteins | sample MGYA00511882_ERZ779649 | MGnify/ENA primary metagenome ERZ779649 (study PRJEB29588, sample SAMEA2157793) | human gut metagenome | biome: human gut; feature: human-associated habitat; material: faeces | place: Denmark | collected 2008/2010 ... | reverse complement strand
TTTTGGGTGTATATTTATGAAGAAAACAAGGACGTGATTAAAAATCCTAATCAAGTTCCGATTGGGACTCGTTTAACCATTCCAAGTGCATCGAAATATGATATTGATGCAAACAATAGGACTTCTGTCGAGAAAGCTAAGGCATTAGCCGCGAAAATACAGAGTCGTTATGAATAAATATCAACAGAGTCGTTAGCTGAATAAGTTAGCGACTTAGTCTTTTTTAAGTGAATAGTTAGCCATTTTTAACGCGATTGGGTATATATAGAACCAGTGTATGGCTAATTTTGCGACAGAGAAAGTCAAAAAACGTATAAATTAAAAATACAAAAAGATAAAACGTATGAGTGAAACAGTAGATATTCGGGAGTTGAACGATCTGATCGCCAGTAAAAGTTCGTTTGTGAATATGATAACACAAGGCATGGATCAAGTTATTGTCGGTCAAAAACATTTGGTGGATTCACTGATGATAGGATTGTTATCCAACGGACATATCTTGCTTGAAGGTGTACCGGGGTTAGCAAAAACTTTGGCTATAAAAACATTGGCTTCTCTCATTGATGCAAAATATAGCCGCATACAATTCACGCCCGATTTACTGCCTGCCGATGTCATGGGTACGATGATATATAGTCAGGCAAAAGAACAATTTCAAATCAAGAAAGGTCCTATTTTCGCCAATTTTGTTTTGGCAGATGAAATTAACCGGGCTCCGGCAAAAGTACAAAGTGCGCTATTAGAGGCCATGCAGGAACGTCAGGTTACCATTGGTGAGCAGACGTTTAAATTAGACGATCCGTTTTTGGTTATGGCTACTCAGAACCCGATAGAGCAAGAAGGTACATATCCGTTACCAGAGGCACAGGTGGACCGTTTTATGCTTAAAGTAATCATCGGATATCCTAAAAAAGAAGAAGAGAAACTCATTATACGTCAGAATATAAGCGGACGAAAAATAGATATTAAACCCGTTCTGCAACCGTCTGAGATTATTGAAGCGAGAGAGATTGTCCAAAAAGTTTATATAGATGAAAAAATAGAACGGTATATTGTCGATATCGTATTTGCAACACGTTTCCCCCAAGATTATGGTTTGGGAGAGCTGAAAGAAATGATATCATTCGGAGCCTCTCCTCGTGCATCTATTAGTCTGGCCTTAGCAGCCCGGGCTTATGCATTTTTAAAACAACGGGGCTATGTTATTCCCGAAGATGTGCGAGCCGTTTGTCACGATGTATTGCGTCATCGTATCGGGTTGAGCTACGAAGCCGAGGCCAACAATATGACCGCAGAAGAAATTATTAGTGAAATACTCAACAAGGTAGAAGTTCCCTAAACGATGTTCGGGATATAATTTATGGAAACCAGTGAGCTGTTGAAAAAAGTTCGTCATATCGAGATAAAGACGAGAGGGCTTTCCCGTAATATATTTGCGGGGCAATACCATTCGGCTTTTAAAGGTCGGGGTATGGCGTTCTCCGAGGTCCGAGAATATCAGTATGGCGATGACGTAAGAGATATAGACTGGAACGTGACGGCACGTTACAATAAACCTTACGTGAAAGTATTTGAAGAAGAAAGGGAATTGACAGTCATGCTTTTGGTCGATGTCTCTGCCAGTAGAAATTTTGGAGCGGTAGGAGAGGCCAAACGTGAGATGATGGCCGAAGTCGCTGCAACTATTGCATTCTCGGCTATACAAAACAACGATAAGATAGGTATGATATTTTTTTCCGATAAGATAGAAAAATTCATACCCCCCAAAAAGGGCCGCAAGCATATTTTGTATATCATACGAGAACTTATAGACTTCCAACCCGAGAGTACAGGAACCAATATAAGTTTGGCTCTGGAATATATGACAAACGCGATCAAGAAACGATGCACGACATTTTTGATTTCTGATTTCGTAGACGGGAACGATTATAAAAATGCTTTATCGATAGCTAACCGTCGTCACGATTTGGTGGCAATACAAGTATATGACCGACGTGAAACTCAATTACCCGATGTAGGATTGATTAAACTCCAAGATTCCGAGCGAGGGTGTGAGCAGTGGGTAGATTCGTCTTCGGCAAACGTGCGAAACCGATATGCCGCTTGGTGGAATTCGAGACAAGAAAGAATGCTTTCGACTTTACGTAAAAGTAGAGTCGATTTAGCGACTATCGCAACAAACGATGATTTTGTCGTAGCCCTTATGACTCTCTTCAAGCGAAGAGGGTAGATTAAAAATCTATGTATATATGAAAAGAAGGTATATAATATTACAGTTGTTAGGTCTTTGTTCTGTATTGCCGGTATTTATGGCAACTGTATCTGCCCAGAATAATATAGTCGTGCGAGCCCAAATGGATTCTGCCGCTATTATGATGGGAGATCAAACTACGGTGCGATTAGAGGTTTCTCAGGATAAAGATAAATTTGTGAGGTTACCCATTATTCAAGATACGCTTGTTACAGGTGTAGAAGTGTTGAAGGTGTCCAAACCCGATACGATTGATTTGAAAAACAATCGGATACAAATAAATAATGAAGTTCTTGTCACCTCGTTCGATTCGGGACTTTATTATCTACCTCCGTTCAAATATGTCATAGAAGACGATACTTTCGAGACTAAGGCGTTGAGTCTCAAAGTAGTACCGGTTCCGGTTGATACAACTCATGCAGAGTTCGATATAAAAGGAGTAGATGCACCACCTTTCGTATTGATGGATTACATTCCGTCGTGGGTAATATATTTATTGGTCGCTTTAATCGTCATAGCGGCAGGAATATATGCATATTGGCGTTGGGGCCGGCGGAAAAAAGGCGAAGAAACTATCGATGAAAAAATGTTGGTCCCGCCTTATGACCGGGCAATACAAGCTTTACACGAATTAAAGGACTCTAAACTTTGGCAACAAGGTCAGGAGAAGGCCTATTATACGACTTTAACGGAGATTCTTAGAGAGTATATCGACGAACGATTTCATATCAATGCAATGGAAATGACCTCTTCTCAAATTATTGAAACATTGCATCGTAACGAAGAGACAAAAGCTGTCAATCGGCAATTACGAGATATTCTTGAAATGGCCGATTTCGTGAAGTTCGCAAAAATGAGACCCCTGCCGGACGACAATGAGCAGGTAATGCGTTATGCCGAGACTTTTGTTGAAGAGACTAAACCGGAAGAAAAGGCTCCTGAATCCGAGAATCAGACTTCCGAAAAAACGGAATGAAAAGAGATGTTGAACGAAGGTTGATAACAGCCTTTAAAATAATTTGAAAATGGTATTTGCGAATCCTTTATATTTACTTCTGTTGTTATTGATTATACCGGTAATAGCATGGTATATTCTTAAACAGAAGCGTATGCAGGCTGCACTACAAGTCTCTACTACACAGCCATTCGATAAAATGCCGCGTACATACAAAATTTACCTGCGGCATTTCAATTTTGTTTTGCGCGTTTTGGCAGTGGTTCTTTTGATTATTGCATTAGCTCGTCCCCAATCTACCGATAGCTGGCAAAATTCCTCTACCGAAGGAGTGGATATAGTGCTTGCCCTTGACATTTCTGGAAGTATGTTAGCCCGCGATTTCAAACCGGATAGAGTAGAGGCGGCAAAAGATGTAGCTGCACAGTTTGTTTCCGGTAGAGAGCACGACAATATAGGCTTGGTGATCTTCGCCGGGGAAAGTTTTACCATGTGTCCGATGACAACAGATCATGCCGTCCTTCTTAATTTAATGAAAGATGTCCATTGCGGTATGGTCGACGATGGAACCGCAATCGGTGATGGTTTGGCACCCGCTATTAACAGAATAAAAGACGGACCAGCCAAGTCGAAGACAATCATACTGCTGACCGATGGTACGAACAATGCCGGTGATATTGCACCGGCGACCGCAGCACAAATAGCGAAGTCGTTTGGAATCCACGTTTATACGATAGGGGTGGGAACAAAAGGATTAGCGCCTACACCGGTTCAGACACCGTATGGCATTACATATCAGAATATGCCGGTCGAAATGGACGAAGAGGCCTTGAAGCAAATTGCAGAGACAGCAGACGGAAAATATTTCAGGGCAACGAACAAAAACGTCCTCAAAGGTATTTTTGAGGAAATAGATAAATTGGAGAAAACGAAGCTAACAGTTAAAGAATTCAGTGTAAAAGAGGAAGAATACACTATTTGGGCATTAATGGCTCTCTTATGCTTAGGTTTGGAAATTGTTCTTCGTCATACGTTATTGAAAAATATTCCTTAAACAGAAGTTGATTATGTTTCGATTTGCACAACCTGAATACCTATATTTATTGATCATTGTTCCTATATTGTGGGGACTGTTTATCTATGGGCGTTATCGGTCCCGACGTAATTTGGCCAAGTACGGTAATCCGTCGGTGCTGGCTCCTTTGATGACCGATGTCTCAAAATATAAACCGTGGATTAAATTTATTATTCAACAATTGGCGTTTATTGTCATTGTATTTATGTTGGCGCGGCCCCAGTTCGGTTCTAAACTCGAAACCGTAAAGAAACAAGGAGTCGAAATTATGATAGCGCTAGACGTTTCCAATTCGATGATGGCGAAGGATATAGCGCCTAATCGATTGGAAAAAGCAAAGATGATGTTGTCAAAACTCGTAGATGAATTGGACAACGACAAGATAGGTCTTATTGTTTTTGCAGGAGATGCTTATACTCAGTTACCGATTACATCGGATTTTGTGTCGGCTAAAATGTTTTTGAATACCATTAATCCTAATATGGTTCCGACACAAGGTACAGCTATTGGTCGGGCTATTTCTACTGCGATGAATTCATTTACACCCAACGAAGGGGTAGATAAAGCAATCATTGTCATAACCGATGCAGAAAATCATGAAGACGATGCTGTTCAAATGGCAAAAGCTGCGGCCGAAAAAAATATTAAAGTAGATGTAATCGGTATCGGGTCGTTGGAAGGTGTTCCTATCCCGACCGGGAACAGTGAAAATAACTTTATTAAAGACAGAGACGGTAATGTTGTTATTTCGAAATTGAACGAGTCTCTCGGCCAAGAAATAGCAAAGGCAGGAACTGGTATTTATGTTCGAGCCGATAATACCAATAGTGCATTGAGAGCCTTGACCTCAGAAGTAAAGAAAATGAAAAAAGCCGATATTGAGAGTAAAGTCTATTCGCAATATGATGAACAATTTCAGGGGCTGGCGTGGATAGCATTGTTGTTATTAATAGTAGATGTGTTTATTGTAGACAGAAAGAACAGTTGGTTAAAAAAGATAACCTTCTTTTCATAAATATGTTGAGATATGAAATCTATCAGATATATAATGTATTTTGTGTTGATGAGCATGACAATGAGTTTGCTCGCACAAGAGAATGCACAGGCTGTTGCGCAAGGTGAAAATAAAATAGATGAAAAAGTAGAACGCAATACGATTAGAAAAGGGAACGGATTATTTAACGATAAAAAATATACCGAAGCTGAGATCGAATACCGTAAAGCTCTGGAAGCTAACCCTTCGTCGGAAATTGCAACATACAATTTAGGTGCGGCGCTTTACAAACAGCAGAAATGGAATGATTCTCGTAACGAATATAGAAAAATCGTACAAGCATCGTCCGATTCTTTACGAGCAGCACACGCTTGGCATAATCTTGGAAACATATCGTTCCAAGAAAAAAATTATGCTCAAAGTATAGAAGAATATAAAAATGCTCTCCGACGAAATCCGAAGGACGACGAGACACGTTACAACCTCAGACTGGCACAATTGCTGTTAAAGAAACAACAACAAGAGCAACAAAATCAAGATAAAAACGACGACAAAGACCAGCAAGATAAGAACAAAGATCAACAAAAAGACCAAAAGCAAGATCAACAAGAGCAAAACAACAATCAAAATAACCAAGATAAAAATAAAGATCAACAAGAACAAAATAAACCACAGCAGCAACAATCTCAAATGTCGAAAGAGAATGCACAACAAATTCTCGATGCGATTCAACAGGACGAACGAGATACACAAGAAAAAGTCCAAAAAGCGCTGATGCAGCAACAAAAACGTAAAAAGACCGATAAAGAATGGTAGAATCATATAACATAGTTATATAAATAGTTATGAGAAGATATTTAATAATGTTTGGGGCTTTGGTCTGTATGGCAACTCTGTGGGCCGATAATGTGCGGTTTGCAGTAGATGGACCCAGACAAGTGATACAAGGGCAACAATTCCAATTGGAATATACTTTGTATAATGCATCAGGTAAAGATTTGAGGTTACCTGAATTTTCTGGCTGTAAAGTATTATATCAAGGAACGAGCTCAGGCACGAGTGTATCTGTTGTAAACGGTAATGTCGATAGACAAACAACAGAAACACATGTAATTACTTTGAGAGCGGAAAAAGAAGGTAGCTACACTTTTGCACCGGCTACAATCTCGGCCGATGGGCGTACTTTTTCTACCAATACATGGAAATTAACGATACTTCCTCCCGATAAAACATCGTCCTCGGCAGGCGGTGCTTCGAGACAGTCGATGGGAGAAGAAGCTGGAAATACGGAATTGTTTATTCGAACCGTACTTTCGAAGACAAAAGTATATGAACAAGAAGCATTGCTGGCAACGATAAAATTATACACTCGGGCATCGGGTGTACAAGCAGAGAATTATAGCTTCCCTTCATTCGAAGGATTTGTGGTACAGGATATAGACTTACCTCAAAACACGTCGTTCGAATTGGAAAATTACAATGGGGTGAACTATAAAATGGCGATTTTGAAACAATGCCTTTTGTTCCCTCAACGTACCGGGAAAATAACTATTAATCCGGGGAAATTCGACTTTCAAGTAGAAACATATCAACTCGTTAATGGACCGTTTGGCCCAATGAGAGTTCCACAAGGAGTAAGTCGATCTGTTAGTTCGAATGCTGCTTCTGTCGAAGTAATGCCTCTACCGGCGGGTAAACCGGTCTCATTTATGGGAGGAGTAGGTAATTTTACATTGAGTAGCTCGATTAGTTCTACACATGTGAAAGCAAATGAAGCAATAACTTTAAAATTGATATTCAAGGGTTCGGGAAATTTGAAATATATGAAAAATCCCGATTTGAAATTACCCAACGATTTCGATACTTACGACCCCAAAGTAGATGTTTCGGTAAAAGCTACGACAGGAGGAGTTAGTGGTACTCGGACAGTAGAATATACTACGATTCCTCGTTTTGCGGGTAAATTCAAAATACCGGCAGTAGAGTTCTCCTATTTCGATACAAAATCCAAACAATATAAAACTTTACATACAGAAGAGTATGAGATTACAGTCGAAAAGGGTGCTTCTGGCGAGGGAGGAAAAACCGTTTCTAATTTTTCCAACAAAGAAGATTTAAAATTACTGAACCGAGACATTCACTACATTAAATTAAACAAGATGAACTTGGTGCAGACTCCTTCGATATATGTAGATAATTGGAAATATTGGTTATGGTATATTTTACCGACATTGGCTTTTTGTATTTTTGTACTTATAAATCGCAAACAAGCAAAAGCGAATGCCAATGTCGCTCTGATGAAAAACAAAAAGGCCAATAAGGTCGCGTTGAAGCGATTGAAAGTTGCAGGGAAATATCTGAAAAATCATGACAAAGAACATTTTTACGACGAAGTACTCAAAGCCATATGGGGATATTTGAGCGATAAACTCAGCCTGCCGCTTTCTGAACTTACTAAGGACAATGTTGCAACCGAGCTGGAAAAATATGGGGCAGGAGAAGATCTAATATCTACGTTTAATGATATCCTGAGTCGATGTGAGTTCGCTCAATATGCACCGGCACAATCAAATGAAACTATGGAGGAGTTATATTCACAAACTCTCGATGCTATAAGCAGAATGGAAAATACAGTAAAAAAGTAAAATAGGGAAAAATGAAAAAGATATATATTTATTTACTTTTTGTAGTTATAGGAATATCGCCTATATATAGCCAGACAACTTTGACACAAGCCAATGAAGCTTATGGGCAGGAAGATTACATTAAGGCAATAGAATTATATGAGCAGACATTAAGAGAACAAGGCGTATCGTCCGATTTATATTATAATTTAGGCAATGCTTACTATAAACACAATGAGTTTGCGAAAGCAATACTAAATTACGAACGAGCTCTATTACTGAATCCCGGTAATGAAGATGCCCGTTTTAACTTAGAGATGGCCAATACCCACATCGTTGATAAAATCGATCCGGTAGGTAAGTTCTTTCTTTCCGTATGGATAGATTCATTACGCAATTTTTTGTCATCGAATACATGGGCTGTCATAGGAATAGTTTCATTTCTATTGTTTATCGGAGGTTTGTATTTATATCTGTTCTCCAAATCTGTCAAAGCAAAGAAATTCGGTTTTTTTGGAGGAATTATACTTTTCTTGATTGCTGTTCTTGCCAATTGGTTTGCATGGGGATTGAATAGTAAGTTAAAAGCCCGCAGTGAAGCCATCGTATTTGCTGCGACTGTTCCGGTAAAAAGTTCTCCGGCAGAAAGTGGAACAGACCTCTTTATTTTACATGAAGGGACTAAGGTCTCTATATTAAGTAAATTGGGAGACTGGTCCGAGGTCAAGATAAGTGACGGAAATCGCGGGTGGTTACCCTCTTCGTCAATAGAAATTATCTAATTCTATGTCGATACTTCAACAATTAATAGAATGGGATAAAGAATTATTACTATTTTTAAATAGTATACATACCCCGTTTGGAGATAAATTCATGTGGGTATATACAGGAAAATACACATGGATACCTTTGATATTATCTCTTCTATTTGTCCTATTCAGAAAAAATTGGAAAGAAGCTCTATTGGTCTGTGTAGCTCTTGCAATAACCATTACATGCTGCGACCAGTTCGCTTCTACTTTGTGTAAACCTTACTTCGCCAGATTGAGACCAGCCCGTGATCCTGAATTATCCGAATTTGTGCAAATAGTAAATGGTTATAGAGGCGGACGTTATGGATTCATATCCAGCCATGCCGCGAATAGTTTCGGAGCAGTGGTTCTGTTATCCATGATTTTTCGGAATAAATTTTTTGCATTCACATCGCTCCTTTGGGCTATTGTAAATTGCTATTCACGCATATATTTAGGCGTTCATTATCCGGGTGATATCTTAGCGGGGATAATTTCGGGAACAATTATTGCTGTCATAATTTGTATTGTATTAAATGGATTCCGAAGTTTTTTGTTAAATAAAAAATTCTTGAACAATAGGGAATCGCCATACATAAAAGATCCCGATATACGAATAACGACGGGAGTAATCTATTTAAGTGTACTCTGCATAGCTGTTTATGCCTTGATTGCAACATATTCTTGATGCTTCATAAAATTTTACTCACAAAATTTGGATATAAAGAAAATAGAGCATAAATTTATTGCGTATTCAATTGAGTACAATTAACCAAATAATTAACCATAAAAACATTACCCTTATGACTAAGACAATCACATTTAACGAACTTCGTCGCATCAAAGACAGTTTGCCAGATGGTTCAATGCATAGAATAGCAGATGAGTTGAATGTTACCACACAGACCGTACGTAACTATTTCGGAGGCAGTAATTATTCATTTGGGAAAAATTGCGGCCTTCACATAGAACCGGGGCCCGACGGGGGAATCGTAGTCCTTGATAATACGCAAATATACGATATGGCAATTCGTATTCTTGAAGAAGAAAATAAAAAATAAAAGGGATAAATTGACAATGAAAAAAGACAGGTTGATAACGTTGGCGATTCATACTTATCCAAAGGCTCTTATTTTAAAAGGCGTTTTGGAAAGTCAAGGAATAGCTGTCGTAATTCAGAATGTCAATTTATTAAAACCAGTTATATCCCCGGGGGTGCGAGTGCGAATTAATGAGAAAGATTTGCCTCACGCCCTCGAGATTTTAGAAACTGATCCGGTGTTTGGGAAATCAGAAGTTTCTGACAAACCACAGAAAAATAGGATTCTTATACCGATTGATTTTTCTGATTATTCTTTACAAGCATGTCGATTAGGTTTTGATTTTGCGGCTACCCATCAAGCAGAAGTTGTATTACTACATACTTTTTTATCTCCTTTCTCCACAGGGTCACTCTCCTTGACAGAGACAATCTCCTATGAATTAAAAGAGAGTGAAGAACATAAACTATTATTCGCAAAGGCCAATCGGGAGATGGCAAACTTTTGCGAAAAATTGCAGCGATTGATGACAGATGGAGATTTTCCTTCTGCACCATTCATTTATAGGGTGTGTGAAGGTGTCCCTGAAGATACGATAATCTTAATGGCAAAGGAATTGAATCCATCGCTCATAGTTATGGGTTCGAGGGGAAAAACTCGTAAAGAGATCGATCTAATAGGGAGTGTCACGGCAGAAGTAGTAGATTCCGGTAATTTCCCGGTGTTCGCTGTCCCAGAAGGATTTACTCATACTTGTATGAACGAAATAAAAAACATTGCTTTTTTTACTAATTTCGATCAACAGGATTTAATCTCTCTGGACACGTTCATGCGTTTATTCGAAAACTATTCGTTTGGTATAATGTTTTTACATTTAACGGAAAAAAGCGATGCATGGACAGAAATTAAATTAGCTGGTATTCGAGACTACTGTCAATCTCATTATTCGGGAAGAGAAATAGATTATAAGATTATTGGTGAGGAAAATTTTTTAGATAACGTAGAAAAACTTTTTCATGAATCGGCCATAGATGTTATTGTTGTTCCCAATCGTAAACGAAATATATTTGCACGTCTTTTCAATCCGAGTATCGCTCACAAAATGTTATTTCACACCGACACTCCATTAATAGCCATTCCTTCTTGAATAAATTTTCGACAATGACACCTGTTCTTTCTAAGAAGAAAGAGGAGGAATCTTTGTCAGTAATTATTTCGACGCCACAATTCTCAGGTGACGTTTTGTCAGATTTTAAGCAAATAAATCTTTTGGCATAGATTTGGATATATATATAATGTTCTCACGAAAGCGAGAACATTATATATAAAACGAAACATTAACTAAAATAAAAAACGATGAAGATTAAACCATTAGCAGACAGAGTATTGGTACTTCCAGCTCCCGCAGAAGAAAAAACAATCGGTGGTATTATTATCCCCGATTCGGCAAAGGAAAAACCCCTCAAAGGTAAAGTGATCGCCATTGGTAATGGTACGAAGGACGAAGAAATGGTGGTAAAACCCGACGATACTGTTTTATATGGCAAATATGCAGGTACCGAAATCGAGTTAGATGGTGAGAAATATCTGATCATGAAACAATCCGATATTTTAGCTATTCTTTAATGTGTTTAATGTTTAACTTTATTAGGTAAAGAACTATGGCAAAAGAAATTAAATTCAATATTCAAGCTCGTGAAGAATTGAAAAAAGGAGTCGATGAATTGGCAGATGCCGTTAAAGTCACTCTCGGTCCTAAGGGTCGTAATGTAATTATTGAGAAAAAGTTTGGTGCTCCTCATATTACAAAAGATGGTGTGACAGTTGCCAAAGAAATAGAATTGGAAGACCCATTTCAAAACATGGGTGCTCAATTGGTAAAAGAGGTTGCTTCTAAAACAGGCGATGATGCCGGAGACGGAACAACGACAGCAACAGTATTGGCACAAGCCATCGTAAACGTAGGCCTTAAAAACGTAGCTGCCGGAGCCAACCCCATGGATTTGAAACGAGGCATCGACAAAGCCGTAGCCAAAGTGGTAGAAGGCATCAAGGCTCAGGCTCAGGAAGTAGGCGACGATTTTGAGAAAATCGAATCGGTTGCTCGTATCTCGGCCAACAACGATAGCGAGATTGGCCAGCTCATTGCCGAGGCTATGAAGAAAGTGAAGAAAGAAGGTGTTATCACGGTAGAAGAGGCCAAAGGTACCGATACGACTGTCGATATTGTAGAAGGTATGCAGTTCGACCGAGGATATATTTCTCCTTACTTCGTTACGAATACCGAGAAAATGGAGTGCGAAATGGATACTCCGTATATTTTGATCTACGACAAAAAGATTTCTGCCTTGAAGGATATGCTTCCCGTTCTTGAAGCTACGGCACAAACAGGTCGTCCTTTACTGATTATAGCAGAAGATGTCGATAGTGAGGCTTTGGCAACTTTGGTTGTAAACCGTTTGCGCGGGTCTCTCAAAATCTGTGCTGTAAAAGCTCCCGGATTCGGGGATCGTCGTAAAGAAATGCTCGAAGACATAGCTGTTTTGACAGGTGGTGTAGTTATTTCTGAAGAAAAAGGATTGAAATTGGAATCGACGACAATCGAAATGTTAGGTCGTGCTGAAAAGATTACGGTAAACAAAGAGAATACCACGATTGTCAACGGTATGGGAAGCAAAGATTCCATCGCTGCACGCGTTGCCCAAATCAAAGCCCAAATAGAAACGACAACCTCCGATTATGATCGTGAGAAACTGCAAGAACGTTTAGCCAAATTAGCTGGTGGAGTCGCAGTTCTCTATATTGGAGCCGCTTCCGAAGTCGAAATGAAAGAGAAAAAAGACCGTGTAGACGATGCATTAAGCGCTACAAGAGCAGCTATTGCCGAAGGCATCGTTCCGGGTGGAGGTGTTGCATACATTCGTTGTATCCCCGCATTAGATGGTTTAAAGGGAGCAAATGAAGATGAAACGACAGGTATTGAAATTGTAAAAAGAGCCATAGAAGAACCTCTTCGCCAAATTACCGCTAATGCCGGAGTGGAAGGTGCTGTTGTTGTTCAAAAGGTTAAAGACGGAGAAGGAGACTTTG
>ERZ779649.1530-NODE-1530-length-12920-cov-2.320326_pt1 | contig 12920 bp, 23 predicted proteins | sample MGYA00511882_ERZ779649 | MGnify/ENA primary metagenome ERZ779649 (study PRJEB29588, sample SAMEA2157793) | human gut metagenome | biome: human gut; feature: human-associated habitat; material: faeces | place: Denmark | collected 2008/2010 ... | reverse complement strand
AATATATATATCCAATAATAGACAAAAGAAATAAACCTAATTTATCTAATGCAGCATTAGAAACATTAGCGATAATTGCATATAACCCTAAAATAACAAGAGCGCAAATAGAAGAAATCAGGGGAGTTAATTCTGATGGTGCAATATATAAATTATTAGAATATGAATTAATAGAAAATGCTGGTAAACTTAATGCGCCAGGAAAACCTGTTACATACAAAACGACAAATGAATTTTTAAAGAAATTTGGTTACAGTAGTTTAGCAGAATTACCAGAACTTCCAAAATATAAATTGGACGAAAACGAACAAATCGTATTAGACGAGTTCGAGGAACCAACGGAGGCTCCTATGCCCGCTGAGGGTGCAGAAGGAGAATTAAAACAAGAAGAAAATTAAATTTGGAGGTTAAATTATGGGAGATAATAAAAATTTCGTAAAGGATATAACAAATATAGAAGAGGATTTTGCTCAGTGGTATACAGATATTGTACTAAAGGCAGAACTTGCAGATTATACAAATGTAAAAGGATTTATAGCAATTCGTCCTTATGGTTATGCAATATGGGAAAATATTCAAGCTTATGCAGATAAAAGATTTAAAGAATATGGAGTTAAAAATGTTTCTATGCCAGTTTTAATTCCAGAAAGTCTATTAAATAAAGAAAAAGACCATGTAGAAGGATTTGCACCAGAGGTAGCATGGGTAACACAAGGTGGAGGAAGCAAACTAGAAGAAAGACTTTGTGTAAGACCTACATCAGAAACAATATTCTGTGATATGTATTCTAAGTGGCTAAGTTCATGGAGAGATTTACCATTCTTATATAACCAATGGTGTAGTGTATTAAGATGGGAAAAGGAAACAAGACCATTCTTGCGTTCAAGAGAATTTTTATGGCAAGAAGGTCATACAATTCACGAAACAGCAGAAGAGGCAAAAGAATTTACATTAAAAATGCTAGATGTTTATACAGATGTATTAGAGAATTTATTAGCACTACCAGTTTTAAGAGGACAAAAAACAGAATCAGAAAAATTTGCTGGTGCAGAAGCTACATATACAGTTGAAACATTAATGCATGATGGTAGAGCATTACAAGGTGGAACATCACATTATTTTGGACAAAATTTTGCTAAGCCATTCGAAGTAAAATTCCAAAATAGAGAAGGAAAAGAAGAATATGCATATCAAACATCATGGGGAATAAGTACAAGATTAATAGGTGCAATAATAATGGCACATGGTGATAATAGAGGATTAAAGCTACCACCAAAAGTTGCGCCAATACAAGTTGTTGTTGTTCCTGTAGCACAACAAAAAGAAGGTGTTGTAGAAAAAGCAACAGAACTAACAAATAATCTAAGTAAAGAATTTAGAACTGAGTTAGATGCAAGGGATAATTACACACCTGGATATAAATTTAATTATTGGGAAATGAAAGGTGTCCCAGTAAGATTAGAAATAGGACCACGTGATATCGAGAATAACCAATGTGTTTTAGTAAGACGCGATACATTGGAAAAAGAAACAGTAAGTTTAGCTAATGTTAATAAAAGAATAGCAGAATTGTTAGAAGAAATACAAAAAAATATGTTTAAAATGGCAGAGGAAAATATTGAAAAGAAAACAACAGTTGCTAAAACATTAGAAGAATTCGAAAAAAATATTAATGAAAATCAAGGATATGTTAAAACAATGTGGTGTGGTAGTAGTGAATGTGAAGAAAAAATTCATGAGTTAACAGGAGCTAAATCAAGATGTATACCATTTAACCAAGAGCATATTTCTGATACTTGCGTATGCTGTGGTAAACCAGCAAGCAAGATGGTTGTATGGGGAAGGCAATATTAATGCAGACCAAGAAAGAAGCTGTATCTTACTTAAGAGTAAGGATACAGCTTCTTGCGTTGACAATAAAATTAGCAAATTAATGCAATTTTAATGCAACTGACTTAAATATTTTATATTTTTATTGATTTCTTCTTCTTTAAATCTATCAAAAACAGTAGTATAAGTATTTAATGTAGTTTTTATATTTTTATGTCCCAAAAGTTTTTGAAGGACTACTGGACTCATACCACTTTCAATACAACGAGTAGCATATGTATGTCGTAACATATGAAAATTAACATTAGATGTACCTAAATGTTTTTTACAAAATTTTTTGAAGTACTCATTAACGTTATAAGTACGGATAAAATCACCGTTATCATTTGTAAATATTAATTGATTAGGATTGATAATCATTTCAGATATAGCTTTTTGTAAATATTTTTTATATAAAGATGTTATTGGAATATCACGAAGAGAAGTATATGTTTTAGTTGTATTTCCCAATATGATTTTAGAATGTTTATCTCTTGTTAAAGTATTGTTTATATGAATAATATTCTTTTTAAAGTCTATATCGTTTATAGTTAAGGCTAATATTTCACCAATTCTCATTCCAGTAAACATAGCAATAGCATAAATATTTCCATATTTTACATTATCTAAATTTTTTAGAATAATTTTTTGAGATTCTAAGTCAAAAGCTTCAATTTTTTTATCAATTTTATCTGATTTAGGTTTTAATACATTTATCATTGGAGATTTATTTAAATAATCACGTTTAATAGCCTCATTAAAAATTCGTGTTAATTCTTCATATATTTTATCTATAACAGAGTTTGCATATTTAGTATTTTTTAACATGAAATCTTGAATTTCTATACTAGTAGCTTTTTGAACCTGAACGCTACCAATATCATTTTTTATAATATTCAATACAAAAAAATTATCATGATACGTACTTTCTTTTATAATATTACTTTTTAACTTCATATCTAAAATATCTTTGCCAAGTTCGTAAATTGTAATTTTTGATTTTTCAATAAAAGAATTGTTTTGAATATTATTTATAGCTTCAGTAATTTTTTCTTTAACTTCTTTTCTAGTTTTACCATATACAGTTTTTCTGTTAAGTTTTCCATCTGCTTTTCTACCAGCTGTAAATTGTCCTACCCATCTATTTAATTTTTCTGAGTAGAAAATAGAGCCTTCTCCATTACCTCTTTTTGCCATTGCAGTCCTCCTTTCTTATAACTTTAGATTCTAATTTTACATTATATTTTTCTTCCAAAAGCTCTATAATTGCATTATTTACTTTTTCATAATCCATTTTATTATTTTTAGGCATAAAAAACCTCCTTAAACAAATGTTTCATACTTGTATAAGAAGGTTTTATATAATATAATAATAAAAACTGCTTATACAAGTAGTGTTGAGAATAACTAGCTACAAACTTTGGTCGGGGAGTAGTTAGTTATTTTTTCTTTTCTATAGTAATTTTAAAGTTTTTTCTAATAATATTTACTATTAAACATATTATAATAACTGCTATAATAATTGATAAAGCAATTATTATGTTATTTTGACTATTATTTTTTTCTTCTAATTCTTTATTTTCTACAAGCATATTAAATTTTTCATTTGCTTCTTTTTGTTCTTGCTCAGCTTTTTTCTGTAATTCTTCATTTCTTCTTTTATAATTTTCTTCGATTCTATTCCATTCTTCGGGACTGACATCATCTTTATAAACCCATTTAGCATATGATATATTATAGGAAAGTATAGTTATAATAATTAATAGAAATGTAAGTATAGATTTTTTCATTTATTTCTCCTTTTTTATTCAAATATTTTACTTATTCTTGCTTCTACAACTTTACCTATTATTTTAAAGTTATCATCTTTACTTAACTTTCTAGGTGGATAATAAGAATTAAAAGCAACCAATTCAATATAATTATCATATTTTATAATTTTTTTAACTGTACCTTCTTCCCCATCTACAAGAACTATAGCAATTTGACCACTTTCAACATCAGATTGACGATGTACAATTATAATGTCATCTTCATACATAACTGGTTGCATACTATCTCCTACTATTTTTAATGCAAAATAATTTTCTGGGTCAGATAATTTTTTATCAATAGTCACATATCCAATAATATTTTCTGATGCAAGATAATCATATCCAGCTTTTACAGTACCTAATAAAGGAAAAGCTTGTTTATTATTATAATTTTCATATTTTTGATCAGTAAAACCGGCAAGCCAAGCAGGAGAAACGTTAAAGAAATTAGCTAATTTAACTATGGTGCTTCTTTTTACTCCTGTAATTTCTCCTGAAGCATATCTAGAGATAGTAGCATTAGTTTTTCCAACATTTTCTTCAATTGTATCTAACGTATAACTGCTATTATTTATTAATTCACTTAATCTTTTAGAGAAAAGTTCATCCATTGTCATCAGACTCCTTTACTGGGATTTTACTACATTTTTTCGCATTACGCAATATTTTTGCAAAAAAATAATAAAAAATTTCGTAAAAAGTATTGACAAAAAAATAAAGATAATATATATTACGTATAACGTAATTACGCAACACGTAAAACAAAGAGAGGTGAAAAAAATTGGAGCAAGCAGTTAAATATACTTTAAGTAGACTTGAAGGCTTTCTAAAGTTTAAAAATATTACTAAGCCAGAATTAGCTAAAAGATGGAGAAAGACAGAAGCATATGTATACAGAAGATTTAATGGTGATGTAGAATTAAGCCTTACTGACATTTTAGAACTAACAAAAATATTAGAAATTCCAAAAGACGAAGCGAAAGATATTTTTTTTGGATACGAATTACGTAACACGTAAAAAGAGGTGAGAAGATGGAAGAAAAAAACAAACCAAATGGTTTTAGTTGGTTTGCATTAGGATTTTCTATTGCTACTCTAATAGCTGTGTTATTTAAATAAGGCAATTATAGAGATAATTATTGCTATTATAGAAAGCCAATTATTGTACAACCAACTTAAAATTGAAGATTCTGTAATGGTTTTAGCTTTATAAGTGCTTTTATATTTATTATCTCCAAGAGGAATTATATATTGATTTTTATTTAAAGTCTTAATAATTTCTATAGCATCTGCAAATTCAAGATTAAAAGTATCTTTTAACTCATCGAACGAAACTTCAGGACGCTTATTAAAGAATTTTATAAATTTATTAAATGATTTATCCATAATTAACACCTCACTTTCTACAAATTAAAATATTTTTCTCTTATGTGCGAGGTAATTATAATACAAAATTCGACGGAAAGGAAGTGATAAGAGAATGCAAGAAAAGAAACCAATTTTATATTATGAAGATTTACCAGAAACAATCACACCTTATGATTATGCAGACTGGAGAGGAATAGGAGAGAACAAAGCAAGAGAGATATTTAACAGAAAAGACTTCCCTCGTATCAAAGGTACTGGAGTAAAGCAATTAGCAGATAAAAGAGCAGTTTTACTTTATGATTTAGGACTAACTGGAACGGATAAACAAGAAATATTACAAGAAATAGCAAAGCAAATTATTTAGATTAGAAAGGAAGTGAGAACTATGAGTGACCAACAAAAATTTGATTATTTACTAGGAAAATTTACCAGAAAAGCAGCAACTTTTGTAGGAACAATATTATTTTTTGGAACAATCGAATTAATATGTTTAGCACATATATTTTTAAGATAGAAAGGAGGTGAAAAAGATATGGAATATTTTATATTACTTGCAATTATAGGCATTTTAATAGCTTACATAGTTATAAGAGAAACAATAGTGCAAGAACAGATAAAAGAACTAGAAGAAAATAATTTAAATGCAGAATTAAGAGCAGTAACGCATTTTCAAAAAGTAAATACAATTGAGAACTTAATAAAAGAAGAACAAAAGAAACCAATCTATAACAGAAATAATTTTACATTAGTAAGCAAAATAAAAGAAGTAATTTCCAACGCCAATTAGATAATTACTTCCTAAAATAAAAAAATTTCATAAATGAACCTAAAACTATTTTAGCATAGTTTGAGTAGAAAATCAAGGGAGGATATCCATATGAATAATGACTTAGATACTCGTTATAGTGAATTAGAAGAAGCGATATCAACATTGAACATTGCAATAAATGAAGTAACTGATAATTGCGTAAAAGAAATATTAATATCCTGTAAAGAAAACTTAGAAAATGAATTTAATGAAATAAGAGATAGAGTTGAGGCAATATGGGAGAATGAAAAAAGAGAGTTAAAAAACGAATATTGGAGGAGTGTAGTGTGATGACTGAAAATTTAATAGTAATTAAACAATTACCACAGATAGAAGAACATTTAAAGGATTTATCATCCGAAATAGATGTAAAGGTAAACAATGCAAAGAAATTAGTATGTACAGAGGAAACTGTAAAAACAGTAAAGCAAGTAAGAGCAGATTTAACTAAAGATTTTAAAAATTTAGAAGAACAGAGGAAAACGGTAAAAGAACAAATTTTAGCACCATATATGCAATTTGAAGAAGTTTATAAAACATATGTATCTAATAAATATAAAGAAGCTGACATAGATTTAAAACAAAAGATAGATAGCACAGAAAATGAATTAAAAAAACAAAAAGAACAAGAAATTAAAGATTATTTTGAAGAATATAAAACAGCAAACAATATTGATTTTATAAATTACGAACAAGCAAATATAAATGTCACATTAACAGCTAGTAAAAAGAGTTTAAAAGAACAGGCAAAAAAATTTATAGATGAAATAGTAGATGATTTAAAACTTATTGAAACACAAGAAGGTAAAGAAGAGATTTTAGTTGAATATAAACAAAATCTAAATGTAAGTAAATCAATTCAAGAAGTTGCAAATAGACACAAGCTATTAGAAGAAGAGAAAAAAAGACAAGAAGAATTAAAAAACAAACAATTAGAAGAAGCTCAAAGACAGGCTGATATGTCAATAAAAAAACAAGAAGTAGCAACAAAAAATGCTTTAGATAATTTTGTTATAGAGGCACCAAAAATAATAGAACAAGAAGAAATTTTAACACTTAAATTTAAAGTAAGAGGAACAAGAAGTAAATTAAGAGAGTTAAAGAGATTTTTAGAAGATGGAGGATATGATTATGAGTAATTTAGTAAAAGCAACTAATAGACCAAAATTCAGTGTGGCAATACAAAGTGATATGTATAAAAATTTAATAAATCAAACTTTAGGGGATAAAGATAGAGCAACAAGATTTATAGCCAGTATAAGTAGTGCAGTAGCAACAAATCAAGCGTTACAAGAATGTGATGCAGGGACGATATTAAGTGGAGCATTATTAGGAGAAAGTCTTAATTTAAGTCCTAGTCCACAATTAGGTCAATATTATTTAGTACCATTTAATGACAGCAAAAAGGGTTATAAGGTAGCACAATTTCAATTAGGTTATAAAGGTTATATTCAATTAGCAATCAGAAGCGGACAATATAAAAAATTAAATGTATTAGCAATTAAAAAAGGAGAATTAATTAAATACGATCCATTAAATGAAGAAATAGAAGTAAGCCTTATAGAAGATGAAGAAGAAAGAGAAACTGCAGAAACAATAGGATATTATGCAATGTTTGAATATACAAATGGATTTAGAAAGTCTTTATATTGGTCAAAATCAAAAATGGAAAAGCACGCATTAAAATATTCAAAAGGTTATACAGCACATAAAGGATATACATTCTGGGAAAAGGACTTTGACGGAATGGCTTATAAAACAATGCTAAGACAATTAATTTCTAAATGGGGAATTATGAGTATTGATATGCAACAAGCTGTAGAAAAAGATATGACAGCAATTAATACCGATGGTACATACGAATACGTAGATAATGAAGAAGATACAATCATTGAACAAGAAGAATCAAAAGACGAAGTAGTAGAAGTTCAAAATGAAACTACTGAAAAAGAGGTATCTATGAATGAATTATAAGATTATATCCAGTTGTAGTACAGGAAATGCAGTAATAATTAAAGACATAATATTGCTTGATTGTGGAGTTACATTTAAAAAATTAGAAAAATATTATAAGAAATTAAAAATTGTGTTATTGACACATATTCACACAGACCACTTCAAAAAAGCAACTATTAGAAGACTAGCACAAGAAAGGCCAACTCTAAGGTTTGCTTGTTGCGAGTGGCTATTAGAATCATTACTAGAATGTGGTGTTAATAGAAAGAATATAGATGTTTTAGAAATTGGAATTAAATATGATTATAAGCTATTTAAATTAATACCAATAAAACTATATCATGATGTGCCACAATGTGGTTACAGAATATTATTTGATAATTATAAAGTTATATACGCAACAGATACTAAAACTTTGGAAGGAATAACAGCTAAAAACTATGATCTATATTTGATTGAAGGTAATTATGAAAATGAAGAACTAGAAGAGAGAATAAAAGAAAAACAACAAGCACAAAAGTATTGTTATGAATATAGAGTAAAAGATACCCATTTAAGCAAAGGACAAGCAGTAGATTTTTTATTACAAAATATGGGAGATAATTCAGAATACGTATTTATGCATGAACATATAGAGAGGTAAAAGATGGAATTTGAAAAATTATATATGTTTAATCCTTTTACAATTCAAAATGCAAATAGCCAACAAATCGCTGATACATATAGTAAATTACAAAATGAGATAGTAGAAAATGCAGATACAGGTTTTTTAATATCTAAAAATATAGAGATATATGCAAATATGAACTATTTAATAGGAGAAATGATAGCAAGAATACAACAAGAATATGACACACTAAAAACAGATATTTCTATACAAGAAAATAAACAAGTATATATGCAAAGGAAACAATGGCAAGAAACACAAAAAGAAAAGCCACCGGCAATGACTTATTTTGAAGCAATGGCAAAAGAATTTGTAAAAGAAGATAGTAAAAAATTAGCAGAATTGGGGGCTAGATTATTTAGATTTAAAAAAGCCTATGAAAGCATAGACAGTAAACAGAATGCTTTAAAAAAGAAAATAGAAGCTATTAGATATGAAATATAAATAAATGTGGCACTAATTAGTGACGAAAAATAGGAGAAAAGGTACTCTTTTGACTAGTGCCACAGGTCCCCCGTAAAAGGAGAAATGAATGAGCAAACGAAGTAAAGCTTGTGAAATACCTAAAAAGGTAAAAGAAAAAGTATGGAAAAGAGATAACGAGCATTGCATAATTTGTGGGAAATGGGTTCCAGCAAGTTGTGCAAATGCACATTATATAAAACGAAGTCAAGGAGGACTTGGCATAGAGCAAAACATAGTTACAATGTGTCCAAAATGCCATTATGAGGAAGACCATGGACAAGATACACAATTATATGAAAATAAGATAAAAACTTATTTAGAACGAAAATACAAGGACTGGAAAGAAGAAAATTTATATTACAGAAAATACAACTAGGGGAGCAGACATAAACAACTGCTCCTTTAATACTACAAAAGGGAGGAAGCAAATGGATAAGAACAGCTTTCTAATATACATAGATTATGAAGAACAATTTAGTTTATTGACAGATGAACAATTAGGACAACTTATAAGAGCAATAATGAAATACGAAAAAACAAGTGAGATTCCGAAACTGGACGGAATGTTAAAAATGGCTTTCTCTTTTATTAAGACACAATTAGATAGAGATAGAGAGAAATACGAAGAAAAGTGTGCAAAAAATAGAGAAAATGCTAAAAGAGGAGGCAGACCAAAAAAACAAACGGATAATAAAAAACCGAACGGTTTTGAAGAAAACCAAATGGATGCCAAAAAACCCGATAATGATGATGAAGATGATAATGATAATGAAGAAGATGAAGACAACAATAATAATGATGTTGTAAGCGACAGTTGTGTTGACGGTTTACAAGGAGTTATTGATTTTTATAATAATAATATTGGCTTTTTAAGTCCATATGGCCTAAAAATTCTAGAAAGCTATGCAAAAGATTTGTCTAGTGAACTAGTGATTTATGCAATGCAAATATCTGTAGAAAATAACAAAAAAACAATTAGCTATATTAAAGCAATATTAAACAACTGGACTAAAGCCAACATAAAGACATTAGAAGAAGCAAAAAGAGAAAATAAAAAGAAAGTAAATACTGATAAACAAATAGAGCAACGTAATTATACAGAAGATGAGTTTGAAAGTTTGTATGCTAATTAAGGAGTGATAACGAATGAAAATAAGTAATATAACAAGGCAATTAAGCTTTGAAGATATAAAGCCTAAAAAGAAAATAAGGTATATGCAAATACTAGAAAGATTACTTTATGGAAATAAGACTGCAAAAGAAATTGCAGTAGAATTATTTGATTTAGGATTTACAAATACAAGTGAAAGAAACACAACAGCACCACGTTTAACAGAACTTGAAAAGATGGGATATGTGGAAGAAACAGCAAAGAAAACTTGCGAATACACAGGTAAAGCAGTAACTGTTTATAAGATAACTCAGAAAGGTTATGAAGCATTTAATTATAATCACATTCCAAGAATAGATTAGGAGGATATATGTTAATAAAAACTAATATAAAAGAAATTATAGAACATGTAGTTAAAAACGATATAAAGATAACAGATAATTCATGCAGTGGAAAGTGTAGTAAATGTGGAGAATGTTGTACAAACCTTCTTCCAGTCACACAAGCAGAAATAGATATGATACAAAGATTTGTAATAAAAAATAAGATTAGACCACAAAAGCATGTATTGATAATGCAAAATAGATTGACTTGTCCATATTATGATGGAAAAAAATGCTTAATTTATGAGGTTAGACCACTTATTTGTAGAGAATTTTATTGCTATAAAAAACCTTCTGAAGAATTAGGTGAAAAAATTATGAAAGAAAAATTTATAACAGTAGATATGTGGCAAATAGCAAAAGAGATAGATAAATATTTTAAAGGAAAAGGAAAATTAAAATGAAAAAAATAGATAAAAGGTATCTTTGTTATTGGTGTATGGGTTGCAATGCAGAAGAGTTAGACAACTTTGAACCAAAGCAAAGATGTAAAAACTTTGTATCACGGATATAAAAATTGGGAAAAGATGTGGAGAGAGGAGCTAAAGAAAAATGGCAACATATAAATTTGAGATACATAAAAGATTAATGGGACTAAACGAATATACAAAAGCAAATAGAACAAATAAATATGTAGGAAGTCAAGCTAAAAAAGATGAACAAAAATATATTGAATGGTGCATTATAGAACAATTAGGAAATTTACATATAGATAGACCAGTAAAAGGAAAGTTTACTTGGATAGAAGAGAATAAAAGACGAGATTTAGATAATATATGTTTTGCTAAAAAGTTTATATTAGATGCATTAGTAGAGATGAAAGTATTAAAAGATGACAACAGAAAGATAGTTACAAGTTTTGTAGATGAGTTCAAGTATTCTAATAAAAGTAAAGTGATTGTTGAATTGGAGGAGATTTAGATGAGTGAAGCAGATAAATTATTTGAAGAATTAGGATATAAAAAAATAGAAGATAAACATAATATAGACTTTAATAAATTATATAAGTTTAATAATGGAGATAAAATTAATGAAAAGATAAGATTTTGTAAACTAGATAAATATGTTCATATAGAAAATTACAATTATGATAGTGGAATTACTTTTGGAAAATATTTAGATATGCAAGAATTAAAAGCAATCTATAAGAAATGTGAGGAATTAGAATGGATATAGAAGAGGATTCAAAGATATTACAAGAATTTACAGAGCTAGACAGAAAACTAAGAAACTACAAAGTAGAGAGCGATTATAATAATTTTTGTGAAAGAAGATGTGTAGCAATAGACCACATATTGGCAGAAAGAGAAGAAGATAAAAAGAGAATAAAAGAGTTAGAAGTATTAGAAGATGATTTAAAAGATAAAAGAATAGCATATGTAGACACACCAGAATTTGAAGAAAAGTTTATAGCAAAACAAAAAGTAAAAGATGAATTTAATAAATTAAATACAAGAATAAAAGATTTTAAAAATCCAGAAAGAAAAAAATATTTTAGTATAGAGCAAATTATATACTTACTTGAGCAATTTGAAAATAAGTTATTGGAGGATAAATAATATGTATAATAAGATACATTGTCTTTTTGAACAAAGTGGAACTTTTAAAAATGAATTTAAAAAGTTAGGATATGAAGCTTTTGATTATGATATCCAAGATGAATTTAAAGAAACAGATTATGTATGCGATTTGTTTGTGGATATAGAAGAAGCATATAAAAATAAAGAAAGTATATTCGATGACATTACAAAGAACGATTTAATAATAGCATTTTTTCCTTGTATACGATTTGAAGAACAAATCCAAATGGCTTTTAGAGGAACACAATTCCAAATGAAAAAATGGACTTATGAACAAAAATTAGAAAATGATTTAAAGTTACATAGAGAATTGGCAAGTTTATACGAATTAATTACTAAATTAGCAATTATATGTTTAAGAAGAAAAATACCACTAATAATAGAAAATCCATATTCAACTACGCATTATTTAGTGAAATATTGGGCTATTCCAGCAACAATAATTGACAAAGATAGAACTCTTAGAGGAGATTTTTACAAAAAGCCTACACAATATTGGTTTATTAATTGTGTACCTAAATATAACATGATTTTAGAGCCACAAATTTGGAACAAAACAAAAACAATAACAAATACATCAAACAAAACAGAAAGAAGTTTAATAAGTAAAGAATATGCAAATAGATTTATAAGAGAATTTATAATAGAAGGTGATTAAATGTTAAGAATAAAAAAAGAAGTAGACTTAAAAGAGCTAGAAAAGTTTGGATATTTTGATTATGGAGAAAGTTATATGAAGGTTGGAATTAATAATGCAAGATATTTTATAAATAAGAATACAAAAGAAATATTTCATCTTTCAAAGAACATTCTATACCAACACTTTACTATTTTCGATTTCCGTCATGCAAATATAACCCTTTTTGTTTATACGAAAAGCAAAATCAGTTATCTTTGCA
>ERZ779649.1515-NODE-1515-length-13000-cov-2.616300_pt1 | contig 13000 bp, 7 predicted proteins | sample MGYA00511882_ERZ779649 | MGnify/ENA primary metagenome ERZ779649 (study PRJEB29588, sample SAMEA2157793) | human gut metagenome | biome: human gut; feature: human-associated habitat; material: faeces | place: Denmark | collected 2008/2010 ... | reverse complement strand
GTGAAATATGGGAATTTGCGCGAAGCTGGAGATCTTTTTGTGACTTGGGAGAAAATTAGAAAATCTTAGTATGCCTGTAAATACACAGTGTTGTGCTGCCACGGATGGCAGCGCAAGTCTTAACGTGCCATGGAGGGCACGTTTAAGACGTACACGTCACTTTGAAAGAGCATAAAGCAGGCATACTTAGTTTTTCTTATTTTCGGACAATGGAACAAAATGAAAACCAGCTTCGCGCAAATTTCCAGTTTCAAAGTCTAAATACACTTTTTGTGATCCACATCACAGTATAACATATTCTCCACCAGAAACCATCCCTTCCGGTGCAAAAAATAACATGAACGGTGCAAGATAGTACATTCCTTTTTACCCCAGAAGTACTATACTGAAAATCCGAAAGAAAAACAAAAAGGGAGTAGGAGGGTTATTATGACACCAATGAAATGGTTCTTTTCATTTCTGAAAAAGTACCGGGGACTGATGATAATTGGTATTTTACTGACCACAGCGGTATCAGTGCTTTCGGTGGTCAATCCGTACATATCCGGGCAGATCGTAGATCAGGTCATAAGCGGTGGAAAATATGACAGACTGATGCCGTTTATCGGATGTCTGATCGGAGTCACGATCGTGATGGGAGTCTTGCGTTTTCTGTTTCAGGTCGCATTTGAGACGGCGTCGCAGGGCGTTTTCTACGATATGAGAGACAAGGTTTACAGGAAACTTCTTGAGGAAGATTTTGCATTTTACAATAAGAAACGTACCGGAGACCTGATGAGCCGCCAGACCGGAGATATGGATGCAATCCGTCACTTTGTGGCATATGTGGTCTATATGGTTTACCAGAGTGTGCTGATGTTTGTGTTTGCACTGCTTATGATCTTTACGGTCAACACGAAACTGGCACTTGCCATGCTTGTGGTTCTGCCGTTTACGGCGTTTGCAACCTGCCGTCAGACGAAAGAGGTACGTCCGGCATTCAAGCGTAACCGTGACTGTTTTTCCTCACTCAATGCGTTTGTGCAGGAAAATGTCAGTGGAAACCGTGTGGTAAAAGCATTTGCAAAAGAAGATTTTGAGATTGAAAAATTTAATAAGGAAAATGATAAATTCCGTGCGGCACAGATTGATGCGTCAAAGATCTGGATGAAATATGTGCCGATATTTGAGGTGCTTTCCTATGCGCTGACGATCATCCTGATCCTCTACGGCGGCTATATGGTCATTCAGGGAGAGATCACGTTAGGACAGCTCGTGACGGTGAACGGCTATCTGTGGATGTTAAACAACCCGCTGCGCCAGGCAGGATGGCTGGTCAATGATATCAGCAATTTCACAACTTCCGTGGAGAAAATCTATGCGACCTACAGTGAGGAACCGCATGTAAAAACACCGGTATCCGGAGTGGTAAAGAAGCATTTGAAAGGTGAGATCGAGTTTAAAAATGTATCTTACCGTGCAGATGATGAAGATATTGTCATGGATGTCAATTTTAAGGTAAAACCGGGGCAGACCGTCGGTATTATCGGTTCTACCGGAGCCGGAAAATCAACGATCATGAATCTGCTCTGCCGGTTTTATGATACGACTTCCGGTGAAGTGCTTGTGGATGGTGTGAATGTCCGCGACATGGATCTTTATAACCTGCGTGACAATATCGGCATGGCGATGCAGGATGTGTTCCTTTTTTCGGATACGATCGAAGGAAATATCGCATACGGAAGGCCGAATTGTTCGTTCGAAGAAGTCAAACAGGCTGCGATCATGGCGGATGCCAATCATTTTATCCAGGCACTTTCGGATGGATATGATACGATTGTGGGTGAGCGCGGTGTCGGACTTTCCGGCGGACAGAAACAGCGTATCTCCCTTGCGAGGGCACTGCTGAAAGATCCGTCGATTCTGATTCTTGACGATACGACATCGGCGGTCGATATGGAGACGGAGAGTTATATCCAGAGCCAGTTGAAGAAATTAGATAACAAGTGCACGATCTTTGTCATTGCGTACCGCATTTCTTCCATTAGAGATGCAGATCTGATTCTTGTCATGGATAACGGACGCATCATTGAACAGGGAACACATGAGCAGTTAGTGGCGGCGGGAGGTTATTACGCGACGGCTTTCCATAACCAGTATGGCGAGATCCCACAGGAAATTTTAAACGGAAAGGGGGAGAAATAAGATGGCAAGAAACAGATATGATATGGATGAGATATTAGAGGACAGTTTTGATGTAAACCAGCTCAAACGTCTTGCAGGTTACATTGCTCCCTACAAAAAGAAGATGGCAGGCGTTATTCTTCTGATGCTTTCTTCCTCGGCACTTACCATGGCGATCCCGATCTTTTTCCAGAATGTGATGGATCACAGCATCCCGGAAAAAGATATGAAATCGATCACATTTTACAGTATTGCGACATTGCTGATCGCACTTTATTCGGGTATTTCCCTGCGGATCAAGATCAAGACCATGAGTGTGATCGGGCAGAATATCGTACATGATATCCGCTATGATATTTTCTGTCATCTGCAGGAACTTCCATTTTCCTATTATGATGACAGACCACATGGAAAAATTCAGGTGCGTGTGGTCAATTATGTGAACAGCCTAAGTGATCTTTTGAGCAATGGTATTGTCAACACATTCACAGATCTGTGCAACCTGATCTTTATTCTGATGTTTATGTTTGCACTCGATGTCCGGCTGACGCTGATCTGTCTGTGCGGATTGCCGGTTCTTGCATTTGTGATTATCTTAATCAAGAAAAAACAGCGCAGGGCATGGCAGATCCAGAGCAACAAACAGTCAAACTTAAATGCGTACATTGCGGAGAGTATCAATGGAATCCGTGTGACGCAGTCTTTTGTAAGGGAAAATGAGAATACCGGAATCTTTAATAACCTAAGTAAAAATTACCGGAAATCCTGGATGCGTGCGGTAATGTTTAACTTTACGATGGGACCGAGCGTGGATATTATTTCGACATTTACGACGGCACTGATCTATGTGCTGGGTGTCCGTTGGATTTTAGCACCGGATATGACACTGACCGTCGGTGTTCTGATCGCATTTACCGCGTACATTGGGCGTTTCTGGGCACCAATCAACACACTTGCCGGATTTTACAATTCTCTTTTGACAGCAATCTCTTATCTTGAGAGGATTTTTGAGACGATCGATGAGCCGGTGGGTGTCAGGGATGAGCCGGATGCAATCCCGATGCCGGAGGTGGCAGGAGAAGTGAAGTTTTCCCATGTGTCCTTTGGTTATGAGCCGGGGCAGAAGATTTTGGAGGATATCAATTTTACGGCAAAACCGGGTGAAACGTATGCGATCGTCGGCCCGACCGGGGCAGGAAAATCCACGATCGTAAATCTCATCAGCCGTTTTTACAATGTGGATTCCGGGAAAATCACGATCGATGGCATTGATATCTCGAAGGTGACACTTCATTCACTGCGCACCCAGATGGGAATCATGATGCAGGACAGCTTTATTTTTGCGGGGACGATCATGGATAATATCCGCTATGGCAACCGCAGTGCGACGGACGAGGAAGTCATCCGTGCCGCAAAAACAGTCTGCGCCCATGATTTTATTATGGAAATGGAAAACGGATATAAGACACAAGTCAATGAGAGAGGAAGCAGGCTATCCGCCGGACAGCGGCAGCTCATTTCCTTTGCGCGGGCATTGCTTGCCGATCCGAAGATCCTGATTTTAGATGAGGCGACGTCAAGCATTGATACCGAGACGGAACTGCTTTTACAGAAGGGATTAAATGAGCTTTTGAAAGGAAGAACGTCCTTTATCATTGCACACAGCCTCTCCACAACCAAAAATGCCGACTGCATCTTATATGTAGACAAAGGCGATATTTTAGAGCGTGGAAATCATGACGCACTGATGGAACAGAAGGGTGAGTATTACAAACTTTATATGTCACAGTATGATTTCTTAAAATGACAGGCACTGCGGTGCCATTTGCCAATCGAAAAACCGGAAAACACCATTTGACACCCGGATCTTATAAATACAAACTGCCGCCTCACGGTGATATGTCGCCCTTTTTCTGAACTTACAGAGAAAAGGGTACATATATTCACCCGGAGGCGGCAGTTTTTATGAAAATTTATTCATTTTTATGTTCTTTCCGGTATTCTGCCGGACTTTTTCCAACATATTTTTTGAATTTGATATGGAAATAATCGACATTCCGGTAACCGACTTTTTCTGCGATCGCATAAACTTTTAACTCTGAGGAACAGAGAAGCTCCATCGAGTGTTTGATGCGGACATGGTCGACGTATGAGTTGAAGTTTTCACCCATCTTTTTGCGGAAAATCTTTCCGAGATAGGAGCTGTTGTAACCAAACAGCGGTGCAATATTTTCTAATGTGATATTGCTTGCATAGTTGTGGTTGATGTAGTGCAGAATATCATCCAGCACGCTTTCACGGGAAGAGTTACCGATCGAGGACATGATCATCTCAAACTGTTCCGTAAAGTACAGGATGATCTCGTAGAGATAATATTTTTCTTCGATCAGACGGATGATATCCGCATTGCTCGGAAACGGGATATTTGCACCATTGTAAAGCCGGTTTGCCTGTTCCTTGATCTGCAGATAAAGGTCTGTCAGGAAAAGCCGTATGGAATCAATCGAATCTGCAGCATGGTAAAGTTCATTGGTAAGCTGTGTCAAAGTCTCCGCTAACATATTGCGGTTGAATGCCTGAAGATATTCAAACAGGCTGGTAGCGTAACGGTTTAAAAAAGCGTCGTTTAAGATGGATTTTAAACTGTCCGGGTCCGGCAGTTCGGCATAACCGATCGTGTGCTGTTCCTGCTCGCAGAAGAAACGGCGTTCTAAGAGCTGTTTCGCCTGAATATAGGAAATATAGACTTCCGACAGGTCTGACACACGCGCACCATATGTAATAAAGAGACTGTCAAGAGGAGAATTCTCCTGTGGACGCCGTTCTCTCTGGTAACGCTCCAGAAAATCATTAAATTTTTGAATGGCAAAAGTGCCTTTCAGCAAAATAACCTCATGATACTGCAGCGTAATGTTATCGTAGGAGTTATTATCCTGATTCGTCACGCGCAGAAGATCCGAAAAACGATAGGAGGCATCTGCAGTATTGTGACTGTATTTCTCATAGATCACAACCTGATAGGTGTCTGCTGTCAGATGGAGATCTGTTGTATTTATGTGGGAAAGATCGATATCATTCGTTAAAAGATCGCGGATGATGGTCTCTCTTGCCTTTTCACGGTAATGTTCCCGGGTATTTGCAGTTGCAGCATCCTTGTCTAAGTTTTCTTTGATCGAACGAAGAATCTCCTCAAGTTCATCCTCGTCGATCGGCTTTGTCAGATAATACTGCACTCCGTAACGGATGGCTTCCTGCGCATATTTGAAATCAGAGTAACCGCTTAAGATAATGACTTTTCCGGTAAAACCCTGTGCTCTTGCCTCCCGGATAACGTCAAGCCCTGACATTCCCGGCATGCGGATGTCTAAGAGAACGATATCCGGCTGTAAGGCAAGAATCTGCTGATAGGCCGTCTCACCGTTTGCAGCTTCTCCGGCGATCGTATAGCCGAGAGATTCCCAGTCGAACAGACATTTGATACCTTCCCGGATAATGGATTCATCATCTGCAATTAAAACGCGATACATAAAAATAACCTTCCTGTTCCAATGATAAAAGCACTAAACGTAAGTATAAATGCGAACGTTTTGTTTGTCAAATTTATCGAGTGTTTTATGTACAATTTAGAGGGTATTTTTTGCAGGGTGGGTATAGTAAGATGAGACAAAATGAGATAATTACAGGGAGGAAAATCCTCTGCGCCTGATAGCAGTCGCATTTTCCTTCGGAAAACAGGGAGGATTATCATATGAAATTCAGTAATGGATGCTGGCTGCAGAAAGAGCGCTGCGAGTGCTTTTCTCCGGCAGAAGTATATTTTTCAAAAATCGAGAAAGATCAGGTGACGATCTGTGCGCCGACAAGCAAGATCACACAGCGCGGCGATACCCTTGGCGGAATCAACCTCACGATCGTGATTTCAGCACCGTATGAGGAAGTGCTTAGGGTTCAGACTTATCATCACATGGGCGTGCAGAAAAAGGCACCGTCATTTGAGATCGCACCTGCGGAGAGCGGACATTTAAAGGCAGAAGATACGGAGGACAAACTGGTCATTTCAAGCGGTACACTGCGTCTGGAAGTGCAGAAAGAGAACGGAGCACTCACATTTTACCGCGGTGAGGAGAAAATCACTGCAAGCGGATGGAGAGATCTTGCATACATGAAGACCGACTGGAAAGGTTTTGCCTATGATAAAGGACCGGAAGATGCTTATATGAGAGAGCAGTTATCACTTTCCGTTGGCGAGCTGATCTATGGACTTGGCGAGCGTTTTTCTGCGTTTGTAAAAAATGGACAGAGCGTGGATATCTGGAACGAGGACGGCGGTACTTCCACAGAGCAGTCTTATAAAAATATCCCGTTTTATATTTCCAATAAAGGATACGGTGTGTTTGTAAACCATCCGGAGCGCGTGTCCTTTGAAGTTGCAACAGAGATGGTAACCAAGGTTGAATTTTCTGTACCGGGTGAAAACCTTGACTATTTCCTGATCAACGGGCCGACGATGAAAGAAGTGCTGATGCGCTATACAGATATCACTGGAAAACCGTCACTTCCGGCACCGTGGACATTCGGTCTCTGGCTGTCCACATCCTTTACGACAAATTATGATGAAAAGACAGTCAACAGTTTTGTCGATGGAATGTTTGACCGCAAGATCCCGTTATCCGTATTCCATTTTGACTGCTTCTGGATGAAAGATTTCAACTGGTGTGATTTTACCTGGGATTCAAGAGTATTCCCGGACCCGGAGGGCATGTTAAAACGTCTGAAAGCAAAAGGATTAAAGATCTGTGTCTGGATCAACAGCTATGTGGGACAGGAGTCCTCCATGTTCAAAGAGGGTGTCGAGGGCGGTTACTTCTTAAAACGTCCAAATGGCGATGTATGGCAGTGGGATATGTGGCAGCCGGGACTTGCCATTGTGGACTTTACCAACCCTGCAGCCTGCGAGTGGTACAGCAAAAAGTTAGAGGCACTGCTCGATATGGGTGTTGACTGCTTCAAAACAGATTTTGGTGAGAGAATCCCGACGGATGCGGTATATTACGACGGTTCTGATCCGGTCAAGATGCACAACTACTATACATACCTTTACAATAAGGTGGTATTTAACGTATTAAAGAAGAAAAAAGGTGAAAAAGAGGCTGTTCTTTTTGCACGTTCTGCAACTGCAGGCGGACAGAAGTTCCCGGTTCACTGGGGCGGTGACTGCTGGTCTGATTATGAATCCATGGAGGAGAGCCTTCGCGGAGGCCTGTCACTGACAAGTTCCGGTTTTGGATACTGGAGCCATGATATCGGAGGATTTGAGAGTACCTCCACACCGGATGTCTATAAGAGATGGTGTGCATTCGGACTGCTTTCTTCCCATTCAAGACTGCACGGATCTACTTCTTACCGTGTGCCGTGGGCATATGATGAAGAAGCAGTGGATGTGGTACGCTGCTTTGCACAGCTTAAGGCATCTTTGATGCCATATCTGTACCGCAATGCGATCGAGACGTCCAAAACAGGTATTCCTATGATGCGCAGCATGGTACTTGAATTTACCGAAGATAAAAACTGTGCATATTTAGCAACACAGTACATGTTAGGTGATTCCCTGCTCGTTGCACCGATCTTCCGCGAGGACAGTATCGCAGAATATTACCTGCCGGAGGGAACATGGACATCCTTACTGACCGGAGAAGTCAAAGAGGGAGGTAAGTGGTACAAAGAGAAACATGGTTACTTAAGTATTCCTCTTTATGTCAAAGAGGGCAGTATTGTGGCTATGGGAGCAAGAAATGATAATGCAGTTTATGACTATGCAGATGGTGTGACATTCCGTGCATATGCATTAAAAGATGGCATCAAGGCAGAAACTGTCGTATATGGAACGGAAAATGAAAAAGAAGCATCTGCAAATGTTGTAAAGAACGGATCTTCTTATCAGATCGCGGTAGAGAGTAATAAGGCATCCAAAGTGGCATTGATGAACGTTGGCACTCCAAAGCAGGTAACCGGTGCATTCTATACACAGGATGGGGAAAATGTCATCGTAGCATTTGACGGTAACGGCAAGGCAGAGGTTGTATTTTAATGCAGGAAACATATATTGAACAGATTTTAAATGAACTGACTTTAGAAGAAAAGATCGGCATGATCCACGGTGCGGGGTTATTCCGCACCGAAGGAGTGGAGCGGCTTTCCATCCCACCGCTCTATATGTCGGATGGACCGATGGGAGTGCGCGCAGAATTTGCGGACAATGAATGGCGGAATGTCGGGACGACGGAAGATTATGTGACTTATCTTCCGTGCAACAGCGCCATTGCATCCACCTGGAACCGTGCGCTGGCAAAGAAAGCCGGAGAAGTGCTGGGCGAGGAGGCAAGAGGCAGGGGCAAAGATGTGATCTTAGCTCCGGGCATCAACATCAAGCGGAGTCCGCTCTGTGGCAGGAATTTTGAATATATGAGCGAAGATCCGGGACTCATCGAAGAACTGGTTGTACCGATGATCGAGGGAATCCAGGAAAACGATGTTGCGGCATGCGTGAAGCATTTTGCGGCAAACTCACAGGAAACCGAAAGACTCTGGGTGGATACAATCATCGATGAGACAGCACTGGAAGAAATTTATTTTCCGGGATTTCAAGCGGCGGTAGAAAAGGGACACACCCTTGCGCTGATGGGAGCCTATAATCTGTTAAACGGTGAGCACTGCTGTATGAGTAAATCCCTGCTCAATGAAAAACTGCGGAAAGACTGGGCATTTGACGGCGTGGTAATCTCCGACTGGGGTGCTGTGCATGATACGAAACTGGCGGCAGAGTCCGGGCTGGATCTTGAGATGGATGTCAAGTATCAGTTCGACGAACAGTACATGGCAGATCCTCTGTTAAAAGCAGTGAAGGATGGAGAAATCGAAGAATCGCTGGTGGATGAGAAAGTGCGCAATATCCTCCGCATGATGCTGCGCTTAAAAATGATCGGACCGGAGAAAAAACATCGTAAGACAGGCGCATACAATATGGAGGAACACCGCAGGGCAGTGCTCGATGTGGCGCGCGAGTCCATGATTTTACTGAAAAATGAAGATCAGGTATTGCCGCTTCAGGCAGAATCCGGCTGTAAGGTTGCCGTGATCGGCGCAAATGCCGCTGCAATCCATTCAAACGGAGGAGGAAGTGCAGAAATCAAGGCACTGTATGAGATTTCACCGCTTATGGGAATCAAAAAGTTACTTGGTGGAAATGTGAAAGTTTCTTACGCACCGGGCTATGTGATTCCGGATAAGAAAGAGACATCTGAGATCAACTGGCAGGCGGCGAGCACGGAGACTGCAGAAAATACCGAAAAGGAAAGCACTGTAAGTGGAAGAGCACTGGATGAAAAACAGCAGGAAGCTTTAGCGGAAGCAGTTGCACTGGCGAAAGCAAGTGACATTGTTATTTTCGTGGGCGGACTGAACCACGATTTTGATGTGGAGGGACTTGACCGTGTGAACATGAAACTGCCATACGGGCAGGATGAAGTAATCGATGCTTTGCTAAAGGCAGTCCCGGATACGGTGGTCTGCATGTATGCAGGTGCACCGGTTGAGATGCCGTGGGCAGAAAAGGCAAAAGCAATCCTCTGGAGCTACTATGCCGGTATGGAAGGGGGAACAGCCCTGGCAGAGATCTTGTCTGGAAAAGTAAATCCATCCGGAAAGCTGGCAGAAACATTTATCCGTGATGCGTCACAGTGCCCGGCACATACGATCGGAACATTTGGAAAGAAAGACCGTGTGGAGTACAGGGAAGGTGTGATGGTCGGTTACCGTTATTATGACACAAAAAAAACAGATGTCCTGTTCCCGTTTGGTCATGGACTTTCCTATACGGCATTTACCTATAATGATCTTGAAATTATACGGCAGCAGGAAAATGGCAGACAGACCGTGAAAGTTTCCTGTTCGGTAACCAATACAGGAGAACATGCAGGGAAAGAAACCGTTCAGATTTATGTGGCACCGGAACAGAAAAAAGACAGACCGGTTCATGAACTGAAAGCGTTTGAAAAAGTCGGGCTTGATGCCGGGGAAACAAAGAGGATCTGTGTTATTTTGGAGGAAAGAGATTTTTCCCATTATGACACAGACAAAAAGATGCCGGTTCCGGTAAATGGAACGTATGAAATTCAGGTTGGCGCATCTTCGACAGATATCTGCCTTTGTGGAAAAATAGACCTTTTTTTTGCAGAAGGTTAAATGATGACTATTGAAAAGAAACTCTGACTTTGCTATGATAAAGTCAGGTTTTTTTTATGGGATTTTTTGGGGGGCGGATAGGTGAGAATATGTCTGAAAAGAGCAAGGTATTAGTCGTAGATGATAAACAGGTCGAACGTGTCATGATGAAAAGAATTTTGAGCGGTACGTACGAGGTGATAGAGGCAGAAAATGGCAAGGAAGCATTTGAGATTCTTTATGAACGAAGCACGGAGATAACGGCGGTACTTTTAGATATCGTTATGCCGGAGTATGACGGGTATTATTTTCTGGAACGGTATCATAAAGCGCAGATGTATCAGGCAATACCTGTCATTGTACTTACGATGGAGATTGACATTGAGACAGAGATTAAATGCCTGGGCATGGGAGCGTGGGATTTTATCCGGAAACCGTATGATGTGGATGTTGTCCGGTTCCGGCTGAAGAATGTGATTGGCAGCAGCAGTCAGAATATCAGCAAAGCATTAAAGTACCGTGCAGAATATGATATCCTTACCGGCATCTATAATAAGACCAATATGTTTCAGGCGACATCTGCTATGTTAGAGCGATATCCGGACCGGCATTTTGCTTTTGTGCGGATGGATATTGAAAAGTTCCAGCTGATCAATTCTTTCTTTGGAATGAGTGCAGGGGACATGCTGCTGAAATATATTGCAGACCTTTTGATATGTGCAGTCAGAAACCGCAGTGACGTTACCTTTGGCAGGATGGATGCGGATATATTCTGCTTCTGCGTATCCTATGAAAATACAAAAGAACTGGTCGAAAGTTTTGATAAAATGCGTGATATCTTAAGCAGATACCCGCTTGATTTTGATATTGTACCGATATTTGGTGTTTATCTGATCGCTGGAAAGAAAATAACACCGGATCACATGTACGATCGTGCCAACCTTGCGGCAAAGCACTGCAAAGGCAATTATATCCGTAACTATGCATTTTATACACGGCAGATGAGCCAGGAGATCGAGAAGGAACAGCGGATCGTAAACAGCATGAAAAGTGCACTGGAAAATCATGAATTTGTTGTATTCTATCAGCCAAAATACGGGCTCAGCGATAATCAGATCGCAGGAGCGGAGGCGCTGGTTCGCTGGAAACATCCGGAACGGGGAATGATTTCACCGGGAGAGTTTATACCGGTATTTGAACGGAATGGATTTATCACAAAGCTGGATTATTATGTGTGGGAGCAGACCTGCATCCAGCTTAGAAAGTGGATGGATGAAGGAAAGAATCCGCTTCCGATATCCGTCAATCTTTCGAGGGTCAGTCTTTACAACAAAGATATCGTGAATGTGATCTGCAATCTGGTGGACAGTTACCGGATTCCACGCAGACTGTTTCAGGTAGAACTGACAGAGAGCGCATACAATACAAATCCCAAAGCAGTGCAGGATATGATGCAGCGTTTGCGCGAAGAGGGATTTTACATTCTGATGGACGATTTTGGAAGTGGTTATTCTTCTTTAAATGTTTTAAAGGATATTGTGGTTGATGTTTTAAAGATGGACATGAAGTTTTTTGCCGGTGATGACAGGGAAGGACGCGGAGAAAATATCATGGCGGCAGTGATCCGTATGGCAAAATGGCTGAATATGCCGGTTGTTGCGGAAGGCGTGGAACGGATCGAACAGGTGGAATTTTTGCGGAGTATTGGCTGTGAATATGTACAGGGATATTATTTTGCAAAACCGATGCCTGTGGAAGAATACGAAAAACTGCAGTTTGACAGGCCGCATGCGGAGAGAAAGAAAGAGACAGAACGCTTAGTTGACATAGATAGCCTGTGGACGCCGGCCTCCCAGCTGGAGTCACTCTTTTTAAATGCGAAACAGGGTGTGGCTGTCTATGAGTACGGCAAAGAACAGATTGAGATAATACGCGTAAATAATGCGTATTATGAGGTGTTTGGATATCAGAATATCAGTCAGAAAAAAGATATTTTTCAGGGAATTCCAAAACGATATCATAAACGTATTCTGGATGCCTTTTTTTATACAGCAGATAAAGGACGTGAAACACAATGTGAATTTTCCAGGAAGAATGAAGCAGGAGAAGAAATTTTTATATCATTAAAGCTGTATGATGTAGGAATTGTAGGAAATAAACATATCATATATGGTGTTTTCTTAAATGTGACAGAACCAAAACAACTGGAATGGGAATTAGAAAAATACAGGCTGTTATTATCCGGAAAAACGAAAGACAGGGAGATGGAACAGGAAAAAGAACAATCGGAGGAATGATAGAAAAATGTGTGAGGTATTGGAAAAATTAAGAGCATGGGGATGCGATTTAGATGGAGCTTTAGAGCGTTTTTTAGGAGATGAGGAATTATATAAAAGCTGCCTTCCGATGGTGGCGGAGGACGAGTCTTTTGATGGATTAAAAGAGGCACTTGCAGAAGATGAGAGAAAAAAGGCCTTTGACTGTGCACATACTTTAAAAGGTGTCTTTGCCAATATGGGAATCACACCGATGTTTGATACGGTCGAAAAAATTGTAGAGCCGCTTCGTGCCGGAATAAATGATGGACTGATGCCGGTATATGAGGAATTGTCCAGGG
>ERZ779649.1512-NODE-1512-length-13003-cov-31.077309_pt1 | contig 13003 bp, 10 predicted proteins | sample MGYA00511882_ERZ779649 | MGnify/ENA primary metagenome ERZ779649 (study PRJEB29588, sample SAMEA2157793) | human gut metagenome | biome: human gut; feature: human-associated habitat; material: faeces | place: Denmark | collected 2008/2010 ... | reverse complement strand
TGAAGGGATTGTCTGCTGCTTCGCTCAGATTGAAAACATTAAACGACAATCCCTATGTATCTGGTCAATGCGTTACTACCTGGCAGATTTTTACAATGCCATAGCCTTCCCGTGGTGGATAATCCTTGTTGCGGCAGCATTGACCTTCCTCATCTCCTTCGTTTCGATAATTTCGCGGACCTGGAGTTCCGCCGCCGAAAATCCAGTCGAAGTGCTGAAACAGGACCAGTAAGACTACATGACGATAGTGAAAACCGTGGCTTCCGGAGTGGAGGAGGAGAGTTTGATGGTGCCACCGTTCAGACGGACAATCTGGCGGCAGAGACTCAGACCGACACCTGTGCCTGACGTTCCTTTGGTGGTGTAGAACGGAACGAACAGCTGCTCCTGGCCAGAGGCGCTGATAGGCTCCCCGTCATTGGCAATGTCGATGACAGTCTGCTCCCGTTTGTCGATAGAAGCGGTTATGCTTACCTTCCCGGCACCTGCCTGTACAGCGTTCTTTATCAGGTTGTTGAGCACTTGCGACATCTGTCCGTAGTCGGCATAGAGAATCACGTCGCTTGTAAGCTCGCGATATAGGACATTGACAGAAGGCCAGTTGGCTTTGGCGATGTTGACAGAATCATTGACCAGGTCCTTCAGATAGAAAGCCTTGCGTACCGGCGCGGAAATATGCGTCAGAGAACGGTAGGACTGCACGAAACTTATCAGGCCCTCGGACGAAGACGCGATGGTCCCGAGCGCGGAACGGATGTCCTCAGCACTGTAGCTGTCCAGGTTCTGGGACAATGCCGAACTGAGTGATGCGACAGGCGTGACCGTATTCATGATTTCATGCGTGAGGACGCGGATGAGTCTGGTCCACGACTCGGACTCGTTGTTTTCCATCTCACGGGTAATGTCATTGAAAGTGACGATGCTGACTTCTTTGCCGTGAAGCCTTGCTGTACAGGCACTTATGGAAAACTGTACCGTGCCACGCTCCGAAATGAAAGATGCCCTCGACTCCATTTCAGAAGCCTCGCGGAAAGCATTGGCCAGGTCCGGAGAAATCCGCCCGATCTGCCGCAGCGACGAGATCTCCGCCATCCCCAGAAATCCTTTCGCCACAGTATTCGAATAATCGATTTTTTCTCCGTCAATGACGATGACGCCGCTCTGGACGTGGTCCAGCATTGTCCCGAAATACCGCTCACGCTCACGGATATCGGCCTTTTCAGCCTCGAAAATGGACCGGAGACGGTTCAATGACTTGTTCAGCCGCCGGTTCCGCCATCGGCTCTCAGAATACCGGAACGCCGTCTCGCCACTGTCCAGCGCATCTGACGTGAAGTCGATTTTGCCGATGATCTTCCGTCTTGTCGCCGCTCTCGTCACGATATAGGTCAATGCAGCAATCACGGCACCGCCAAGCGCAATCCATAACGTGCCGATATTTGTTTCCGCGCCCATCATATTCCGTATTTCTTGAGCTTTGCGTAAAGCGTAGGGCGACTGATATCCAAGGACTTGGCTACCATTGATATGTTTCCGTCATATCGGGCCATTGCTGCACGGATAGTCTTCTCCTCCATATTTTCCATCGTGTCCCCGGCATTGATCTCAGTCATTCCTGACGCTTTGGAGATGTCCAGCCCGAATCCGTCTATGGCCTTTCCGTCTGAGAGAATGACAGCCTTTTCGATGCAGTTGCGCAGCTCGCGGATGTTGCCCGGCCAGGCGTAAGTCTCCAGTTCGGCTTTCGCCATCGGGGTCAATGTCTCTGCGTCCCTGCCGTATTTTTCGGAAAACTCTGTCAGGAACTGCATTGCAAGCGGGATGATTACGTCTTTTCTGTTTCTCAAAGGCGGAAGTTCCACGCTTGAACCGAATATTGCAAAATATCAATCTGATTATCAAATATTAACATCGGAAATCGTATGATAATGATACCATATAGTTCCCGATATTTGTGAGGATTAGCCTATTCTTTCTTGTGCAACCTCAATGGCTTTTCGCTTTAATTCGTCTTCATCTTCTATAGCATCCAATACTTTGTCTGCCAGCCATAGTGTAAGAAGTTCATTTTTATCAATATTGAAATACTCAGCTAATTGTATTACTTGTGTCCGTTTGGCATATCTATCGCCACGCTCTATTTTGCTAAACATTGGAGTGTCTATATCAAGCAAAGCTGCCAATTGCCTTTGTAGCACACCGTGTTCTTCTCTCAACTCTTTTATTTTGTCTCCTAATAACATGGTCTTTATTCTTTTCAGTTCAGTATGTATTTTCGTCGAAATTCGATGGATTTAAACATTTTTGACGGAATAGGCTGTCATTATCCGCTATAATATGACGGAATCCGTTATAAATTCCGCTATAATTAGCGAAAACCGCTATATCTGTTGTGGTTATTCTTTCAAGAACCAAGTTCGCCCATTAGCAAAAATAAGTTTATCTACACTTAGAGCATTAAGAATGTCTCCTAATATCCTCAATTGCTGTTCCCGTGTTTTAGCTTGCGGCATTACATCTTTGATGTATTCGTAGATGCCATCACGTTTGGCGCCATCTGATCCTGCATTCTTAAGATATTGCAAAACCATTTGTTTAATTTTGTCCTTATCAAGTCCTTTTTGCTTGGTGTAACCTTGCAATTGACGAGTAGCTTTAGCAACTCCTAAAGAAATTGTATAATTGGGAGCATCGCCCTCAATAAGTCCCCTGTTCAGCAAGTCTTTTGCAACATCTTCATGTATGAATCTGCCTTTCTGTACAGCGTCGAGAGATATGCAATCCCATAATGACAGAGTGTTGTCGGTCTTCAATAAATCCGTATATCGCTTATTGATCTCGTTACCATATATGCGTACTACAACCTTCTTTTTCGCCGCATCAATCTCGTAGTCCGGCATCGGAAAGTGTCTGCGCCATTGTTCATTAAACATTTTCTTGATGCCACGACTTACGGTATCAATCATATTGAAGTCCACCATTGCCTTGCATAGGCATTCATTGCGGAAATAGGTCTGAGATTCCTCATTTCTCAAAGCATTTTCCAAAGTTCCGGGGATGAAAGTACCGGCGTTGGAATAATATAGATAGCCGGGATTCTCAACGAAATTGACACGCTGTTGCATCGTGTAATCTTGATGAGCAATACAGTTATGAAGTGCTTCGCGTATAGTGTAGTCATCATACTGCTTCATTGTATCTGGGAAAAGCGTACCACCAGGCATTTCACGCAAAGTCAGATTTTCAATCTTTGAGAGAATTTCATCTACTGTCAGTATGAATGGAACAGTGAAATGTTCGTAGTCAACCACATCTTGATTTGCATCCCTGCGTGTCCAGGTTACCTGAGCGACAACAGGGCGCAGTTTAAAGGCTGATTCGTATTTGCCTAACAATATGATAGCGGCACGAGTGATGCTTCCATTTCTTGTTAGTCCGCATTTGCCAAGAAATGTCTGAATATCCCAAGCATTTACCTCGGATTCGGGAATACGGCTATGTACCTTCTTAAACATTTTGCGGGCTTTAGCTATAGCAACTTCGTCAAGGTCATCTATCGTTGCATCAGGAACAATCTGTGCAGACCAATCTGTTTCACCAAATATTGGCTCATCAAGAATGACATTCATGCGTTCAGTGGTCAACTCTACAAGAGAATCTTCAATTCGCTGCCATGCTTTGTTATGAGCGTAAACAGGCAATTTGGGACGATGCTTGGGAATATGTATTACCCAAACTTTCTTGTTAGTGTCATCGGTAACAAACTCTTCAATATCGAGACCTTCTGTCGAAAGATTAACACATCGTTCCGTTAAACGAAGAATTGCCTTTTGCCAGTCATAATTATAGGTATCCGTCCCGACAATTTCCAAAGAACTGTCATGTACCCCTATCACTAAATGGCCTCCTTCCATATTGGCAATAGCCGACACATATGAGATGACATCGTTTTTCTCATCCCCACAGAACGAGTTCTTCAAATTCTTGAATTCCTTCCATTCGCAACGAGCATTCTCTTGTGGATAGTTGCGAAGGAGATATTGTTGTAGTTCTGACTCTTGCATAATTACCCAATTATACTTTCACTTTCATCATTATGTTTCTCAGCATTTCGGATGACGCATTCTTTACTTGTATTGGCATAGCAGTAGACACAGAAATGACGACAAGTATTATACATGCCGATGTCCTTGCTGACCATACATCCACATACCTTACGTTGCCCTGTATCCTTTACATTACGCACCTTCTCTGGTATTGGTGGCAAATTACCAAACAAGTCTTTTTCTGGTAATTTCAATGTATGTAGATAATAGACAAGTTCCTTATCGTCAGCAAAAATGCGTTTCATCAATTCGCCATCAATGCAACGATTGTGTTCTATCCCGTATTTTTCAAGGTCAATATTTTCAGCACAAGTGGCGATTTCAACATCCCAACCATCTTTGTGCCAAGCTTCACGAATCTTTTGAAGACCTTCTACAATTTCTATTCGTTGAGCAAGGTTGGCTTCGGCATTCTCCACATTCTCCTTTGTAAAGAGCATACTTTCCTTAACAAGATTGTTTTGAACCTTGCGATATGCTTTTACATCAACGAAACTGAATACAAGCTTATTTGTGTAACCTTTCAGTTTATTTCCAATGCGCCAAATGCGCGTCAAGAGGTCACGAGGAGCAATGTTTGGCGTAATTATTAAAGGATCAAAACGCCAGATTACTTTCTCCTTACCAATCATATCAGAAAGTTTCTTGAATGTCTCAACTCTGTTTTCGACAGACGAAACATTAGGCTCAAAACCTTCTTTTACATAATCGTTGAGTGTAACCTGAAAGTAGTAGTGTATTCCTTTTTCGTCAAGCTCATGAAGGTATGGGAGAATCGGCTTTGGGTTTTTTGTCCAGAAAATCACCACCTTGCAGTTTTTGAACGAAATATACATTTTCTGCTGGTTGAACGGATTATACCAAGCACAATACCCTTTAGCCAAGCGGTTGAAGAACCACTTGGCATAAAAGGCAGGAATATCGGTTGAACGACTTGCAGAGACAATGACAGGAGCTGTAGCTTCTACTTGTTCACCTGTATCGTTCGTGATAATAATTTTACCTATTGGCATAACGATTAAATAAATCTTGCATTAACTGCTCAAAGTACTGTTTATTCTCATAAGTTCCCTCTACGATAGGAGGATAACCACCTTTATCATAAAAACACCAATGCTTAAAATGATCAATGGTTGATCTATTATCTGTAGGGTTATCCAATGGATTAGAACAGTATTTACCACCAGGAGCATAACCTTTTTGAAATGTTATTACCTTTCTGGAAAGCGTTTCTCGCATTTTTATAGGTAGGTAGTTTCTTGAAAGGATAAAATAGTTAACATTTGCATCCTCTACAAATTTAGATGATGTTGGATGTATTGGTTTCAGGTTTCGCTTTTCAACACCACCCTGCGAAATAACTTTATTTCCTTGTGGTTGTGGATGCGAAGTCGTATTTAAACTTTTAATACTTGAAATTAGTTTCTCAATCTTCTTATACGCAGCATCAGTTGGTTTCAAGAAGTTGTCAAGGATGCTCAAGAACGCTTCTGGATCTTGCCTTTTACTCTCAAGTTCTATAGCTTTATCAATATTTTCTTTTTGGGTCTTTAAGCCTTCCTTACCTACAATCGAATAAATTTTACTACGGAATTGTTCTGGTGTATAAGAGCCCTCATCTCCTGCAAAATTAACAGCATCAAGAGCTTTGTACGCTTTAGTTGTAGTAATACGTGAGAAACTACTAAAAATATACATAAAAGCTTTAGGACTTTGAACTATATTTTCAAGTTCAACAGCCTTATTTATTGCCTCAACAACTTTCTGCTGTTTTACAACTTTTGACTCTACATTATTTAGATTCTCAATAATCTTAGATCCCAACTGACTTTCTACAATAACTGAAGTATTATTGCTCGCTTTTGGTAAGACTGCATCCTTTATTTCTACTCCATTAAGCATTCGCCAAACATTACTTGCAAATGATTGATAATAATCCTTATTGCCATTAATCAATACAGACGTAAATGTCTTTGGCAGAGACGTAAAACCTCTTGTGGCACCATAGATGCCATAAGCTAACTTATAATTACAGAATCCTACTTGTACAAGGTACTCTACCAAGCGATCAATGTTATCGCCTTTCTGACAGAATGCAGCAAACGATGAAAGTACATCATTTTCAATAGCGAATAAGTCAAAGGCGGAGTTCTCCTGAAAATGATTAAGTAATGCTCCAACATAAGCAGATGCAGGATTTGAGTCCCATTTATCTCCAAGCATGTTCCTTAGAATCATACCTCCATTATATGCCTGTGCCAAAGGTTCTTCTACGCCATTTTCTTCCATTACAGATTTGTACTCTGCCATAAACTGGGAGCAAATAAGGTTCTTATAGAAAGAACTTTGGTAAGATGTGTCCAAAATATGCAAAGACAGATTATCATCAACATTCAGCAATTCCTCAATGGCATACTTTTCACGTTGAGCATTATCTTTTGCTTCCAATTTACGAATGGCGCTATTCATATTGTCTGTGACACGAGAAAACGTCTCTGGGGAAACATACTCTAAACAACTCCACAATTCGTTTGCATCATAGACTCTACGAAGAGGAAGTTTGTTACAGAATGCGTCATAAACACCCCAGTAGTGCAAAAGATTCTTGGCATCTTTTGTAGAAAGACCTTGCGGATTGTCAGACAATTTTAACTCTAATAAATTTTTGTTCCAAATGGTATCTTCATCTATTGAAGAATAGATTTCATTAAACACTCTGATTCCATTCAAGATAGCATCGTCTTGTGCCTGAGTGGGTCTTTTATCAGGAGAATTTACAACAGCAGAAAGCGTGTTACGAAGTTTTCTTGATAAAGCTTTCAATTTGCCAACCTCGTTGCTGACCGAGCTATTAGCACCTATTAGATAACAATAAATGAAACCTTTAATTCTGTCTAGCAGAACGTCTCTACTAACATCTATAGGTTCATTCTTGATCTTGAAATTTACATATAAAGGATTCCATAAGAAATCATCTTTTTCAGATTGAGTAAATAAATCTTTGGCAACGCCAAAAAATGTTTTTTTCTCTTTGGGTTTAACACCTATGTTAGGAGCATAAAGCTTATAGAACTTATTCTCCAGACTTTGTTCTGCCTTTGACAATACACCCTGACGCTCCTGATAACTATTAAAATAGATACGACAATGAAAAGGGTTAAGGTTGATGGTATGATAGCAGAGATAGGCCTCTACTCCGTCATGTTCCTTAGCCTTCTCAAAGAATCCATCTTTATAGTCATCAGTTTCTATCTCAATAACCATAGGATAGTTCTCAAGGTCATTTTCTTCAATCTCGAACCTTGGATATTTACTGTACAATATTATTACTTGGTCTTTGTCGTTCGCGCAGACAGGATAGAAGCGTTTGTTACCAAAGCCGCGTCTTGCGTAAAATCCTAAGGGCGAAATTGACTCTGAAGACAATATGTTATTGAAATTCAGAGTACAGGTTGGTATGTATAATTTCATAATTATCCTCGTTTTTTAGGAGTTGACAAACCTCATAGTGTTAATTTGGGACCGCTCGTAAGACTCGTATCATAAAGCGAAGTAGGTACATCATCAAAAAGACTGGAAAGATTGCCTGAGTGCATTATATACAAAGCACGATAGGTTCTTGTTACGGCCACATATAGTGGATTTCGGTTTGCATCGTCTTCAACAGTACATTCAGGAATGAAAACATGTTCAAATTGAAGTCCTTTAGAACTATGGTAGGTCATCATCTTTGGATTGTCTGAAGAAAAATCTAGATCCATAAACTGTCCATACTTAGCTTCAACGTTAAGACCATGATTCTTGAAATATTCATATGCACGCTCTACTTCATCATTGTGTCTAAATAGGATGCCGACATCCTCCATGTTTTTGTTTTGAATAAGCGAAATGATGGCATCATACTGTTCAGTAATGTTATTGTACTTGATAATCTTTGGCTTTTCAACACCCTCTTCAGTACAACGCTCTTCAAGTTCGTCACTTTCGGAATTTAGATACTGTGCAAGACGGGCTATCTTTTTGGGTAATCGATGATTGAACACAAGCTGTTCGACAGGGAACTTAGTAAAATACTGTATATCCTCCATTAAAGTTGTTGAGCCGAATCACCATACAACAATAATGCTTTTTTTGCCTTAGAACGGAATAGTTCTATATCCTCTTTGGAAAAATCTTGTGCTTCATCCACAATAATATAATCAGCACTTGGACATCCAGCTCTATTCTGCCAATGCCAATGATAATCAACATTTCGTTGTGGAATACCTACCTGTGAAATGCCATCAGCCATATATTGCATTAGTGCTTTAGTGAACACAATGTAAAGATAGGTACCCTTATGCTCATCTTGTATTTGTTTTGCCTTCCACAAGGCAAGAATGGACTTTCCGCTACCAGCACACCCTTTAACAATGTAGGAGTTATCTGTTTTCTTGTTAATCACCTTTACCTGGTAATCATCAAGTTCGGAATCTTTAACGTAAAAACTTCTCTTAGCCATGATTAGATTTATAGATTTATGTTAAAACTATCAATTATTATTTTATTGTTTTTAGATCGACTGCAAATTGCCAAACCATCATTTTGCTTGTATTTGGTGGGGTGTATGACGTGGATAAGGTTTGCTGTTTCCATCCCTTGCATGATAGCTGTCTTAAGCGGTTTCTTACACAGCACTCGATAACACACCCTGCTTTCGTCATTTGATTTGTGAGAATGACTTACGCTGAATGTTTGCTGCATAAAGCAAAAGTCTCTACATCCATCATGACAAGCACACGACAACGGTAGAAGCGTCTCAATGGTTCTGCTTTTACAAACATAGTCATTTATTGTATTATTCATCAATTGAGGATAGAAGTATCCTGAATGTTCGTCTTTAGTTGTTACATCAAGCATTATAAGCAAACCATTTTCATGAAGAAAAGCCGTAAGTTTCTTTGCCATTATTGCGTATGCATTTATTGGTAGGACTTCTTTAGAAATTAACTCACAAACCATCTTGTCACAGAGGATAAAATGATAATCGTTCTTTCCGAATGCAAGTTTTTCCACGTCTTCAATAGAGCCTAATGTTTGGCTAAATGTAGTTAGTTCGACTTGTATATTTTTATTAGGGTTACACTCTACTAAATCCTTGAGTATGGCTAAAGCACCATCATTGCCATCTATTGCTGTGATGCTTATCTTTGTATGAGGTAAATGTCTTCCAATTGCTGTAATCAAGCCAAGAATTTCCCCACCCGTACCGCAACCGTAATCCAATACACTAATCTCATCTTGTTCCAACGTTTTCTTCAGGCATTTATTCTGCAAAAGATTATCAGCAATACAAAACATTTCTGCATAACTGCGAGGAAAGTAAGTACCAAGATAGACTTTAAGTTCTTCTTCGTTGAGATCAAGATTATACTCATAACGCTCATGCTCTGGAGCATAAATAGCTTGATGGTCATTGAAAATCTTTTTGTCAAGCCAATGTGGCAGAATCGTCTTTGACTTTCGGAAACAAACGTTCGAATTAGTATTTGATAGTTCTTTTGATTGATGTTCTTCGACAACGCCAGATGAATTGTCACTTTCGGTTGCAATTCTCTCGCCTTCTTCCCAAAAGATTGTAGAAGGTGAAATGGCTTTAACAGCATGATTAATGAACTTTGCGAGTTTTGCACAATGTTCACCGATGCCATCTGCATTTATTGTCACAACATATTCTTGAGTTAACCTTATTCCGTGTGCTGCAAAAGATGAAGATGCCCTTGTGCTGTCAAGCACCTTGACTGTAAAATTGTCGAGCTTGAGCGATAATTTTACTATCCTTTTCACAAAATTCGAAAGTGCAATACTATTTTCGTCCTCGACAACAAAAGAATCAAAGTTTAACATTACCTCTTTTTTCTTTTGTTTTTTCTCTTCAGTGTGGGGCTCGTACTTCTTTATATCTTCGATCAACTCTATTTTCTCAATTGGCTCTGCTGGTTTATCATAAGTAGCATTGCTGAATTCCGTCAGGTAGAAAGGATTTAGGTTGAGAGTTTCCGCAAGTTTAACGATTCCGAGTGGGGCAAGGTCGGTGTGAGGACAAGTGATGTCATCCAACTTTTCAATGAAATGTTCGCTATCAGTAATGTGAAGCCAAGACCTGTTGGTGGCACTTAAATTGTTCTCCAACTCTATTGGTTGATGAAAAATAATAAGGTGTGGCACGTCCTTGATTTGGTTCTTTACAACACCTAAGACTTTAAGTTCTTTCTTTACCGTGGAATGATTTATCCTAGCTTGTTGAAGAACAGTCTTTCTCGAACCTCCCTTAATAATTTTACCATTGCATGTCCATTCTCCATTTTCATTGGCAACAACATTACCTCCATAATTTTTGAATTCTATAGAAATAATAGCGTCCTTCTTTATAAAGAGGGCATCTAACTCACATCCAATATTATAGTTGCCTGCGAACACACAGAATTCATTCGAATCCTCATAGTGAGTTTTGAGTTGCTCACAGAGAAACCGAAACTGCTCACGTTCTGCTGTTGTGTCAAAGTTTCCGACTCTGAATGTTAAAAGTCCTCCCATTACAAAATATCAATGCTATTTATGTAAACTAAATGATCTTTATTTCTGTACTGACTTTTTCGATTAAGAATTGTCAGTTTTTGACTACAAAAGTACATAAAATATAGCAAATACTTGTATGTATAGATATGAATTTGCAATAAATATATTTACTATAAATCAACTATCTTCGTTTAATCGAAGTATGCTTCTTTGCTACGTTATCATTCCACGGAAGGTCAGACGATGAGCCACCAGTTCCTGTCCCGACATGAACCTCCGCCGGTCCTCCGGCGGCAAGGGTGAAAACAGCGCCCAGCAATTCCGCCTGTTTTCCGTTTACCTGTTCCTGCGGATCGAATACAGCGTTGACAAACTCCTCGTCCGTGATTTCGCCGTTAAAATGCTTTTGGGCCGTATCATAGTCTATCTGGAATTTGATATTCTCAAAAAGTTCCTCTCCGACCCGTGTCCAGATATGGAGCGACGGATTCCGATAGTTTGAGACATTGATACGTACAAGATTGGCACCGGATGAGAGGCTGTAATGCTGAGGATTGGCCTTGCGGTCAAGCAAACTTATCTGCTTTCGCAGCCTGTCTATGACTGTATCTTTCTCTTTTGACTGCTGTTCTGCCTCTTCAGCTTGCTGAATGGCCTTGTCTATTTCTTTTTGATAGCCATTTCGTAGTTTTCCGATTTCTGATTTATGTTGTTCCTGCAACCATGCCTTTTCTGCCTGAAGCTCCTTGAGCCGTTTGTTGAGCCTGGCAATCTCTTCGTCCTTGTTCGAGAGTTCTTTCTTTGCTCTGGCAAGGTCTCCCTTGCCGAACCACGAGAGGATGGTGTTCCTGCCCTCCTGCGCCTTCTCCACATCTGCCTGCAACTTGGCTATGTCCTCCTCATAACGGATGACCTGCTGCCTGTAATAATCCGAATTGGCCTGATGTTTGGCGGTGGAGCCGACAATGCCCCGCTGCAGCCCGAACGGTTTCATGGTCTTGGCATAACTGTTCTGATATTCGTGTAGCTTGGTGCGCCGCATCACATCATCTGCCGATAAGCGTGCCCCGGATTTCGTTTCATACTTTTTCTCGCCCTCTCGCTTTTTACGAAGTCGTTCAGTGGTTACAATAGGTACGATAGTGGCATGTAGGTGCGGAGTTTTCTCATCCAAGTGCAGCACACATGATACAAGATTCTCACTTCCGAAAGTGTCTTTTAGCCATTTCATATTGGCATCTATCCATTTATCCAACTTGCCATCATCGGCAATCTTCATCATCTGCTCATGTGTTCCGGTCAGGATGATGCGGATAGCTTTCGTCTGATTCTTGCCGACTTTACGATGTAGTCCGGCATGGTCTATTCTGAATTGTATGGCTTCCGTCCTGTTTTTTACTCCATCTGGAAATTTAACCAATTCCCGATTAAGATGTGTCCTGTTCGCATCGGCATTGAAAGGTATATACTTCTTCCCCTTGGCATCCTTTCTTTCTATATGGCATGACATACCGGAGTCATTACCGCTGCCACGTTGCAGGTGACAGACTGCATATTGTGTATTACCCATATATCTTTCGTTTATGCTGTTATTACTCTGATTATTGGTTTGTAAAATCCCGTCCTACGTGCCGCAGACAACCGGGTGTCGAGAGGGTATCCCTTCGCTTATGGGATTTTTGACTGCCACTCGGAGAGTGAAAGCGGTGAAAATGCCCTAATAAGCTACGGGATTTTACAAACCCTTTTACACAGACAGCAAGCTGTCCGATTCTCTTGTCGCTCTACTCCTGCATTGCATCCATAAGTTCCAAGTCGAATGTATCTATCAAGGTCTGCAATGCAGGGTTGCGTTCTATCATCTTCTGTAGGATCATCTGCGGCGTATCTTCCATCAGAAGGAAATCTGCAATGTCCAATCCCTGACTGCGCTGTTCATCGGTCGCCATCTTCTCCAACAGGTCGGAACAAGTGGCACGCTTGCAGACGGATTGCAGCATCGGGACTTTGCGCCGCCATTCTTCCGTAGCCTTCAGGTCGGGAAATAGAATCACTTCCCGGCCTCTCAACACCTGCATGGCTTTGCTGTTGAAGCATCCGTGCATACCACCTGTAGCAAGCCAGATGAAGTCCGGAATGAACTGGGCGGCAACCAAAGCCGTCTTCTCGCTCTCGACAATGGCGACAGTCCTTGTCGAGGATGAGGCATCAGCCAACAGATGTTCACCGAACAGACATTGCTTCATATGGAAGTCCGGTATCTTTTTGACCGAATGTACCCAGCTTACCTGATTGAACGGATGCTTGATTCGATGCCCGGTCTTAGCATCATAACCCAT
>ERZ779649.1489-NODE-1489-length-13164-cov-3.006103_pt1 | contig 13164 bp, 7 predicted proteins | sample MGYA00511882_ERZ779649 | MGnify/ENA primary metagenome ERZ779649 (study PRJEB29588, sample SAMEA2157793) | human gut metagenome | biome: human gut; feature: human-associated habitat; material: faeces | place: Denmark | collected 2008/2010 ... | reverse complement strand
GCGTCGACTTTCCGGAACCGGATGGTCCAAGCAGCACACAAAATTCTCCTTTTGCCACGGAAAAATTCATTCCCCGAAGTACTTCCTGTCGGGTCTCCCCGCTTCCAAACCCTTTTTTCAGATCAACAATTTCCAAAAATTTTCTTTCTTCTTCTGACATATGTTCCCCTTTCCCATTACAGAATTGTTCTTATATCCTTATCTATTCTGAATGGTTTTAAAGTCTTTTCTTACTTTTGTTAGTGTTGTCTAACTTTTGTTTGTATTATATCACAGCTTTTCCAGATTACAAGCAAAAAGACGATTCCTTTTGTCAGAATCGTCTTTTTGCCTTATATAATGTCTTTACTGTCTGTTACACTGTAAATATTGTTCTATTTCTGAAACTGGCTTTCCTGTCACTTCTATGATTTTCTCTATTGTGAAACCGGACTTGATCATATTACAGATGATTTCTGCTATAGCTTTATCTCTGCCAATCTCAATCCCATCACTTTTACCAGCTTCATACTCTGCCTTTCGGAGCTTCTTTTCTTCCCACTCTTTATCATACTCTAATATACTTACCATCTTTACCTCCGAGCGATTCTTCCGCAAGAAATCGACTAAGATTCCTTCTTTGATGCATTCCGTGATTGCCCTTTCAACTGCATCATTCAGATTCTGCGCTGATGCATATTTTCGGACTCTCGCAACATAAATGGCATATTCCTTCAATGTCTGACACTGTTCCATCAGGTCTTTGTTGTGTCCTTCGTTCACATTCAGCATCAGAACTTTTAACTCTAAATCCGGCTCTCCAGCCAGATGCTCATATGCTGATGAAAGTTTCAGTTCCATACGGTCTTCTACGTCATCGGTTCCATTGTAAAACACCATAAACTTCGGTGCCGGAATCTTCTGCAGCTTTGACGAATACAGTGACTTATCATTCAGATACTGCTGATACTCGATTCCAATATAGATCAGATCCCGCAATGGTATATTGGGATTGATCGTCGACTGATGCTCATAGAGATAAATATTCGTCTCTAACATAAATGCCAGATCATTTTTCATTCCCATATAGATTGCGTTTTCCAACGTGACGATCTTAAGGGCTTCCGCATTCTGATAATGGCTTCCGGTCACTGCGTTGTACAGGGATAAGAGATTTTCTTTCTCTGAAAACAGCATGCGGAATACAGTGTCTTTGTACTGACGGTTGGCTGTCGGCGTCTTTTCTGATACCTGCTCACTCTTCTTCATATTCAGTTCCTCCTGTGTGCAGGAGGCTCATCCAGATCTCCTGCTTTTCATTTCTGTGGATAAAAAGCATAGATTTCTGAAATGTTTTTTTGAATTTTAGACGGATATATACATCCTGATAGTCATACAGACAGAATTGCCGGATTCGTAATTATAGCACCGGATAGATGTCTGCATCGTAGAAATATGCTTTGAGTTATTTTATCATACGTCATCCTTAGTATGCAACCAATTTGAAATTTCTTGTGCAGGTTGTACAAAAATCAAGTTACTGTTCACAGGTTACCCTGCGGACTGTAACTTCGCAGCCCCATGTAAAGTTTTGCTTCGCAAAAGGGGCTGCTCACCCCCACATCACGTTCATACGCGCCTGAACAGCAAAGTATTCAGGTGCCGAGTGAACAGTAACAAAACAAGCTGCTATTTTTAAAGAAAGACAGTGTCCGGCTGAATATCAATCCGGACACTGTCTTCCCTGTCATTTTCTGACAGTTACACACTTTAAATTTTTCTATTTACTGACCTTAACTTTTTTCATGGATGAATATTTTCCATACACTTTTTTGCCTGTGGAATCCACTTTGTAAGCCCGGATACGCACATAGTAGGTCTTTCCCTTTTTCAGTTTGCTGATGGTATATGATGTTTTTGTCGTGTTTTTCCTGGTCACCGCTTTTTTGAATTTTTTATCCGTACTGTAAGAAATCTCGTAACCTTTTGCGCCGGATACTTTCTTATATTTCAGTAAGATCTGTTTACTCTTGCTGTTTTTTGCAGACGTAAGAGAAGCCTTCGCCACTTTTACTTTTGTCCACTTTGCATACAAAACGTAATCGGATTTTGCGCTGTTGCTGATACTTGTGATCTTCTTTTTAAATTTTGCATCCGTATACCAGCCTGCAAATGCGTATCCTTTGCGTGACGGATTTTTCAGCGTTACTTTCTTTCCATAATAAGTTGACGGATTCGAGGCATTGTTTTTACCTTTATTCAGTTTGTAGGTAATTTTATATGGTACTGTAACCGTACAGGATGCCTGATAACTGCTGTTTTCAGACGAAGTCACCGTGATCTTCGTTCGGCCCGGTGCCTTTGCTGTCACACTACCGTTGGCATCCACGGTGGCAATCTTTGTATTTGCCGATTTCCAGACTACCTTTTTGTTGGACGCATAAGACGGTGATGCAGTTACATTTAAGGTGAGCTTCTCTCCTCTTTTTACCTCTGCTGATGTCCTGTCTAAAGTTATTCCTGTTACTTTCGCCTTTCCGGTGACAGTCACATAGCAGACTGCATATTCATCACTGCCGTCCGTTGCCGCAGCCCGGATTTTTGCTTCACCCTCCGATTTTGCAGTGACAAGTCCGCTTGCAGAAACCTCTGCCACTTTCGTATCAGAAGAAGTATATTTGAGTTTTTTATTTGTGGCATCCGAAGGTGAAATATATGGTTTCAACTGATAGGTTTGACCAGCTTTCAATTCGATCTCATCCTCATCAAATTCGATCCAGTCTATCAGCTGCGGTACGGTTATCTTACAGACTGCTTTTACATTTCCAGCCGTTACTGTAATAACTGCTGTTCCAACACCACAGATCTCCACATATCCGGTATCCGAAACAGTAGCAACCTCTTCATTGGAACTTGTCCATACCACTGCATCTGTGAAATTCAAAGGTGCGATCGTCGCTGTCAGCTGGAAATCGTCATAGCGCTCCGCCGTTTTTTCTGTACTATCCAGACTGACTGAGGTTGCATGAATATCCTGTGTGACGTACTTGATTCCTTTTCCGCTTGCATAAGTCTGGGCATAGCAATCAGACGGACCGTACATCGTCATTTTCTTTGGATAAGAAAATGCATTTGATGCGATCGAAGTTGTGTTGCGCGGGACTGTGATCTGCGTCAGCTTCGTGCAGTTGACAAAGGCACTGTCACCGATCGTGGTCACATTGTAAGGAAGCACGATGGATGGCAGAACTGTGCAGCCGTAGAATGTCTGGCTCTCAATTTTCTTTAACTTGCTGCCTAATGTAATATCGGTCAGGGCTTCACATCCATAAAATGCAGAACTTCCAATAGACGAAACGGTATCCGGTACCGCTGCCTTTTTCAAGGCTTTACAGTTTTTAAATGCGTTGCTTTCTATTTTTTCCACCCCGGATGGAAGTATTGCTTCCGGCAAAGATTCACAGCCGGAAAACGCGGAGTTCCCGATCGTGGTCAGGGTGGATGGGAAGTTGATGGTGGTTAACTTTTTGCAGCCGGAAAACGTGTCTGATGCTGTTTCTTTTAGTTTATCTGGCAGATGTACCTCAATGAGATTTGTACAACCAGAGAATGCAGAATTACCTATGGAATCAACTGTATCCGGAATATTTACTTTTGTTAATGAAGTACAATTTGTAAATGCATTATTTTCTACATTTTTTACGCCATTTGAAAAATATACATTTTTCAAATTAGTGCAATCTGCAAATGTATAACGTTCTATTTTTATAACACTAGCCGGGATACTTATTTCTTCTAATCCTGTACATCCTCGAAATAGACCACTGGATATTTCCGTTGTACCTTCCTCAAATGTTATTTTTTTCAATCCTGAACATGCCCCAAATGGTCCATGATATGATGCATAACCACTATTTCCACAATTATCTAAACTCTTTGGTATCTCAATCTGTGTTATTTTTTCACAACTTCCAAATGCCCTTCCTCCCATATACTTCAAACTTTTGGATAATGTCACATTTGATAAGTTAGTACAATTGTTAAATGAATATGCTTCAATTTCCGTCACACTATCCGGTATCATCACCGTTCGCAAATCCGTCCGGTTCTGAAATGCCCTATCTCCAATCGCAACAACCTCATGCCCGTCAATCTCATCCGGAATATAAAGTGCTGTCGCATTTCCGCTATATCCTGTGATCGTAGCCCTGTTTGCATCATCGAGAGTATAGGTATAAATCGGTACGATCGCACCGCCGGCACCTGCTCCCGCATCAAAATAGCTTCCTACGCCCGCCGGATTGAAATATCTCGAACCTGGAGATGTCCAATAACTTGTCCAGCCTCCCTGTGCGGCAAATTCTTTTCCACGCGTGCATGATGTCCGAAGTACACCGTCCTCAATATGATAGTACACGCGCACCGGACTGTTATTCTTTCCCCAGATCTCTATACTTTTGCTAAAGGTCTTTGATGCAATACCAACTCCGATCTTTGCACTTGCCCCCACCGATGCATACAGATATGCAGCCTGTGACGCGCAGTATGTCGGTGTTCCGGAACTGTACCTTACGTATTTGATGTTCATACGTGCACCGGTTTTTGCATAAATATCTCCGCTGACAATTCCGAGCGTTGCTTTTGCAGAGAGTACAATACCTGTGGTCAGATCTGCTTCTGCTGAAAAGGAAAATCCTTTTTTATGACTGTTTCCAACTATACGGAATCCGTCCGAATACGCAAATCCGGCTTCAAATTCCTTTTCCACGGTAAGCGTTGCTTCCCCGGAAAGATTATATTCCATTGCCAGTGTCAACATACCAACACCGCCGAGCGGCACTGCCCCTAACGTCAGTGTGTGGTTAATATCTTTAAATGCATCCCCTTTTACATTGCAGGAGTATTCCATATCTCCGCTGACTGAAAAATAATAGTCATTATTATTCAGACTGTAATTTACTTTCATGTTTGAAATCACAACACTTACTGTCGCTGTGACATCATCTGAGACGGAAATCGTTTTATCTGCACGCAGGGTATTGTTTTTATAGGATATCCCCCTTGTCATACCTTCTGTGACTGTAACACCATTTACCACATATGTTTCTTCATCTGCCGGAATAAATTCCGTCATATCAACATCCAGTTCGCCCTGCTGGTCAACATTTAAAACCGCGCCATCATCCGCATCTGAGGTTGTAATATATGTTGTAGTTCCGTCTGTCCGTACACTTTCTGCCTTATATGCCATGACAATATCGTTAACATACACGGCAAATGTTGTTCCCTGTTTGATCGTAACCGGACAGTTTTCGATCATAACTATTCCATCCACATCAATAGATACGGCTGTTCCCTTTGGTACAACAACTACTCCGGACGCAAATGTACAGGTATTTTCTTTTCCGGTCTCTATCTGCGCATCTGCCAAAACCTTTTTTGCATCCGCGATCATTGCATCATGCTCTTCCGTGGTAAGTGACTGTTCCGGGAGAAATTTACCGGCAGCAACCGTAACCCATCCTCTGTCGATTGCGATCTGTGCTGCTTCCTTATATGTAACATCTGCTGTATCCTGATAAGTATAACTGTCTGTTTCCGGCACAAAACCAAGCATCGCATTCATGGTCTGCGCTGCAAATTCACGTGTCACTGCATCTTCCGGTCGAAATTCTTCTCCTGCCTCAAGATCGATCATTCCGAACTCGCATGCCACCATCACATCACGATAAAACGAATCATCCGTTGATATGTCACTGTAATAATTATCCGGATAATTGTCCTCATCTACCGTAAGATCAAATAATGTTACCAGTTCCTGTACCCAGTCGATACGGCTGATCTCATCACCTGATAATGCCCTTTTTAAAATCTCCTCTGTACGCTCCGTTTCTTCCGTAACGTTCTCTGTTTCAGCCTGTTCTGGCTCTTCTGTGACATTCTCTGTTTCAGTCTCCTCTGTTTCTTCTGTAACAACCTTCGTTTCTGGCTCTTCTGTCTCTTCCGTGACGATCGTCGTCTCTGGCTCTTCTGCCTCTTCCGTAACAATCTCCGTCTCAACCGCCCCAGACTCTTCTTCTGCCAGATGTCCGGCATTATGATCTTCTTCATCTGCCTGGTCTGTTTCTTTTTTCTCTGTCACTGTCGACTTTTCATCATCCTGTTCTGCAGTCTGTGTTTCCACAGTCCCTTTCTCTCTGAAACTGTTTTCTTCCTGTGTCTGCTGTGCATTCCCTGCCACATCCGCCAGCAGCATCTCCGGTGCCGCGGTCAATGTCATGCAGGCACAAAGCAGCCATGCGATCATTCGTTTTTTCATAACTGGTCTCCTTTCGCAGATATCTCATTTCTCTTAATACGACCAAACGGTCTTATTATGAATTAAATTATAGCATTTTGATTATAATTTGTCTATTAAGTTAGAGGAGACACTCACGTGAAGTTTCAAAGAATTCAGGACTTAAGAATAGACAATGATCTTACTATAAAAGAAATCTCTGCCATGCTTGATCTGCACCGGGATGTTTATTCCCGTTATGAAAAAGGGCTTCGTGATTTTCCAATTGACATTCTCATAAAGTTAGCAGATATTTATCACTGCTCAATTGATTATCTGGTTGGACGGGTTGATACGAAGTAATATAATACACAAAATGCCTACTCCGCAGACATTGATCACTATATATAAAGAAAAGACGATTCCACTCAGAATCGTCTTTTCTTTATAATATATGCTTATTTTTTCCCACGCAGCAGCTTAATGATCTTCCCCTCATACACCACCGTCACCACAGCAATCAGCGCCACCGTCACCAGACTGTATCCCTTATTGATCTGCACTCCGGCGACATCACAGATACTGGTAAATAAAAGACTGAGTACAAAAATCAGCTTAATTGCACGCACCATGTGGATCGTATAGATTCTTATTTTTCCACTGCATATCTCTTTCGGTAAGTTATTTACTCTCTCCGGATAATGTGCAAGCAGTGTCAGACCAATATACACGAGGATCAGGATTGCCGCATTTAAAATAATCCCGGTAAATGATACTCCATATACGATTCCATAGTAGATCTGCAGTCCAAGATAGACCAGTGCAGCCACGATTCCCACTGCTTCAAGCAGGAAATCAACCGTTGTCATTTCTTCTTTTTTCAAATGTTTTCTCCTGTTCTGTTATTTCTAAATATGTTTCAAATGCTGTTTTCCATTCCGCCGTCAGCCGCTCTAAATTCCACGCCGCATTTGCGGGGCTTGTGGACGGCAGTTTTCCAAGCGGCGGCATTCCCTCTTTATTACAGTATTTTACAAAAAGCTGATGTGCTTTTCCACCATTTGCAAAGATTCCCTGAATATCTGCCCCCGATAAGATTACATTCATGTCGTTCGGCACAACATTTTTGATGGAGCTGTCGGAAGATCCAACGATATCACAGGAATCGATCACATCCCACACTGCTATGCGATGTCTTAGCAGAAGATCCTTCTTTTCATCGATCGTCTGTGGCAGAGGTTCCTTGAAAATCCCTGCAATCACCTTCCAGAACCGGTTTTGCGGATGCCCGTAATAGAACTGGTTTTCCCGCGACTTTACAGACGGAAAGGAACCCAGGATCAATATCCTGGATTCCTCATTGTATACAGGTAAAAACGTATGTTTTACATGTGTATATTCCATTTTATACCCGCTTTCTATTCATAATTTTTGACATTGGAGCTGTCTACTTTTTCAAATGGTACCCATACATATAAGCCATCTGCGGTAGCTCCCTCTAAAGTCGTCACATCTTTTCCGGTTGCAAGTGCAATTGCAGCATAAACAGCACTCTCACCCTGTCCGACTGCGGACTGGTATACGGTAAAGTCCATCTTTCCATCTTCAATCGCTTTGCATCCGTCTGCAGTCGCATCGATTCCAAGTACCGTCACATCACTGATTCCTGCTGCATCACAGGCATCAATGATACCAAGTGCCATAGAGTCGTTGTTGCAGACAGCAACGTCACACTTCTGTCCTGTCTTTAAAAATATATTGAACATCTCTTTCGCACGGTCCTGCTCCCAGTCGGCGTTATCTTCAAAGACATAATTGATCTTTTTCCCTGATGCATTTAAAGTATCCTTTAATGACTCAGATCTTCCTTTTGTCGCGGAATGTTTTTTCGGTCCTTTTAACAACACCACATTAATCTCATCCGCAGAAGCAAATTTATCTAGAATATACTCTGCCTGATACTGTCCTGCCACATATTCATCCGATCCAACATAAATATATTTCCCAGCCTGAAGTCTCGACTCATCCGGGCAGCTGTTAAAAAATACGATTGGTATATCACCTGCAAGCGCTTCTAATTCGAATGCCGTATCAGCATCAACCGGTCCGCATAAAATCACATCATAATTCTCACTGACCGCCTTTTTGATATGCTCCACCTGATTTTCAATGGAATTGTCCGCATCTAGCACATCCAACTGTACCCCACACTTTTCCGCAGTCTGCTGCGCCTGCGCCACAAGTACATTTCGGAAGGTATCCGCCTGTGATAACGACAGCAGCATTTTTAAACCTTTTCCATCAGCTGCGCCTGTCTGTGTATTTCCACCACATCCGGCAAGGCATCCTACGAACAATGCCAGACACATGATAGTACTTATTAATTTCTTCATCGCACGATCTCCTCTCTATATCCGGAACTGTTTTACCTGATCTGCAAGCTGATCTGCAGAAACAGCAAGGTTATCTGCTTCCTGTTCTACCTGGTCACTGTTCTTTGAAATATTCTTTGCCTGCTGTAACATGGATTCTGATGTTGCAAGGATCTCATCGGAACTTGCCGCCTGCTCTTCCGAAATAGCTGCAACATTCGTAGCAACCTGATCTACCTGATTGATCTTATCAACCACATTGCCGATCAGTGCGCTTGTCTCCTGGATATTCTTAAAGATCGTATCAAATGTATCAACTGCCGTATGGATCAGCTCTGCACTGCCGGAAATATCCTGTGCACTGTTTCCTGCCTGTCTGACGGCATCTTCTACCAGATTATTGATCTCAGTAATCAGCTCTGTGATATGTGCTACCGAATCCGCACTGTTCTTTGCAAGTGTACCAATCTCAGCTGCAACAACTGCAAATCCTCTTCCTGCTTCGCCTGCGCGTGCAGCCTCAATCGATGCATTTAAAGATAACAGGTTCGTCTCGTCAGCAATATCACCAATCAGTTTGATGATCTGCACGATCTCGCCGGAAGCGGTTCCTACCTTATTAACAGCCTCTTCCAGATTGTGAATGGAAACTTCGATATTTGAGAGTGCCTCACCAACGCGCTCCATATCCTTACGTCCTTTTTCAGAAACAGCAACCGTCTCCTGCATCTTGCTTTCAACCATATCACTGTCGCTCTTGGTATCTGCTGCCACACCTGCAAGCTGCGTTGCATTTTCCGCGATCTCATTTACAGATACAGACAACTGATCAACCGTCGCGTTCAACTCGCTCATCGACTGTGACTGGATTCCCGCTGCCGAACTCATCTCACCGGAAACACCCTTACTTGAGTCAGCCTGATTCTTCAACTTGCCGGAAACATTTCCCATCTCGGAGATCATCTGTTTCATGGAAGCAATAAACTTCTCCACACTTTGGCTCATGACTGCGATCTCATCATTGCCTTTTGTCTTAATAGAAACCGTAAAATCACCGGAAGTCATCGCTGTGATCACTCTTGTCATTTCCTTGACAGGTTTGATTACAACATGAGTTACACGTTCGATCAGTACACAGAGCAATGCAATACAGATCACACTGATCACGATCATAATATTACGAAGCTGTGTCAGATCCGAAAGTACAATGCTGGTCGGAATATACGATATCAAAAGCCAGTTGGTTCCGTCTACTTCCTGAAATACCGTCATATTTCCATCAAGTGTAGCAAAATTATAGTCTTTCTCTGCAGCTTTCTCTGCCGTAAGCTGGTAAAAATGACTCTGTCCTTCTGCCCCGAGTGTCTGGGAAATAAGAGATGAATCACGGTTTGCCAGGATCACACCGCTGGTTTTATCAACCAGAAATGCTTCCGCATCATTCATTTCAATAAAAGAGTTTACGATAATTGCAATACGGTCTAATGTCATGTCTGCTGAAATAACACGCACTTTATCAGATCCGTCATTTAAAATACCGGAGGCACTGATCACATTCACGCCATCTGCATTCTGATAAGCTGAACCGACTGCCATATTCACCCTGGTAAGTCCTTCTTTATACCAGGTACTGTTTGTTACATCTGATTCCTTTTTTGTTGATTCTGATGCCGTTATGAGCTGTCCTGTGGAATCTGCCACATAAAGTCCCTCCGGATAATTACTGTTATAGCCATAATAACCATCCAGTATTGTCTTTAACTCTTCATCACTCGGCTTCAAATCCTCAATGATCGTCTTCGCCATCTGAAATGAAGCAAGGTTTTCATTCAGCCATGCTTCTATCTGGGATGCCTGGTTCTCTACCGAAGACTGCAGTAAATTCTGGGAATATTTTTTGATCGTCCCTGCAGATATCTGATAAGCAGCCACAACAAGTACCACAACGATCGCAATTACGACTGGTATGATCACACCAAGTAACTTTGCCTTAATCGACACCGTTTTTTGTTTTTTCATAAGCTGTCCTCTCTTTTTTACATAAAATTTACAACATAAATTATAAAATCTTCGTCGTTTTTCGTCAATATGTATCACAAACCGTTTTCGCTAAAATTTATATTGTATACATGTATTTTTCAAGAAATCGTATGATCTTTTCTTGAAAATGAGACCTGCTGTGCTATAATAAATTAGTGTGCCATTTTCTTTTTCATACATATATCAGGCACACGGGATTGGTATCATGCCGCTGCATGCGGTTTATACCAGAGAGGAGAACCTTAGATGGAACATTTAATCATTCCAAAAGATTATCATTCAGAATTAAATCTGCACGATACACAGATTGCAATCAAAACAGTAAAAGATTTTTTCCAGAACCTGCTTGCACTTCGTCTGAATCTGTCCCGCGTTTCGGCTCCACTTTTTGTTGATCCGTTATCCGGTCTCAATGACAACTTAAACGGTATTGAACGTCCGGTTACTTTCGATATCAAAGAGCAGAACGGGAAAGAGGCAGAGGTTGTACAGTCTCTCGCAAAATGGAAACGCTACGCATTAAAGAAATACGGTTTCGACTACGGTGAAGGCCTGTATACCGATATGAATGCGATCCGCAGAGATGAAGACACGGATAACATCCACTCTATTTTCGTAGACCAGTGGGACTGGGAAAAAATCATCCATAAAGAGGATCGTAATATCGAGACATTAAAAGAAACAGTTACCACTGTTTATAACTGCCTGCGCAAGACAGAAAAATATATGGCGATCCAGTACGATTATATAGAAGAGATTCTTCCACATGATATCTTCTTTATCACGACTCAGGAATTGGAAGAAATGTTCCCTGACAACACACCAAAGGAACGTGAATATTATATTACAAAAACCAAAGGTGCCGTATGTATCATGAAGATCGGCGATACTTTGGAAAACGGAGAGCCTCACGACGGACGTGCTCCGGATTACGATGACTGGTCCTTAAACGCAGATATCGTTGTTTACTATCCGGTACTTGACATCGCACTTGAGATTTCTTCCATGGGTATCCGGGTTGACAAGAAAGCGCTTCTCTCCCAGCTCAAAAAAGCAGGCTGTGAGGAGCGTGCAAAACTTCCTTTCCAGAAAGCGATCATCAACGAAGAGCTTCCTTATACAATCGGTGGTGGAATCGGACAGTCCCGTATCTGTATGTTCTTCCTTCGCAAGGCACATATTGGAGAAGTACAGTCTTCCCTGTGGCCGGAAGCTATCGCAAAAGAATGTGAAAAGAACGGTATTCAGCTTTTGTAACAGGAACGGGCATATGCTCCGCAGATATCCTGTCATCAACACTGATGCCTGATAAAAAACAGGTATGTTTCAAATGTCAGCAATGAGCTTTCCCTGCTCCCTGCTGACAAAAACATACCTGTTTTTTTCATCTTTCTGTTTTTTCAGTCCTGTGCGGTTTCCACTATCTTCCGGTCTTTTCAGTCCCGTGTGATTTCCACTATCTTCCGGTCTTTTCAATCCCGTCTGGTTCTCACTATCTCCCGTTTTTTTCTCCTGCTATGATTCCGTAATACTCCGGTCTTCTGTCCCGGAAAAGTCCCCATTCCAGTCGTTTTGCCCGAAGTTCATCCAGTTCATAGGTCTGGCTCAGGATTTCTTCTTTATCTCTGGAAGCACTTAAGATCACCTCTCCTGTTTCATCCGTCAGAAATGAGGAACCATAAAATTCCAGTGCCGACTCCTGTCCGCCATTTTCCGCACATGGCTGCACTACTTCCCTGCCGATCCGGTTTGCGGCAATGACAGGCATCAGATTCGCAGCCGCATGTCCCTGCATGCAGCGTCTCCAGTGCGGCATACTGTCACATTCTAAAATCGGTTCCGAGCCGATCGCTGTCGGGTAAAACAATAATTCTGCACCGAGCAGCGCCATCGCGCGCGCTGTCTCCGGGAACCACTGATCCCAGCAGATTCCAATACCGATGCAACCGTATTTTGTATCAAACACTTTAAATCCGGTATCTCCCGGTGTAAAATAAAATTTTTCCTGATAATAATGATCATCCGGGATGTGGGTTTTCCGATACACACCGAGGATCGTTCCATCTCCATCAATGCATGCGATCGAATTATAGAGGTTATTGACATCACGCTCATAAAAGCTGATTGGAAGCACCACGCCCAATTCTTTTGCAAGACGTACTCCCATTGCCACAGCTTCACTCTCCTCCACAGTTCTTGCATAGCTGTAAAAATCATATCTGCGCTGCTGGCAGAAATATTCCCGCTCAAAAAGTTCCGGCAGTAAAATGATATTTGCGCCTTCCGCGGCAGCTTTGCGGATCATTTGTTCTGCCTTTTGTAAGTTTTTCTTGTGCTCCAGGTCGCATTTCATCTGAATTGCGGCTGCTTTTATCTGTCTCATGCGTGTATCCTTTCTGTTCTTTTTATTTTTGCACAGTGAATTAATTCTCCTATATGGAAGGTTGTACAATAAATTCCCTATAAGGGAATTTGCTGTGTAATACAGTGGATGGT
>ERZ779649.1485-NODE-1485-length-13191-cov-2.923264_pt1 | contig 13191 bp, 9 predicted proteins | sample MGYA00511882_ERZ779649 | MGnify/ENA primary metagenome ERZ779649 (study PRJEB29588, sample SAMEA2157793) | human gut metagenome | biome: human gut; feature: human-associated habitat; material: faeces | place: Denmark | collected 2008/2010 ... | reverse complement strand
ATGCCGTACCGTTGGCAGACGGTGTAGGCAACGCTTTCTGCTTCAAATGGAAACATTAACATTTGAAGCATTATACTCAGCATTCCAAAATGTTAATCATTTTAAAGAATGCTGAGAAATAAGACGTTTTTCTACTAAAAGATGGGCATTATTCGTTAGCGCAATCCACAAAGTCTTGCCATTTCATCTTCGTTGTCTTCCCACATTGGTGTTTCATCAGATACAGGTGTTGGAACAGATTCCATTGCGTCTCTAAGCTGTTCAACAGATGGCTTTGCATAGTAGCTTTTGGTTGTATCAGTTCTGGCATGTCCTAACACTGTAGAAACCAGCTCAATGGCGATTCCATCCTGATAAAGATTTGTGGCTCTGGTTCGGCGGAACATGTGACAGTGAACCGAATCCGGAAGACTAAACCCTTTTTCACTGACCAGAGCTGCATATTTTTTTATAATCCGCTGGACATTTCCAACGGACATCCTGTCTGTTACACCTTTTATTGTTGTGGAAAATAAGTATGCTTCTTTGGAAGAATTACTGTGATATACACGTATATATTCCCTAAGGTGTTCGACTGCTTTAGCTGTTAATTGTATGGTTCTTTCTTTATTACCTTTGCCGGTTATGAAAATATTTGGATATTTTGTTTCTGCCGTGATATCACATAAGCGGATGTTAAGCAGCTCACTGACTCTTACAGCTGTATCGTAGAGAAGAATCAAAATAGCACGGTCTCGTACACCGAATTTCGTATTCAGCGGTGCAGACAGTATTGCAGCAAGTGCATCATCGGACAGAATAGGTTTTTCCTTTTTAATGGTTTTGCATGGTGAGATCTGACTGATCGCCAGGGCAACTGACTGGACTGATATGTCCATATCCGAGGCATAGTTCAGATAGGCACGGATAGCCGCGACTCTTACATTTACAGTTGATGGCTGGCTGCCATTTGCAAGCAGATATTCTCTGAAATTATAAATACATTCTTTGGTACAATCAGAAAACTGAAAGGTGCTTATGGATTTACCTAATTCACCTACAAGGTAGTTTTTAAATATTGTAAGGGAATCTCTGTAGGATTCTGCTGTAGCCTGACTGCGTCCGACCTGCTTTACCAAATAAACATTTAGAAAATTCCATGTGTGAGAAAAGAACAGCTGGTCAGTCGATATCTTTGCTGATTTATTCTTCATAGGGAATCACCTCCGGAATGACCTTTCCAGACACTGAATCTTTCTCTCGGATAGTATCAAATGCCTTTCCTGCAAGATGATAGTAATAATACGTTTCATCAGGACTTTTGTGTCCAAGGTATCTGCTTAAATATGGGAGCATAGTGTTTGTATCAATTCCCTGATGCATCCACTCATTAAATCTCTCCACTACAAAAGCATGGCGTAAACAGTGGGGTGTCGGATGTTTATCAACTGTCCTGGCAACCGGAAGCATGGCCCAATGGCGGTTAAAACTTGATTCTACTCCAGAGCACGAAACAGGCTTATGTGGATCTTTTCCCGGAAAAGCCCAGTCAATTCCGGGGAAAAGCATTTCCTGACGTTCTTTATAGTTTTTAAGTACCGGAAGGCTATCCTGCGGAAGATATACAAGGCGATCTTTGTTACCCTTTGAGCCAAGGACAGTAAGGATTCCTTTATCCAGGTCTATGTGCTCCCATTTTAGCAATCGCCCTTCTGACAGACGCAGACCGCAGCAAAAATATAGGAGAAAAAGAATCTTGCACTCTCTATCGAGTCTAAATTGCTCTGAATTATGAGACGTGCGGATATCCATTTTCTGTAGCAGTTCCTTAACTTCCTCTTTTGATGGAATGTAAAGAACAGGACGGTAAGCCTTGCAGAAAAAATTAGGAATGTATGCTTCCTGACCAAGGGAAAGGATATATTCACTCAGCACCTTCACCATCGACATACAGCGATTATGATAGGCATCTCCTTCGCCCGGTCTGTCTTCTGACCATTTGGCTGCCATTTCATAGGTGACTGTTGTCAGTTCCGGATAATTCTGTACGCAAAAGGTATCAAAGCGTTTTAATAGCTTTTCTTCGGAATTATAGGCATATCCATCAGCTCGTTTTTGCTGTATAAGTCCTTCGATATGATGTGCCAGACCGCTCTCAAAAATGTATGTCATGATAAAACACCTCCAAATTCCAGAGGGCAGAGCCTCATTTTATCTTCGTCACGTTCAAGATATACCTCTGCTGTTTCCTGACGTGCATGTCCGAGAGCATTGGAAATATCATCAAGTTTGTTGTCTGCCCGAAGCATTCTTGTGGCAAATGTTTTTCGTGTCATATGAAAGCCCTGACCAGCAGATAATTCAAATCCATATTCAGCAAGTATTCTTTTTAAAGCTCCACGGCACGCCGTTGTAACTTTAAGCGGAATATATGGTGCCTGATGGCGGATAAATATATAACCGTTGCCTGTGACAGCCGATTCCGGACGTCCATTCATGATGTATTTATATACTGAATTACCTACATCCGTTGGGACTGGAAGCGTTATTGCTTTGCTTGTTTTCTGCTGAATGAAGGAAACAGTTTTGTTTTTCCAGTCAAAATCATTTACCTGAAGCTTTAGGATGTCTGCTCCCCTGATACCCATTCGAAGTCCAAGCATGACCATGGCTGTGTCCCTGAGCTCCATGGGAGTAGAAGCTTTCTCACGATATTCATATATTTTCTCGACCATAGCATCGCTCAGAACATCAACTATGCTGCGATGAGGCGCACAGCTTGCAGATACTGCAAAAGCAAGTGTTGGTGAAATCAGATCCTGGTCAGCCATGTACCGTAGAAGCTGACGAAGCTTGGTTCCATATGCATTTTTACTTTCCGGGGTCGAGTGGACATCATGGTTATGAAATGCTTTAACCACATCGGGTGTTATGGAGACTGGATTATCTATTCCATTATCTTCAAGATATTTGAAGAAACTGCATCCGGCTGCCCTGCACATGGTAAGTGTCTTATCGGTCATTCCATCCCGCCTGCGGCTTTCTATGAAACCATCAAGGATGCTTTTGCTCCATGATGGAAGATGATCAGATGCACGCATCGGCTCAGCGATTATATTGGATTCCATTATGCCCTGGAGATACTTTTCAAACATTCTGATAGTGTGTGAACGATGAGCTGATCCGGAACTGCTGGCTTTGATCTGATTCGGGCAATCCGGGAGTATACCTATCCATGATGTCACAGTTTCTGCCGAGTGTTCCAGATGGTTAAGTTCCAGGAACATGAAATACCATGTGAAATCATTGCGATAAACAGCTTTTGATGATTTCATGTATTTCCAATCGTCCAAAGCGTCAAGATATTCATCAGCTTTAAGAGCGAGAGGTATACTCGGATGAAATGCGGTACCTGTTTTAGAAAGTCTCATCTCAAGCAGTATTTCAACGTTCTCACCAAAAAGAACCCGCTGGTAACACTCTGGCACATCACCTCTGCGGTGAAGATATTTCATAAGTGCTGTCATGGCACATACGGCGTTCTGACGTCTGGCAAGAGATTTACAGGATTTGCAGTAAGTATTCCAGTATTCGATAAGAGTATCTATGGTTATTGCTTCCGGCTCTGTAACTCCCAGGGAAGTAGCAAGCCTGAAGAACTCCTTGATGGCAACAGAATACGTATGGTAATAGCAGGGATTCTGTGTGGTCGCATAGTATTCTTCCAGCTCATATGTCAGGCGAAAAAAGGATTCCGATATTCCGCTCCGGCAGAAAAAACTGTCTTCTGAGCGGCAGAAAGAACTTTTGATATCTCCAAAGAGCAGGTAATGCTCGAGGCGGAACAGGGCATTTCTATATTGAGAACACGTCTCATAGGAAATTTCCCGTTTTTTAATCTCAAGCCAATCCAGTGCGGCATCCATTGAAAAAGGAATGCCCTTATCCATCAGGTACTTGAAGAGTGTAGCATAACAGGTTCTGTGCATGTCTATATTTTTACATGCACTGTCTGGCTGTTTCATCATATTGAGAACTGATGAAATAGCATCTAAATAGTTTATTTGCATATCAAATGCGCTCCTTTCCGTTTTCCCATTCGAGGGGAAAACCTGATAATAGCGTATCTGATAATGCTCATCTTTTTTACAAGAAAGTGAGGATTTATGGAAAATAATTTAAAAGATCAACATTATAAAAACATGGGTATAATGCTTCAAATGGAAACATTAACATTTGAAGCAGAAAGTATTGCCTATATTGTCTGCAACCACTTTGGTCTGGATACTTCAGAATACTCTTTTACCTATATTGCCAGCTGGTGTGAGAGCAAGGATATGAAAGCACTCCGGGCATCTATGGATACCATCCGGAAAACGTCTGCGGAAGTCATTGAGAATATCGAGACACAGATGCACGAGCTGGAAATGGAAAGACCAATCCGGGATACTTTTCATAAGGAAGATTTAATTCTGCATCTTTCAGGCAGCATGGGTTCCGAGTTTACTTATGATCTGATCGAAAACATGAGCAGGGAACAATTAGAGCAGAATGTGGGTGAATACGTCCGCCTTCTGGAAAGTGGTGAGATAGAGGAAAATGAAAAACCACTGGAAAGTTTTCTGGAAGAAAAAGGTGCTGCCGTCACACCACTGTATGACAGCAGTGGGCACGGAGAGAACTATCCGATTGATTTTTATGATGTGGAATATGATGCTGACACAGGCATTACTTATTTTTCTGACCTTTCTCCGAAAGATCAGGCAGAGATGTTGGTGCAAAAAGCAGAGTTTCCAAGAAATATTTTTTCGGAAAATGAAAAGGCATTTGTAAATGAATATGCAGAAACTTTCCCCGGACGGGTGGAAAGACTGAATGACCTGGTATGGGATATGAGGGAATCTTATGATGAAGCCGGTTCAAAGCTGGTGTATGAAGTGATCCAGGCAGCGAGGGCGAACTTCCCAGCGAAGGAACCGGAAATTGCAGAAGAAACAGCCATGCAGTATGCCCACCGTCTGATTGAAACAGCAGAAGCTGCCAATACGGGAGATTTCACAGATTCCCAGAGAAATCTTATTGTAAATTTTGCATATAAGATGGATGACAAAGACGAAGTGCTTGGACTGGTGAACCGTATGATGACGGCAATCCGCAGACCGGGAAGTGAATATACGAGGAGCCTTATGAATGAAACACAGGCACAGATTGACAATTTTCCGGATGGCATGATCGGTTTTACCGAAATGCACGAGGCAGGAATCCGGTTAGACCATATGCTTCCGCTTACGAAAGACCGGGCATATGAATTGTACCGTGGAGGGGCAGAAATTTATGTGTTACATGGAAATTCCGACAATCCGCAACTGGCAGAATCCACACTTGTAGACACAGAAAATGCAATTCTTGGATATGACGGTATCTTTGGAATCACAGAAACAGAATGGGAAGTGCAGAAAGAAAGAGAAGCCTCTGCCACAAAGCAGGAGGCACTGGAACAGCAGAGTGCAGAAAAGATTGATGAGACACTTCTTCTGCATGGAGAAAGCGGAAGGTTTGCCATTTATCAGATGGATAGTGGAGATGAGCATACTTATCAGTTTATGGGAATGGAATCCGCAAAGAGTCTGGGATATACCATTGACGGAAAGGATTACCGGATGGTTTATGCAGCACCATGGATGCCAACGATCACGTTAGAAAATATATTTGAACGCTTTAACATTGACCGACCAGAAGATTTCCGTGGACATTCATTATCGGTAAGTGATGTGATCGTGATAAACAGGGGTGCAGAGATCACAGCCTATTATGTAGATTCTTTTGGATTTCAGGAACTTCCGGAGTTTGTCCAGCAGAGAAGGAACATGCTGGAACATAATTCCGTCAGGGCATATCCGCCAGTTTATAAAGGAACATTGGAACAGGCAATGGGAGAACGGGATGTAGATGCCTATCTGGATTCCAGAAAGTTAAACCTGGACTGCAAGAAGGCAATCGAAGAAACCATCCGGGAGAATTTTGACGGACTGCACTTAAAGCAGGATGCGGCAAAAGAAGCCGTGGAACGCTTTGGGGAAGAACGTATGAATTTTGTTATGGCAAACACCATCCGTGAACTTTCCCATGATGGAAGATTTTCCAGACAGAACAAAGACTGGGCGGAGCATATCGAAGTCCCGGAAAATATCAGCCGGGGCAGAAATCTGAATCTGGATTATGTGATCGAAAGCCACCCGGCAGTTTTAGATGGGTTTATCGACATGGCAAGAGCTGAGATCCGGATGCAGAGGATAGAACAGGCGATAGGAGAAAACGAAGTGACGATCACGGCAGAGACAAGAGGATATGAAGCAGAAGGACATAACGGGACATGGCATACGGTTGATGAAAAGGAATATGCCGGGGAGAAGTTTTTCTTAATGGAACATGATGAATTTGGTTCCGATGTGGCAGGCATTATCGTAGCAGAAAATGGACAGCTTGTAGCGGAGGACTTATGGAATGGGTTTGATGCAGGAGCATTGGAAGCTGTATTAGAATATTTGCAGGAAAATGGAACAACACTTTATGACTTGCCGGAATTCCCGAAAGATTCTGCTGTAACCCTGCGGAGTGGACAGACACTTACAATCGAAGAAGTACAGGCAGTGCAGAAAGATACCTGGGAAGAAACGATGGAAGGAAAAAATGAATCTGGAACAGATGTCCGATTTAATTTTCATGCAGTCAGTGAGGTGCAGCTGCCGGAAGGCATAAAGTTAAAAATGCCAGAGATTCATTACATTGATAATTTTTATGTGATGGAAGATGTAAATGCAGAGGGTGTAGTAAAAGTAAACCGGTATGAATCACTGGATGAAGCGATGCAGGAATATTTACGTTTGCCAAATCATCAGAAAAAAGTGCTTGGTATCCAGAATACGGAAACAATGCAGGAAAGCATGGATTTTATCCGGTGTGAAAACGGAATAGATCAGCTTACCCATGCATATGAACAGATCGGAGGGTGGCTGAATCCGGAAATATATGAAGCGGTAAATAAAATGGAAAATATGCTGGACTGGAATGAGGTACAGATTGCATATCAGATTGGAAAACAATACTTTACAATCCAGACCGTAGAAGATGGCTATGATTATACGTTTTACAATGAAGATTATCAGGAGGATGATGGAGGAATCTATGACAATCCGACAATCTATGTGGATGAAGCCGCCAGTGATATTTTAGAAGATAAAGGGTACTCGCTGGAAGATGCAAAAGTAGTGGATTATGAAGAACTGATGGCAGATGTGGAAGAAGTTCAGGAAGAACAGATGCAGCGGATACAATTAGAAAAAAACTGCCCAGCAAGTATTTTTGAAGGATTTCGCAGGGAAGAAGCACTGCAAACCTATGAAGGAATTGCAATGCAGTTTACCAGGAGCAAAGGGTATCTGACTATTCAGGCAACAGAAGAAGGATATTCGTTTATTTTTTATGACTCTGACCTGCATGAAATTCAGGGTGGTGATTACGATAATCCAGACGCATCCATTCAGGAAGCAGCTTATGAAATCCTTAAAAGTGAAAGAATGGATGACATGGAATGTGTCAAAGTGGATTATAAAGAATTTGAAGAAATGACGATCCAGCACTCTAAGGATTTATTGCAGGAGGGGGAACTTCGTGCGACTTCGGAGATTGGAAGAAATGAACGGGCATTAAATAGCCTGAGCAGGGCAGAAGTTGAAAGAGGTGTCCTGTATCATGCACAGGCAGTATTAGAAGATATGGGAATGGAACAAGAGGTAGAGCTGCTTGCTGCAAGGGTGTATGGTTCCAGAAGCAGACAAGACCTTTACCGGGAAGATTCTGACCTTGATGTGGTTCTTTCCTATAAAGGTGATATTCGAGAAGATAGCTTTTTCAATGCCTTAAATGAATCCGGCATAGCGATGGCAGGAATCCAGGTGGACATTAACCCGATTGCAGAGGAGCGAATCACTCTGGCAGAGTATATAAAAGAATCTGAAAAATATCTTGACCAGCAGGAGATTAAAAAACTTGCCGTGGATCTGGATAATTTTAGCTATGACGTTGATACCTATGAGTATAACGATACGATTGAAAATAGAGAAGAACAGGTGGAGAAACTCACGGAGGATATTTTGAATAAGAAAACAGAGGCTGTCAAGGACTGGCTGCTTGAGGTATCTGAAGAATCCGATATAGACAGCGATATTATAACTGCCCATTCTTTACTTTCACGTCTGGAGGACGCAGAGAGATTTTCTATCTTTGACAAACAGCCGGAGCAGGAACAGCCAGAAGCCACGATCAGTTTTTATGTCGCAGAGTGCATGGAGTTTCCAGTCATGGGAGAGTACCATAATAACCTCACTTTAGAAGAAGCCATTAAAATATATGAGAGTATCCCAGCAGAGAGACTGCATGGGATTAAAGGAATCGGATTTGATCTGCAAGATGGTGATGAAGATTATTCTGGGGAATATGAGTTGATGAGTGCAGACCGGATACGGCGTGATCTGATAGATATGATTCCACACTATAAAGAAAGCCCTCTGGTGCAGAAAGCAATCACAGATATGGAAAAGTATCTGGATGAAAAGCATGGAAGGGTGCAGGAAACGGAACATGCGGCAGAAACAGTAATAGAAAGTGGAGAGAAACCTTCTGCGATTACGGCAGACAGAAGGGCAGAGCAGGCGGTATCTGTAAGTCAGAGCCAGCCACAAAAAGCGGAACCTGCAAGCAGAGCAAAAGGTGAAGTGAAGAAGTCTGTGCTGCAGTCTTTAAAAGATTTTCAGGCAAGGGCAAAAGCACAGGAGCAGAATAAGACAACGGAAAAATCCAAGACACATAAGAAGGGAGAGGTGGAATTATGATGGATCTGGCGATGAACCTTGATGCGGATGAATGTTTAGTAACCGCAATGTTTGATAAAGGAAACAGAAATGACACGATGGAGGCAATCGATCATATCATTCCTTTTCTGAAAGGCGATGCAGATATGATCGGGCTTGTCTGCAATACCATAAGAAAACTGTTCTGCATGAGTGATGAAGGATATGAGGTTTTTCTTATGGATCTGGAAGAATATAAAATGGAACTGGAAGAGGAGGAAGAAGAATGAGTACAAGTCAGTGTGCAGTATATCAGGTAAAAGATACCCCAGAGTACCGGGATGTCCGTTTCCGTTCTTACGAGAAACTGAAAGGCGAAGGAAGAACAGTCCAGATAGAAAACTATCAGCAGGTGTATATTGGAAGAATCCAGCCGGGGGAAACTCCGGCTGACATTAAACTCCGTTTACAGAAACAGCGACCGAAGAACTTCAGAGGTCATTCCATTGGTTGCAGTGATGTGATCGTCATCACCGACGATGGAAAAACCACAGCTTACTATGTCAACAAAGATGGTTTTATCATCATTCCGGAATTTCTCACAATCAAAAGTTCTTCCGATACCAGACTCTCCATTGATACGACCGGATATGAAATCGAAGGAAAGAAAGGGACATGGCTTGCACAGGATTATATCCTGATGAACGAAAAGAAATGGTTTCTGATGGAACATGAGGAGTATGGGACAAGAGCAGCCTATGTGATTCTTAGTGAAGAAGGTGCCGTAGTTATGAATGACTGTTACAATGGCTTTGATGAAGAAGCCAGACGGAACATCCAGAACTTCATGCAGCAACAGGCAGAGCAGGCACAGGAACAAAAGAAACAACAGGAAATGCAGGTACAATCCCAGACCGAACAATTACAATCCGGAGAAACACAAAAGAAGAAACCAGAGCTGGCAAACTGGCAGAAGGTCATGGATAATGGAGAATATCTTCGCAGTGCAGAGATGGCAGAAGAAGCCAATTACAATATGATTGACGGACTGATGAACAACACTCCAAAGAAAAAGGATAAGAACGCTCCACGGAGATCGGTACTGAAACGGCTCCGCAATCATCAGAAGAAGATAGCCAGTCAAGGCAAAGGACAGCCACAACAACAGAAGGCGATGGAAGAAGAAGTAAAAAAGTCTTGCCAGAATTTTTGAGGGTAATATAAAAAAATGGTTGATTTTTTCTCTCGAATATCATATCATAACATTAACAGGACTCCCCGCACCTCTCACGCAAGTGATGTGTCCCATGGGGAGACATTTTTATTTTTGGAGAAATAATGGTGAATACAAGTGAAATTAAAAATGAAAAGTTGAAAAATAATGAAGCAACTGTACAGGTAATGAAACAACCGAAAACCTTTGCTCAACAAGTCGAAATTATTAAAGAAAAGGGTTTTATTATAGATAATGATACAGAATGTATCAGATTTTTAAAACAGGCGAATTATTATAGATTATCTGCTTATTTCCTTCCGTTTAGAAAAAAGGATGGGACGTATTTTTCAAATATAAACTTTCACAGAATTCAAAGAATCTATGAATTTGACAGTAGATTGCGTGGTGTATTATTTAATTATATAGAAAAAGTTGAATTATATTTAAGAACGCAATTAGCCTATTACAGTGGACATGTTCATGGGGCTTTAGGATATATGGATGGGGCTATTTACAATGACAGGCACAATCATGAAAAGTTTGTGAAACTGTTAAATGTATGTATAGAGGAAAATAAAAGTACATCAGTAGTTCAGCACCATAAAGAAAAGTATGGCGGAAATTTTCCTATATGGGTTATTGTTGAATTTTTTTCAATGGGAATGTTGTCCTACTTTTATGCAGATTTGCAGTCTGGTGACCAGAAATATTTAGCAAAAGAATTATATGGTACATCAGTGGCCTGTTTAAAAAGCTGGTTACGTTGCATCACTGATTTAAGAAACCGTTGCGCACATTATTCAAGGCTGTATTATTGGTCATTTCCCGCATTACCCAAAATGCCAAGGGAATTAGAAATGTCACCAAACAGAAAATTGTTTTCACAAATACTTGTATTAAAATTATTATATCCAGACAAAAAAGAATGGATCAACAAAGTCTTGATAGAATTAAAAGCTATTGTAGAAGAATATGAGAATGATATATCATTGAGACATATAGGGTTTCCGGAAGATTGGTATAAGCAGTTAGAAAAATAGAGATATATTTTTAGGGACAGAGGAGCAATCTCTCCCTTTTAATGTGTCTCTATAAATTTGGCTCTTTTCTATCATGTAGTTGCTCGTAATTCTTCTTAAGAATCATATCAATATTCGCAGACACAGTGCGAAGTTCCCGTTCATAATCCCGGTGATTAGAAAAATCTTCACGCTGTCTATCCTTCAATTCAACAAGCCGGTCCTTTTCAGCATAGAGAGCTTTCATGGAAGGCAATTTATTCCCGCCAGATTTTTCTCTGAGTGTTCGGAGGGCTGCGTCATACAGGGAAAGTTCTGCCTGGTGTTCTTCATAAAATTTCTCCTTGTTTCGGCTTTTGCGATAATCTGCGTACACATTTTTATATGCCAGATATTGTCCGGTAAAATGAATCTGCTCATTCACATCTTTAAGTTGCTGTTCAGTATCTTTTAAAGATTTTCTGGAAGCACTGGTCTGGTCTGATGCCTGATCGAGTGCTGCATGGAAATCATCAAGAGAATCATAGCCATGTTCCTGTATGTAGGCAACAGTCTGAGCCATCTGCTTTAAATTGGTGAGCTTTACTTTTTGAGCATAGGCTTCGCTCTGCTGTGCTTTAATACAGGTTTGCAGATCTATGACAAGCCGGAGATCTGATTTTATGAAAATGAATGGTGCAGGGATAGCAGAAGTATCGGAGAAAGGAACAGTTGGCGAATCTGTGGAAGTATTCGGAGTCTGCTGTTCCAGAATTTCTTCTTTCTGTTCTTTATGGGATTTTGTGTTTTCCTCAAATGTTTTCAAGAGAAAATCTTCTGTGTATCTGGTTCCAAGATTTCTTCCAGTGATATATTTTTTTCTGCCAGGGTGAAGATAGCTGTACCGGTTTCGACTGATCTTGAAGATAATGTGATATTTTTCATCAAGGATTTTTGAAAATTCTTCTGGTGATCGGGCGGTACTTGCAGCATCATCAATAGCGTCACGAAGAAATTGTTTCTCTGTCTGGTAACGAGTTCCCTTTGGAGTGATTCCATCTTCTTTCATTTTCTGATTTAACTTATCGAGTTTTTCCTGTCCCCGGCGTTGTGCCCAATATTCTTTTTCTGTGATTTTTCTTTCAGCAGGAGTGAGCAGATCAACCTGATGTAGTCCTTCTTTTTTACACATATCCATAACTTCCTGTTTTAAATGGATAAGGTATGCTGTGCTTAGATGGTGCTTGTATCCGGCTTTTGCTTCACAGTCAAATTCCATATAGGGTTCTTGTGGTATGTCATATTTACGGAGACTGTTGATTACGATGTGTACATGGATATTTCCACTTTCGTTATGACCATCAGTATGAGTGCAGACTAAAGCCTGATGACCGGGGAAATTTTTCTTTGCAAAAGTTAATCCAAGTTGCTGGGCACGTTCACCGGTCAATCCACATTCATCCCTGTCTTTCGGGTCGAAGCTGATGATATAATGATGGGATTTTATCTCATTGAAGTTTTTGTTCTTGTGGTAGTAGCTGTTCAGCTCCTGACATTCAGATGCAAAAGAGAATGGATCACAGTTCAGACCGTCCAGATAATATTCTTCTCTCAACATCATATGTCCTTCTTTATCCAGAATCGGTTTTTGCGTATACTCGTTGTGTTGGAAGATAAGATACCGTTCCGATTCTCCGTAGTCAGAGTTTTTGCTTGCGATATGTTTAATTACTGCCACGGAAATCACCTGCCATTTTCATCACTTCATATTTCATTTCATAAATATCCCGGAGAGACTTTCGGATTTCATTTCTCATTTCTGAAGAGAGGATTCCACCCTGATTAAAATATTTTGCAATCTGGTTCAGGTTACTGCCTATCTTTCCAAATTCAGAAATCAGTTTTTTCAGTTCCGGCACATCAGCCACTACCTCATATTTCATTGTAATACGCTGGTTCATCACTTGTTTACGTGCATATTCCGCCACAGACAGATTTGCTGTTTGGGCATTTTCTGTGACAATATCATATTCCGTATCGTTGAGACGGAGCATGATGTGATGGTTTCGTTTCAGTTCCTTTTGCTTTTTTGGTCTTGCCATGTTTTATCCTTTCTCGTGATGGGAACCATCACGCTGCGACTATATTC
>ERZ779649.1480-NODE-1480-length-13214-cov-5.117030_pt1 | contig 13214 bp, 26 predicted proteins | sample MGYA00511882_ERZ779649 | MGnify/ENA primary metagenome ERZ779649 (study PRJEB29588, sample SAMEA2157793) | human gut metagenome | biome: human gut; feature: human-associated habitat; material: faeces | place: Denmark | collected 2008/2010 ... | reverse complement strand
GGAACAGATGTATAAGATGCTTGGCTGCACGCTTACAACCATTCCTGGTGTAAATGTTATCACAGCAGTGAAGATTCTTGCTGAAATCGGTGATATCAAACGCTTTAGTAATGCTAATAAGTTGGCACAGTTTGCAGGAATTGCACCGCTTCATTTATCATCCAGCGGTAAGGGGAAAGATGTAGCTACCAAGCAGGGTAACAGACGATTGCAGGCAACCATTTATTTCCTTGCAATCCAGATGGTGCAGGTATCCTCAAAGGGTACACCGAGAAATTCGGTGGTACGGGCATATTATGAGAAACGTAAGGCAGAGGGAAAAACCAGTCAGCAGGCACTGATTTGCATTTCAAGACGGTTAATCAGTATTATTTATGGAATGTTAAAGCATGGTACGGAATATCGTATGCCAGTGGTGGAAAGTGCTGGCGAAAATAGATAGTGAAAATGGCAAATATGTGATATTATTTTAAGCAGATGAAACAGTCGGCTTTGGGAAGTGTATTCATTTTTCGGGGTAGGAACACGATTGAGAACTGGAGAAGTTAATCCTCTGTTTGGATTTGAAAATGTTATTGAAGCAGGACTGGTTGGAGCAGGCAGTAATGTGTATAGCAGCATAAGAGAAACAATGGAAGAAAAGAAAGGCAAATGTCAAGATAAATAGCTTTAGGAAGGAAAGGATATGGACAATAAAACAAATAGAGGAAAACTGGTCAGAAAATACATAGGAGAGGAAATAGAAAAATTTAAGTTTGAATATAAGGGATATCAAAATGACAGTTGGAAATATGAACGTAAATTCAAAGGAGTAATTCAGACAATCTCTATCTATCCATATCGTTTTGACCAGAGGATGATAACCTTTGAACTGTATACAGATGTGAAAAACTCAGCGTATGCCAGTGAAATGGGAACCAACGTTATACAGGCTGGCATGATAGAGGACATAACTACTAACAGTGAGATGCGTGGATATTGGAAATACGATACAGAGGACGAGCTGATTGAAGTTCTGAATGATATGAAGGACGTCCTCATGAAAAAGGGTATGAGAATATTAGTTCAATTAAGCAAGGGAGAGGAAGAAACTGATACAGCAGAAATGTATCATGAATTATATTTTAATCATGACGAATTATGCGAAAAATTCATAAAAAAAACAGGAATCAAAGCGACAGGTTTTGATGAAAAAAATATAAATAACTGGTTTGAAGTAATTGAAGAAAGAGTAGCAGTTTTGAAAAAGCAAAGTTATGAACAGTCAAAATGGGAACTTGTGGAGATGGCAGCTTTTTTGGGAAATCAGTTGGTAAAATATTTGGATGGAGAATGGTATCATTTTGTATCAAAGGATCATGAGAGCTGCTCGATTACAAATTGTAATACAGCATATAGCTGTACAAATTGTCTTAAGGTTTTGGTTGGTGGTTATACGAAAAATGGTATGGATTGGGTAAAAGAAATTTTTTTGGAAAGATGTAAAAAGAAAATTGTAAAGAACAGTTACAATATTTCAAAAATGTGATTGCAATATAATATTGGTAATCTTAAGGATGCCGTGGATATTGATGGACATGTAAATCAATTTATATGTGCATTTACATAAGAATCTGGAGGAGAAAAACATGTTAGCATTTCTTGTAACGTTAATAAAAGTAATAGCTCCGTGGGTGGCAGCAGCGGTAGTGATTCATTATCTGAATGTGTATAATGAGAAAAAATATCCGGAGTTTTATGTTTCGGATGACAAAAAGACTCCACAAAGTTTATTTGAGAATTTGGAAATAGGGTATCCGTTTGAACTGGCTTTCATAATGTATATTTCATTGATTTTCTCTTTGGGGATTATCATAGGGGCATATGTCGACGGACAACTGGATTGGTTTGTTGGCATATTAGGTGGTGCATATATGTTGTTGTCACTCTGTTCGGTGTTAGGCACGCACGTCTGGAAAATCTGGGTGAAGGGCGACAAAATCATCTATCGCAGTTACATAGGCATAAAACATTATTATACATTTGCAGACATTACCAGAGTATCAGAACGATTAGACGGCGGATATGAATTTTATTCCGGGAAGAAAAAGCTTTTCAGGATTGATAATAATCTGTCAGATGGTTCAAAATTAGCAATAAAATTGCAAGTTAAACAAGTACCATGCGACAAAGCGGGAATGACCGTTGATAAATTTACATTAAAAACAAAAGGCGTTTATAAAGCTGTTTCCGCAATGTCTGCAGGCTTTTTCTGCTGGATGGTATGGGTGATGATCGAGCAGAATGAGACAAATATAATATTCTTCCGTCCGATGCTTGTATTAGCTGTCATTTCATTGATTATTTTCATAGACCTTATAACTGACAGATTTTCAGTAAATGGAACAAGAGTGACACGCAGACGCGGACTGATCGTGAAAAAATTTGACATCAGTGAAATTGAGAGTACGAGATTGAAAAAAGGATTGTTCGGTGAAAAAATTGAGTTCTATGTGAAAGGAAAGTGTATCGCAAAAGTCTCAACGAACAACCAGCCGTATGATTTACTAGACAGGCGCATTAGAAAGGAACATATTTTGCGTAAAAGATAAAACATATAATCAGAATTGTTGATTAATTATTCCAAAACATACAAATGGTGGTAATAAAGCTTACAAATAGCTTGAAAAAGAGCGAGAAGTACAGATGGTGCCGGTGTGCTGGCAAAGCATGCAGATGAGGCTGGAGCATGGCTGCACGGGGGAAAAGTGTTCAGGTATTCGGATGAGACAGCCGAAGCAGTGGCATCCGGAGAAAAGCTGTTAAAGGAAAGCGGGACAATATACGAATCATTTGCCGATATGATGTCACCGGAGGATGCAAAAAGATATTTGGATTTTCTGGAGAATGGAAGCAGAGAAGGATTGACAGGTGCCGAGCTGGCAGGAGTGGAAATGGCAGATACAATATGGAAGTATTACAGGAAGATAGAATAATGTATCGAGCAGGTAATGTTCAAAATCCATATGGAAGATGGTTTACGAGTGAGGATATAATGTTATGCAAACTTATATAGATGTATCGTGGACTTTTGAAGTTGTAGAAAAAATACCGTTACAATAGATTGGAGATAGAAGAATGATAAGAAATGAAGATTTTTTGGAGTTACGAGAGTCGTATATAGAGATTGGCAAAATGGTACAAAAATATGGATATGGACAATATAACGGGATATTAAGAATTCTTATGGGACAAGTTAATTGTATTGACTCGGATGAGAACGATGGTAAAAAAATGAAATACTTGACAGAAAGCTATAGTAAACTGTTTGCTTTGAGAGGTGGATTGAGCGATTTCATTATTTATGATGCAGATGTTCAATTAAGAAATCAGTTGAATGAGAAGTATAATGACAAAGTGAAAAAGGTTTGGAACATTATGAAAGACTATATTTAATCAGCAGACACTACGTAAAGGAAATAAAAACAATTTCCAAAGGTATTCCGATTTTTATAGGAAGTGTGGAGCAGGATCCTTATACTTCTGCTGAAAATGTGAAAAAAATTGAAATGAATAATTTAGAACATGTAACCTGTCATTATTTTGAAAATACGGATTTTATATTGAGAACTTGTTGCGCAAATAGAAAAGTAACATATGATGGACGTCCTGTAAAAGAGATTTTGACAGGAAATGCAGAACTAAATGCCACTATACCAGAAACAATATTAGATTGGTTAGAAAGCAAATGCGGGTGATATTGATTTAAAAATGTATAAAAAGTTATGAACGATTATCTTTTCCTTAGTTTTTTAGTTAGTGAAAATGTGAATTGATGTTATCATCATCGGAATTCCAACAGCTGAAAAAGAAGTCGTAAAAATTTCAACACTGTTGAGATGGTATATAATGGAATGATTTTAAATTGTGTGGCATATTCGGTTATAGAAGTGATTTTAAAATTAGTGGATAGAAGATAAGCGAGCTATATGCAGGAGGCGGTATTGTAAGTGGTGCTATTGAAATCGGAAGTGAAGTATTAAGTGGAGAAGACATTAATCTAAAAAAGATAATACTTGAAGCGTCAAAAGGAGCCATTGCAGGAACAGGAGCGGGACTTTTAGTTACTGCAGCAAGTAATGGATTGATTGATAGCACCGGTAATGCAATTGAAAAAATTAATTGATAAGGGAGTAAATATTAATCAATTAGATGAAAAGGAAAGAGTGCCCTTACAGTATTTGATTAACCTAAAATATACAGATGAGGAACTTGAACCGTTATATCAAATCTGGTTTGCACAGAACAGTATTTTGGTTAATCACAAGAATGCATGGGGAAAAACACCATTGGAAATTGCTGAGCAAATGCCGTATAGGGCAAGTTTATTGGAAAGGATGAAAAAGTATGAATAAAGTAGTCACTTTTATAACCGATGCTGGTGGAAGTATTGTTTCAAAAAATATATTGAGCCATAAGGGAAAGTTGAGATGGTGTGTTAGAGAAGAATCTGTAAATGATGTCGATAATGGTTGGAGATTTTTTTCTGATATTGACACAGAGGAGTATTTGAGTAAAGCGGATAATATGTGTATATGTGATTTTAATACAGTTGCCAATATTGAACCAGCAATCATTGCAATATATAATTGCAAAGTTGGAACGGATATAGAATTAGTAGAAGAGAATGGAAAGAAATTCTTTTTAGATAGTAATACTGGGAAAATATTCAAATTATAGTATTTAATTATGGTTATACTTTCGGACATCTAACAACCTATAACTCCTGCGCATCTATTAATTAACCGTCATGATTGCCCAGAAGCAATTAAGAATCCATGAAGTTAATTAATAGACACTTGTTAATTTTATTGAATGGATAAAGTGTTACAACCAGGAGCAAGAATAGATAGGTATGGAAGTGATTACGGTTCATTTACTTCGCTAGAAAGAACTCCGTATGAAATGAGAGCGGTTGCACCAGGAACAGACCAAAGACCATATAGTGTATTTGAGGTTGTTGAACCAATTAATGTAAAATCGGGTAGTATAGCATCTTGGTTTGATGAACCGGGCGGAGGAATACAATATTTGTTGCCAGATACAGTAGATGAATTATTAGATGCTGGTATTTTAAGGAGAATTCAATAAGCATGACAGTAGAACAATTAGAAAAAGAACTAGAAATGATGGAGATTCCACAAGAATTATATTCAATAATGGTGGGGGGCCTGCCAAATGAAAAATTATGCATTGCAAAGGAAGATAAATGGCAAGTATATTATAGCGAGCATGGTAGCAAAAGTGGATTGAAATTGTTTGAAACAGAATCAGAGGCGTGTGAGTTTTTTTTGCGAAAAATGAAAAGATATGCAAGAAAATAAATTGATAATGTATCCATATAATGACAACCGAAATTAAAACTAAAAAATTTATCAAAGATGCAGAACGCATTGCTTTATAGTAAAAGTTAAGAAGAAGCATCAGTGAGAGCAGGAAAGTCGTTTTTGATGGATTTGCAAGTGGCTTTGAATCTGGAGCAATATTGGGTGCAATCAGTGGAGGATTAGGAGCTGGAACATCTGCAATTATGTCAGGGGCAGAACTCACAGTAGGAAGAGTCATGGCTGTAAAAGCTATGAATATGGTATCTGATGCAACTGTAGATAGTGTGGTATATGCGTATCACTCAAACAAGTATGATAAAGACTTTACTGGCGGAGATATAGTTAAGACTTGGGTAAAAAGTGCGGCAACATCGTTTGCTATTCAGTCAGTTGGAGGTGGAAAGTCATCGTCAAAGACGGATGGTGGGAATGGTATTATATCTAATGGTAAAGGACGAGGAGAGGTTGAAGGTAGTGTCAATTGTGAGACCAGCTATGGGAAGTCAAGTGGAAAAATTGGTGATTTTACAGAATTAGAAGGAAATAATGTAGATGAGATATTGGATAGAATTCCAGATTAAGCAGTTTTGAGAGAGTTATATCCAGTACAGGGAGGAGCTACAGAAGGATTTGAGTTTAAGTGGGTTCAGAATGGGCAGACATATAGAGTTAGAGTACACAATGTGGACCCGAGTGCCCCGGTTGGCTCTAATGCTTATAATGGTTGGGTTGTTAGAGTTCAACGTGGTAGAAGATATTTTGACCCTACAATAAATGATTTTCGTGAAGCAAAGTATTTTAATCCCAATGGTCCGGATTATGATGAGGTTATTATTAATGATACACATATACCAATCTTGGATCCATATCAAAATTGAATTAGTGGGTGATTAATGGAGGTGTTAAGGATATTGGATGAAAAAAAATTAGAGGAGTTGGTCTCCAATATGGATGATAGAATTAGAATGCACGATTATTCCAAAGAACAACTTTTGTTGTTAATTGAAGACTATGTAACAATTAATTTTCAAGGTATGAAGTATCAGACAAGAGAGGCAATATTGAATATGATATGTGATGCTGTGAATTATTATGATATAGGAAAAGATTTAAATTGGGAATCAATTATTGCTATAAGGGAAGATTTGGAAGATGATTTGAAAGAATATGTTGATGAGATTATTTCTATTCACCACAACTAAGCCTCCCCACCGGCAGGCTTAATTAGTAGTCTCACTACAATATATTAACAGAATTTCTTAGGTTCATAGGGCTTACCATCCCGTACTACAGCATAGATTACGGTGGTAAGCTTTCTTGCTACATACATATATCATGGAAACAAATATGATAAAGCAATAACAGGCGGAGATGTAGCCAAGACCTGGGCAGAGTGTGCAATAACATCATTTGTTTTGCGGTCAGTTTTTGAGGGTGGAAAGTCATCACCCAAAGCAGATGGAAAGAATAGGGTTATGTCTACTAGCAAAGGTCGGGGGTAGTCTGAAAGTAGTATTACTTGTGAGACCAGCTATGGGAAGTCGTGGAAAATATGATACTACAGCAGATTTTCTGACTAATATTGAAAATCGAAATGGAAAATTTTATACAGATAAAGCCACAATAGATAAAATTGGACAGGTTGAAGCTAGAGGAGAAGATTTTTCACTGTTGAATAAAAGGATAATGAGTTCCCGTGCATCTACTGAAGGAGGAACTTCTGTTGTATATAAATATAGTGATGAATTAGGAACAAAATATTTGATTCATGAAGTTACAGATGCCAGGGGATATATTATTCACAGAGACTTTGATGCTGTAAGAATTTCATCGGGACAATTGATAAACAAGGGACATTAGTTAGGAGGTTGATATGTATCATAATGAAATGGAAAAAATAATAGAAAAAGTAGTAAAAGGTGATATAGATAAAAATGTATTAATGGAATATTTAATTGACGATTTTGATTGTGAAAAAATATATGACTCAGATGAGGAACTGATAACAGATGCTTTTTTTACATTAAAACATTATGCCAGTGGCGAAGAAGAGGTTAGCAAAGATGAGTGGATGTATTTCTTAGAGTGTTTAGCAGGAAAACGTGAATATAATATGGAAGCAAAAATGAGCATCACAACTAAGCCTCCCCACAGGCAGGCTTAAATCATAGTCTTACTACAGCTCCTGTGGCAGTTAAGTGATGTTTACCTTGGTCACGTTTCTTTTTGTAATATGCATTCAACGGACTGTTATGGAAAGAACGGGTAGTTGCAGCGAGAAAAATGGCATGCCGTAAGTAAGGTGAACCCCGTTTGGACATGTGATTATGAGTGCTGCTAAATTCACCGGATTGTCGTACAGTTGGATCAATACCTGCAAAGGCAACTAAGGCAGATGAACTCTTAAATCTGTTTATATCACCGATTTCAGCAAGAATGGTTGCAGCAGCAATCATGCCTATTCCGGGAATGGTATGAAGATAACAATCAAACTTCTCGTAGTACTCAAGAATCTGGCAGTCAAGAGCTTCAATCTGCTTATCAAGAAAATTCATTCTGTCAATGAGCTGTTTTAACTGGAAAGAGAAAGCATCCTGTGCTATCTTAATACCAAAGGTATCAGCTGCAGCTTCTTTGATGGAAATGGCTTTAGCTTTGGTAAGTCGGTTGTGGCTCTTATCTTTTATGATTTCAAAGAGCTCATCTATTGGTGCATTCTCAATATTCTTAGGGGTGAGATACTTTTCCAGAATGCCCATGGAAGTAGTCCCAAACTGACCGAAACGTATCACTTCTGCAATCAAAAAAGAGTCAATTGAATCGTTTTTGGTTTGTCGTATATACATTTTTCTTAAAGAATCAGACTGGATAGGATTGATTACATAGATGGTATATCCTTTTGCTTTTAGAAATGAATAAATGGGATACCAGTAATGACCTGTAGCTTCCATGCCAAATACACAAGGGGAATTACCGATGTTTTTGAAGATAAAGCTCATAAGAGAATCTGCACCTTTGTGTGTAGTTGCAAAGCGAAGAGAACGGCCGATTTGTTTGCCTTCAGGTGAAACAATGGATGCTTCATGATGATTTTTGCCAATATCAATGCCTACGATGTACATAATTGAAATCCTTTCTAATGTGAATTGTAAGTAGATAGAATCCTCACTTCAATGCGGGTTACAATCTGGTTAGATATACGAAGTACAGCACAAATGCTGCCAACATCCAGCTAATACGCAAAATCCTGCAAAGCAGAGGGAGCAGTCTCAATGAACGAAGTCACAAGTGCTTCAAGAGTGGTGACGCACACCTCTATCTATTACAGGATAATTGTGAAATAGGAATAAAAGAAAAGCAATAGATAGAAAAAGACTGCTTTGATTCCTATGTGTTTAGCATACCAGAGTGGTAGTAAGGGTGGCACATCAACAGTTCAAAAAGTCCTTACAGATAATCCTTTTGATGAAGCGGGAAATTTAAAACCTAATATTAAATATCAAACGGGTGAATTCAAGTATAATTATGAAACAGATGCTAATGGAAGGATATCTAATTGGAATACTGATAATCTGCAATTAACGGAACGAGATGGTCGACTAAATTATAACTCAGATTCTCTAGGAAAAATTGAAGGAGATCATGCAGGACACTTAGCGGGAGATAGGTTTGGTGGCTCACCAGAACGGGATAATATTGTATCTCAATCACAAAATGTTAATTTAAGTCAATATAAAAAAATTGAAAATCAATGGGCAAAAGCTATAAGTGAAGGAAAAGAGGTAACGGTAAATATTGATATTAAGTATGATGGAGACGGTTTCCGTCCTATAGAATTTAATGTAGAATATACAATTGATGGTGACTTCTTTAGTCAAAGTATCCTAAATTAATGGAGGAAATGCAATGGGAAAAATGTTTGAAGACTATTTTTCAGAAATACAAGCGGATATGGTGTCAATTTGCTTGGAATATGTGGAAAAAAGAGCTGAGAAGATTTATATTTATTGTTCTTTTGAAGATGGTATGATATCCAGTGGTTTCTTTTATAAAGTTAATAGTAAAATTGTAAAGAAGAACAAACTAAATGACGTTATAGTAGATGGGCAAAAAAAATATGATGTCTCAATACCTAGACAAAAGGGTGCTATTAATATTATTAATGATGATATAAAGGCTCTTAAGAGATTATGTCAAGAGCATCAAAAAGAAATGCCAACACAGATTAAATTAGTATATGATGTTATATCTAATAGAATAAATGCCGATTATAGTTATGATATAATATTTAGTGATGATCAAAACAAGACAGCATATGATGTTTTAGATGAATGGTATCAGTTAGAAAAAAGTAATGAAAAATAATTTTTAAAGGTCGGCACAGAAAATAAAATATGTTGATTTCAACTGAGATGAAATTGTATTACGATATAGTATCAGGAAAATATGACAAAAACACAGTATCAGCGGTATTTATAAGACTTTCAAAAGCCATGAAATACAGCTGATTCTCTTTTGTTCATTTTTATAAGTACGCTAACTTTATTAGTAGGCAAAAACAGAGCTGCGTCATAAAAAGTTCTTTGGTCAAAGAGAAGGTTATGTGATAGTACATTTCTCCCGTATGGAAATGTGGGGGAAATACTTGGCAGGATCAGGGATGGAACACTGTTCAAAAATGCAGATAAAGTCAGTGTGGTGGCGAGAAGTACAGATGGTGCCGGTGTGCTGGCAAAGCATGCAGATGAGGCAGCAGCATGGCTGCACGGGGTAAAAGGCAGATGCATTGCTGGTATCCCGGAAAGTTGGATATGAGGATGTATGGGATTTAGGGAATGCAGGTGATGTGCTGGAGAGTGGTATAAACACTATTGATAGCAAATGATGGAATTCCAAGAACAGGTGGTGCGTGGCAAGTTGTTACTGATGGCGGAAAATATAGTAATGCAATAAGGAGATAGCCTATGAAAAAGGAATTAGAATTATTATGTAATTATCTTAAAAAAAATGGATATGAAGATGATTCAAAAAGAGTAGAAGAGATTATGCATGATATTACGAAAGCGGATTCAGAAAATGCAAAAAAACGTCTAATAGCAATGTGTAATCCAAGATATTTAGGAAATTTGAATATTGAAGAATTTGATAACGTTTATGAATGGTGGAATTTTTTGGCAGATATATCTTCAAAGGCAAAAAGTGAAGATATATAATTTAGTTATGTATCCGCATAAGGATTCCCACAAAGCTAAAATTATTGCAGTCTTTATGCTGACTATATTGACTCTCGCCGAAGGCACCTATACTGTTTGATTTTGATAATAGCTATTATATTAATATTAGTAATAAGTTTAGAGAAAGAACATTCTTAATATTATTGTTCCTTTTAAAAAAGTATCTGGATTTTCTGGAGAATGGAAGCAGAGAAGGATTGAATCGGGTTCATATATTGCAAGAGCTGAACTGACTGGTGATACATATTTTAGCTTAGGTACTCAGTGGAATGATATAACACAAGCATATGGATTATCAGATAAGGAAATGTTTAATTTATTTAACACCAGAGCTTTAGATGACGCAGTTATGCAAGGGAAAACGATAAGGTTTTCGCAAAATCCATTAGATTGGAGTGGGACTGCATTGGGGGATGAGTGGAGTTATTTACAACATAATCATGGATATAGGGATTTGATAGAAATGGGAGGATATTGGTATGCAATTAAGTGATACAAGTCAGATGGCAATTCAATTTAATACAATTGCAAGGGAAAAAATGGGAGACAAAGTGGATAAATTTTGTATTTTTAATGTAAATGATGATGTTAATCATAGAGCATTCAGTATAGATTTTGAAGCATATAATTACTTTGTTATAAGATTAAACTATGACAAGGGAAGATTTGGATGCAATATTATATTTGGTGAAAAATTGATTGCATTGAATAATTCGCAAGAATGGTGGGATGAAGCAGATTTTGATGTTTTTTTTATGGAATTACAAAAAGAGTTAGAATTGCGTATTCCAGATAAATATTTACAAGCACATGGCTGGTTATAATCTTAATTATGTCTCTGTATAAAGACACCCATTGCCTAAAAATAAACCACGGTCTTTAAGTAATTGAAGAAGTTGATGTAATTTGTAAAACTTAATTTGAAGACGTTAGGGTGAATTTTGCTATCTGGGGGCATATAAGAATATCTGAAATAGAAACGGAATATTGTTTTAACAAAGACTTAGAACGCATTGTTTTCATGGCACTTTGTGTTGCGGAGACAATGCATTTTCTTTATCCAATGACAATTTCATAAGGTGGTATTACAGACACAAAAATTGGTCTAAAAACGGTAAGCTTATTGAAGATTTTTGACTATAGAAATAGTTGCAAGAGGAGCATATCCTAAAATTCCAAGTGATGTACCACTAGAGATTAGTATAGTTGGTCCGCAGGAGGCATGGGGAACATTGGGAGGGGATGCACAATATGCGATTAAAGAGGTATTACTAGATGATGATTGGTTTGCAGATATACATGATTTAAAATAGTAGAAAGGAAAACATTATAATGAAACAATTAGATAACAGATCGATAGAGACAAATGGTGAAATAATTAAATTTGATATTGCTATTAGGCAAATAGTAGAATATAAAGATTTTTTTGTTATATTACTACGGGAAAAAAGGGAAGTACCTAATAATATAATAGCATATGATTATTATGGAAAAGAAATATGGAAAATAAACGATATAGTTCAGGCAAAAATCCCAAGGGGATATGATGAAATAGAAAAAAAATTAGATAGTATTTTAATTGCGCATTATGAACTTGGAATTATTTTTGAAATAGATGTATATAAAAGACAAATAATTCAAAAAAAATATTTAAGATAAGCAGAGTGATTAGAGACACATAAATGCGAAGGAATCTGGTTGAACTGTGAAGGATATGCAGTAGGAACCTATGCAGGAAACTATTCCCGGTGTAAATGTCATTACAGCAGTTAAGATTCTTGCAATCCAGATGGTGCAGCTATCCTCAAAAGGCACACCAAGAAATCCAGTAGTGCGAGCCTGCTACGAGAAGCGTAAGGCAGAGGGAAAAACCAGCCAACAGGCACTGATTTGTATTTCCAGACGATTAATCAGTATCATTTATGGAATGTTAAAAAACGGTACGGAGTACCGTATGCCAGTCATGGAAAATGCTGGCGAAAATAGGTAGTGAAAATGGCAAATATATGGTAGAATTTCAAGCAGATGCAAGAGTCGGCTTTGGGAAGTGTATTCATTTTTCAAAAGAGAGGCATCGGCTTGGATAATTATAAGGGTAAAGAGTCTTTGTCAAGAGTGGTAATGAATCAAACGTTTGAGGATATGAAAAAGATCGTGCGGAAGAATCCGTTTGCACAGCATATAGGCATGGAACTTCTCGAAGTGACGGAAGGATATGCGCTTGGGCGGATCCGTCTGGCAAAGCAATACGAGAATATCTACGGGGGAATGCACGGAGGCTGTGCATATTCCCTCGCGGACACGCTATCCGGCATAGCGGCATCCACTTACAGGGAATACGTCACCATGCTGGATGCGTCGATGAATTATCTGCTTCCGGTGGAACATACAGAGTATGTCTACTGCAAAGCGAGGGTGCTGCGCCACGGAAGGAAGATCACGGTTGTCCGGGTAGAACTGTTAAACGATGAGCAGACGCTCCTCATAGATGGAAGCTTTACCTTCTATAGTATAAGAAAAAGAGACGAATAATAAAAATACGCTGAATGGATTGTCGCAATAAGCATATCGTGCTTTGGAGTGATAAGTAATATTATAAGAAGACCACACCGTG